>JAEEGL017036103.1_pt1 | contig 15965 bp, 16 predicted proteins | sample 9134231 | NCBI WGS metagenome assembly JAEEGL01 (sample SAMN16246548, study PRJNA631951) | gut metagenome | biome: gut microbiome; feature: rumen; material: fiber-attached | host: Bos | place: Iran: Karaj | collected 2018-10 | reverse complement strand
GTGATCTGCGGCCAGCACATAATCCGTCCGCCCTTCCTTCAGGTATCGTTTCTGTTCCTCAAACATTTCCGGCAGGTCTATGCCGTTTGTCTGGAAATACTCGCAGGTGGGGAGGATGCCCGTAACGGTATACAGTCCCGCATCTACGCCGTTCAGTTCCAGCAGGGTATCATCAGGGGAAAGGATCTCCGAAGCTTCAAAAAGCCAGACCTGATCCCTGTCAAAGCCTCTGAATTCCGCATTCATGGTGTGTCCGGCCGCAAAAACGACGCTGATCACGAGAACTGCCAGGCCCGATGAGATACGTAGGAATAGGGGAAGTTTAAGAGCGGGACCTTTTTTGATCCTTCCGTAAAGGCCATGGATAAGGTTGCCGCAGCAGGCCGCGCCGTGGATTGCGAAGATCATGAGAGGTATGGAGTAGTAGGCCAGCTTATTTCCGCCGAAAAATATGAAGAAATAGGTGCAGGCAAACATAAATGGCATGTCGAGTTTATTTATCAGCCCTTTTTCCGTGAACAGCCCCAATATGAATCCTGTTATTATCCAGAGAAAATAGGAAAAACTGTCCCTGACAAGCCAGTACAGAGTCTTGCTCATTTCGTAGAGTTTGTAAGTGAAACTGTATTCTTCGCCTGTCAGCTGGCTGTAATGGAATATGTTGTTGTAGATATAGCACCTGTACCAGTCGTCAAGGCTCCCGGTCAGGGCAAAATATATAAGCCAGGGGACAGATGGCAAAAGGGCAGACAGGATGAACCCGAGAGCCGCTCTCAACGCGCACCTGACACCGTTCTTATTTGCGATCAGGACTGTCGCAAGAAGGAAAAGAGAAATAAAGAAACCCAGCATCGTGTATTTCACCTGAGCGATGACGCCGGCGCACAGTCCAGCGCCGCGCATGATGCGGAGTGCCTTATTCTCATCGAAAGATCCGCATAACAGGTTGTCCAGAAGGTACATGCTGTACGCAAACAGGGGAAGGCAGAATTCCTCGGCCGCTCCTCCGAAATAAAAGCTCCAGGAGGAATAGCACCCCGCCGCCAGGACAGGCACAAGGATCATCGCCAAAAAGGAGCTGCTCCTTCTTTCTATTATCTTTCCGGAAAAATAAAGAAAAACCGAAGCGGCGATCACCTCAAACAGAAACACCCCGAGGAAAGTCTTCCGGGAAATAAGGTAAGCCAGACCGTACATAAGGTACAGAAACGGTCCTTTCTGGTCATACAGATCCCGGTATATCACCAAACCGTTCATCATTCCTTTACCCATGGTGAAATAACTGTTGGCGTCATCCCAGTTGTTGCACACAAAAAGCACGGACGATCTTGTTGTGAATAAAAGGACGGAGACTGCGGTGATGACGCTCCAGAGCAGGAGCCTGTGATTTCTGACTGCCCTGAAAAACCCGTTCATGTCAGCTTCCCGAGATCCCGATAAGTGCATTTGACTTCAGCTCCTCCAAAATGCCGATATCCAGGAATGTTAGGACCGTAACGGCAAGGACGAACACAGCAACGAGTATCATGAGTTTTTTCTCGGTGTAAAGGATCTCCGGCTTCTGGACCGCGGAGTCATCGTCAAGAGCCATTGAAAGGTAATACGAATATAGCAGGAACATGACGGGAGTAGCCAGAACGTACTCGATCCTGTATTTGACCATAAATACCCCCAGACAGAAGGTGGATATCAGGGCGTAGAAAAGAGAGGAGGCAAGCAGGCTTTTTTCGGTATAGAAATGAAAAGACCGTCTGTAAAGGGACGCCATAACCTTGTCGTCTATCATCCTGTATTCCGAAAACCGTTTTGTCGCCATCAAAAAAGCACCGGCCATCCAATATCCGATCAGAACGCTTGATGGGGGTATGGAGGTTTCCGTAACAATAAACCAGCCCATGAGAAGCCGAAGCATGTTGTTTACGGACTCGGACAAAACGTCAATAAAGGGGATATCCTTTGTCCTGAAGGGCTTTACGTTATACAGAAACCCCATCACAAGCAGAACTGCCGCTGTGATGAAGAATGGCCGGTTCACAAGATGAGAAAGGAACAGGCCTGAAAGCGCCAGCAGAAAATATTCCGCGATCACCCATTTGAGAGACAGATTCTTTGTGACGACCGGTCTGTTCTTCTTTGTGGGATGGAATCTGTCATAAGGCGCATCAAGCCATTCATTGATCACATAATTTGCGCTGGCGATCAGGCATGTTCCTGCGAAACCGAAGAAAAGGCGTAAAACGATATGGGGATGCGCGGTGCGTTCGTCCGTGAGGAACAGAGCCAGCACGATCCCCGGTATGATGAATAATTGCTTTATCCAATGATCCGTTCTTGCGATCCTGATATAATCCTTCATCCGATCCCCTGTAATCTCCTGTATCCGCCTTTGCCCGGGTAAACATACCGGAACCCGGCCGGCCGAAAATAAGAAAGGCGGCAGAATACGAAAATGGCATCAAAAGACGCCTGTTCTCATATTCTGCCGCCATATACATTTCTTCTCACGACCTGTATCTCTCTTTTTCAAGGAAAAGACGGGATACGGATCCTAAAAGCGTTAACTTATCCAGCTGTATATTGCAACAAAAACATCTGCAGACCGGTAATATCCGGTCGTTGTTGAGATTATAACACCATTGTGGGATAATGGCAAAGGAAATTTTGCGTTGCGGGAATGAGCGGGATCGCGGGGCTTTTTATCAAACGGAGGGAATACAGGAGTTTTGGCACCGCCGGTATTCAAGGGGTATTCCGGGGATTGCCGGGCCGGAAAGACGGCACTTGACAAGACGGACACATAAGTATAATATGTATCGGTATGTTTTTGAGCGCATGAGTGCGGCTTTAAGAGGCTCGGCCCGCCGTACACAGCGAACAGTTCAGGGAAGGAGGACCCGGTATGTATGCTATAATCAGAACAGGCGGCAAGCAGTATAAGGTATCAGAGGGAGACATCCTGAAGGTCGAAAAGCTTGACGCGGAAGTAGGCTCGGAGATCACCTTTGACGATGTTCTCGCAGTTTCCGACGGAGATCTCAAGGCCGGCGACGAAGTGAAAGGTGCAACCGTGAAGGCGGAGGTGCTTGAGCAGGGCCGTTTCAAGAAGGTCATTGTGATGCGCTACAAGCCCAAGACCGGTTACCACAAGAAGAACGGCCACAGACAGCCTTTCACAAAGGTCAGGATCACAAAAGTCTCTGCCTGACGGATGATCAGAGTCAGAGTGCTGCAGGATAAGGACGGCAATTACAGGTCATTTTCCTGCGAGGGACATGCGGGCTACGCCGAGAAAGGCCACGATATCATCTGCTCTGCAGTATCGGTGCTGGTGGTGAATACCGTAAATTCCCTGGAAGCGATCTCAAAGGATCACACACGGGTCGAGGCCCGGGATGAGGGCGGTTATGTGAGCTGTGAGTTCATCGATCCGCCTACGGAGATCGGAAAGGCATTCGTTGAAGCCCTGATAATGGGTATCAGAGGACTGATAAGTGATCACGGAGACGATTATCTGAGTTTGGAGATAAGGGAGGTATCAAAATGTTAAGATATGATCTTCAGATATTTGCTCACAAAAAGGGAGTGGGCTCCACAAAGAACGGACGCGACTCCGAGGCAAAGAGACTCGGCGCCAAGAGAGCGGACGGACAGTTTGTTCACGCAGGGACCATCCTCTACAGACAGAGAGGCACCCACATCCATCCCGGAGTAAACGTCGGAAGGGGCGGCGATGACACTCTTTTCGCTCTTGTTGACGGAAAGGTCAGATTCGAAAAGGTTGCCAAGAACCGCAAGCAGGCCAGCGTTTATCCTGTAGAAGCCTGAAGCGTTCGAAAGAAACGGATTCAGACTTTTTGATCCTTGTCGCTGATGCGGAGTTATCCGGATGCCGTGACACAGGGATCATGGTCGTATTACTGAGATTTACGGGGGATCGGGTGTTTGTCCGGTTCCCCGTGTTTATTTCCGGATCTTTCCGGATTTGCGGCAGGGCTGTAAAAGTCCGAAAACCGCAAAAGTTAGGATAAAACATATGAAATCATGCATCTTATCCTAACTTTCCGGGTTTGCGGCAGAGCTGTGGAAATCCAAAAACCGTAAAAGTTAGGATAAAACAAAAGAAATCAGGCATCTTATCCTAACTTTCCGGGTTTGCGGCAGGGCTGTGAAAGTCCGAAAACCGCAAAAGTTAGGATAAAACATATGAAATCAGGCATTTTATCCTAACTTTCCGGTTACGCGGCAGGGCTGTGAAAGTCCGAAAACCGCAAAAGTTAGGATAAAACATATGAAATCAGGCATCTTATCCTAACTTTCCGGGTTTGCGGCAGGGTTGTAAAAGTCCAAAAACCGCAAAAGTTAGGATAAAACAAAAGAAATCAGGCATCTTATCCTAACTTTCCGGGTACGCGGCAGGGTATTTAGAAAAGGAAGTATATATAAATGTTTTCAGACAAGGTTAAGATCATTATAAGGAGCGGAAAAGGCGGAGACGGACACGTGTCCTTCCGGCGGGAAAAATACGTGCCTGCAGGCGGTCCCGATGGCGGAGACGGCGGAAAGGGCGGAGATGTCTGGTTCTACGCCGACAAAAACGAAAATACCCTGAGCTCCTTCCGCTACATGCGCAGATACAGCGCCGAAGACGGCCGCGAGGGACAGGGTTCCAGAAAGAGCGGGAAGTCCGGAAAAGACCTTATCCTCAGGGTGCCTGAAGGAACCATAGTAAGGGATTCGGTTTCCGGAAAGATCATTGCCGATATGTCCGGCGAGAACCAAAAATACTGCATTCTGAAAGGCGGCAAGGGAGGCAGCGGCAACATGCATTTCGCCACCTCTACCATGCAGGCACCAAGATACGCAAAACCGGGCGGGGACGCAAAGGAACTGGAGGTCGAACTCGAACTCAAGCTCATAGCCGACGCCGCTCTGGCCGGATTTCCCAGCGCAGGGAAGTCTTCGATCATATCCAGGGTATCCAACGCAAAACCGGAGGTTGCGGCCTATCACTTTACAACCCTTACCCCTCATCTGGGCGTGGTGAAGGTAGATGAAGACACAAGCTTTGTCATGGCCGATATCCCCGGTCTGATAGAGGGAGCCGCCGGAGGAGCCGGGCTGGGACACGATTTTCTGAGGCATATACAGAGGACAAAGGTCCTGGTGAACGTGGTCGACGCATCAGGACTTGAGGGCAGAGACCCGGTTGAAGACGTAAAGAGGATCAACGAGGAACTCAGGATCTTTGATCCCGTTCTTGCGGAAAGACCCATGATCATCGCCGCAAATAAGACCGACCTGCTCCCTCCGGATTCCGATTCCATAGACAGGCTCAGATCCGCCTTCGAACCGGAAATAAAGGTCTATCCCGTGTCTGCCGTCACAGGAGAGGGGCTGAATGACCTGATCTACGCAATCTCCGAGATAATATCCGGGCTCCCCGAAGAAACTGTTGTTTATTCACAGGAATACGATCCGGAAAAAGAACTGGCGACCGGCGCTTCATCTTTCAACGTCCGTTTCGATCCCAGGGATGACGTGTACGTGGTGGAAGGTCCTCTGGTTGAAAAGATGCTGGGCTATACGAATCTGGAATCGGAAAAAGGTTTTGTCTTCTTCCAGAAGTTCATAAGAGAGAAGGGCATCAGGGATGCGCTGGTGGAAGCGGGGGTAGCCGAAGGCGATACGGTAAGGATCTCGGAATATGAATTCGAGTATATAAATGATGGAGATGAGGAGGTTCCGGATGGCGTTTGAACTTACAAGCAAGCAGCGGGCTTATCTATTTAAACTGAGTCAGAATGAGAACGCTCTTTTTGAGATAGGAAAGAACGGGGTTACCCCCGAGGTCACATCTTCCATAAGGGAGGCCCTCGACAAGCGGGAGCTGGTCAAGGTGAATGTGCTTAAAAACTGTCCCGAAGAGGTGGAGGACGCCGCCCGCACGGTGGCCGCCCGCACCCGTTCATCTCTTGTCCGTGTCATCGGAAGGAGATTCGTGCTTTACAGGAGAAACGGGAAAGAGCCCGTTATAGAACTGCCTTGAAAAAGACCGGGATCCTGGGAGGGACGTTCAACCCCATACACAACGGGCATCTTAAACTTGCTGATACCGCAAGGAGCGAACTGTCATTGGATGAGGTGCTTCTCATGCCAAACGGTTTCTCATATTTCAAGGCTGATATTTCCATGCCTGACGCAGTCACCAGATACGAAATGACCAAAGAAGCCGTTCGGGACAGACAGGGTCTCTCGGTATCCGACATTGAGACCCGCAGGCCCGGCCCTTCCTATACCTTTGAAACTCTTGAAGAACTGAAAAAGCTTGAGCCGGGCACCCATCTCTTTTATATCACGGGGGCGGACACTCTTCTTGCCATGGATACCTGGATGAAACCGGAGCTGATATTTAAATACTGCACCGTGGCGGTGACCGGGAGAAAGGGCAGTGAAGGCGTGGAAGCCGAAGCCTCAAGGCTCGAAAATAAATACGGAGCCCACATCGTATTTTTCGAAATGGATCCGGTTGATATCTCCTCATCGGAGATCAGACGCATGATCTCCGAGGGACAGGATGTTTCCGGTATGCTGCCGGAGGGTGTCTTTAATTTCATCAATGAAAAAGGTCTCTATCGAACCGCCTGAAAACTGTCTGTCCAGAAGATCAGAAATATAACAGCATTTTTATTGAATGAGCCCGGGCTGAGAAGTCCGAAACATAGTGCAGGATCATCATTATTGTTATATAATACGTTGCGGGTCAAGTCAGCTACACCACAACCGGGTTGTATTTTTCGGAGGAGAGAACATGTCGGATTCATCGGCGATAAACAACAAACTCATGAACGAAATGCGTAAGGAGCTGGATGAAAAACGCTTTATCCACACGCTCGGGGTCGCATACACCGCAGCAATGCTTGCCGAGGTTCACGGAGAGGATCCGGAAGCCGCCATGACCGCAGGGCTTCTGCATGATTGCGCAAAAGGACTCAGCAACAAAAAGAGGATCGACATCTGTAATAAAAACAGGATCCCCATAACGGAAGTTGAATACAGGAATCCATTTCTGCTTCATGCAAAAGTCGGCAAGTTCCTTGCGGAAAACAGGTACGGAATAAAGGATGATGACATCCTGAACGCCATCTCCTCCCATACCACCGGGCGTCCCGATATGAGCCGTCTTGAAAAGATCATATACATCTCCGACTATATCGAGCCCGGAAGGAAGCATGCCGCAGATCTGGATCTGATCAGGAAACAGGCTTTTATTGAACTGGATACGGCTCTTCTGATGGTGCTTGAAGGAACGCTCTCATATCTCAGATCCGCTGAGAATGAGATAGATCCCATGACTCAGGAAACCTATGACTATTATAAAAAATGACAGGCGGTAAGAGATCTGTCATTCAGCAAGACCGGAACATACCCGGTACTAAACATGCCGCAGTGAACAAAAACAGAGAAAGGACAGGATCCATGACAGAAAGAGCGATGGAAATGGCTTCAGTAGCCGTACATGCACTTGAAGACAGGAAAGGAACCGACATTAAAGTTATCGATATAAGCGAGGTATCCGTAGTCGCCGACTGCTTTATCATCGCTTCCGGCGGCAATGAAAGACAGCTTAACGCCATGGCTGATTCCGTGGAGGAATCCCTTGAAAAAGCCGGCATGCCCATGCGGCATAAGGAGGGCAGGGGAGAGAACAAATGGATCCTCCTTGATTTTCATGATGTGGTGATCCATATTTTTGACAGGGAAATGAGAGAGTATTACGACCTGGAACGTATATGGAGAGACGGTAAGGCTGTGGAGATCGGACGGGATCAAAACGCCGTAAATGAAGGCTGACCCGGCATATGGCGAACGCACATCATCGAACACGAAGTGCGGGATGAAGTCGGCATTGCCGGATCGGGCAGAGGAACCCTGCTCGATCAAATAAAGATCACCTGAGGATCAATGATAAGCCGGTCCTGTCAGGTGATCTTTCCGTTCCGGGGATTCCGTCCGCGAAGCCCGCATGTCCCGTAATGTATCAGATGCCGGAACTCCGGGAAATATCAGATCATTTGTAAAATCTCATCACGCCGTAAACCTTTCCCACGATCGTGCAGTCCGGAACGATTATCGGATCCATGAAATCATTTTCGGGCTGGAGTCTGATGTGGCCGTCTTCCTTGTAGAAACGCTTTACGGTGGCCTCATCCTCGATGAGAGCGACCACGATCTCTCCGTTAGAAGCTTCTTTGCATTCATTTACCATGATAAGGTCTCCGGGAAGTATGCCGGCGTTTATCATGGAATCCCCTTTAACCTTAAGAACAAAGGTGGTCCCGCCGGGTACATGCTCCGAGGGTACGGGGAAATAGCTTTCTATATTCTGTTCAGCCAGGATAGGGGAGCCTGCGGCGACCTGACCAATGACCGGGAGACTCGTCATCTCGGTCCTGACCATGTTAAAACTGTCATCCGTGATCTCTATGGCTCTTCCCTTTGCCGGGTCGCGTTTGATATAGCCTTTCTTTTCAAGGGTTTCAAGATGCGCATGGACGCTGGAGGTGGAACTCAGACGGACTTCCTCACAGATCTCCCTGACGGTGGGAGGGTAGCCCTTTTCCAGGATCCTGGATTTTATGAATTCAAGTATCTGTTTCTGTTTATCGCTTATCTTCTGTTCCATAAACACCTCTCTTTCAAAATGAATAAGTTTTGTCGCGGCAGCGTGCAGAACGGGATATGATGTGATCTCACGCCGTCAGGCCCCGAAAAACGGGGCGTCTCAAAATATTCGTTATCATTATAACACAAGAGGATCCACTTTGCAAACATATGTTCAGAAAAAATGTTCGGAAAAAGTATTGACATCCGAACGAATGGTCGATATAATGTTCACGTAAAGCGAACAGATATTCGGCGGGCCGGTGTCTCACCGGAGTCAGGAGGCGGTCATGACATACTATATGAATACCGAAGAAGCGATCAACTGCTACAGGATCAGGTCCTTCAGAAATAAGAAGCGCAGACAGAGGGAACTTATGCTTCACATCATGATCCTTGCTGTTGTTTTATTCTGCGCGGCTGTCATTACGACTCTCCTGATCACAAAATTTGAATCCTCCGCCGAGAGTAACGACAGCGACATAAAGGAATATACCAGCGTGATGGTGGGGTATGGTGAAGACCTGAACGACATTGCTGACAGATACAGGGATCCCGTGTATTACTCTGACAGAGCATCTCTTGTTAAAGAGATCAGAAATATAAACCACATATCAGACAGGTCGGATGTGAACCCCGGCGACTACGTCATTGTGCCTTATTATGTCCGGCAGGACAGCTGACAGGTGTTCTGCCTCATTTGACAGGAACTCCCGGTACAGGTTATCATGGATACGGTTATGTGAGGATCCGGAGAAGTTTAACGGTATAGTTGATAGTGTATGGGAGTGTGGCAGATGTCCGAGATGTTCAGAGGCGGCTTTACGGCCGTAGTAGTCATAGTGTTCATGGTGATAGTGAATGTTTATCTGTTCAGTCGTGCAAGGCGCCGCAGACACGCCACGGATGACATCAATTCAGTGCGTGATTTCCATGAAAAATTCGGGATCAGGGATTCAAATCCCGGATATGTTGTAAAGTCCGAAAATGACGACCCTAATGATGATCATCATTCCGATCCTTCCGTTATCAGTTCAGCCAGGGCGATGAACGATCAATACACCTATCATTATCTGAGAAAGCGTTCCCGCTGAGACCCGTTGTTCTTTCTTCAGTCCGGGTTTTACAGGTTACATCCCTGATGTTTCCTGTTTGACCCTAATTTTTTACCCCGGTTTTACGATATTATTATTTAGGGAATAAAAAAAGGAGGATCTTTCAGTCATGAAGAAAAAGATTGCATTGTTGCTGGCAGCCATTCTGACATTTTGTACTTTTGCGCCTGTAAATGCCCGGGAAGCAATCGATAGTCAGGAACTGAACGAGGATTTTACGGATATGTCGGAGGAAACCATGTTTTCTTCCGGAGCATTTGATGTCGGAACAGAGGAGGAAACAGAGCCCTTGGTTCCTGATATGAACCCCGATACGGAAGAAGAATTGGAGGCCGCCAAAGCGGCATATTTCGGGTATTGGATGGAGTATTTTCCTTTATATGTCATTAAGGGAGATTCTTTCAGTCTTCCCCCCGCTCAATCATTTAGCAGCAAATACAGTAAGATAAAATACAGTTTCAAATGGGAATCAAGTGATACTAAAGTCATGTCGGTTTCCAAAGGTACTGCGAAGGCCAAAGCTGCAGGAAAGACCACGCTGCAGCTGGTGGAGGTGATTTCCGGAAAAGAGTTAAACTCCGGAGGAAAATGGGTAAAGGTTTATGAAGAGGTCAGAGAAGATGATGAAAAAGCCGAGATCACTGTTATTGATCCCGTTCTCGAGGAGAAATCCCTGACTCTCAGCAGATGGGAAACCCATAATCTGACTTTTTCAGGTATTGACGGCAGCTCTTCCTCACACGTTACTGTAGAATGTTCTTCGACAAATCCTGATGTTGCAACCGTTGACCAAGACGGACAGATCTTTGCAAACGCTGCCGGACAGACCGTGATCAACATCCTTGTAAGCGGCAAACGCTTTTCGTGTAAAGTAAAAGTCACTGATTTTCCCGCCGTTACTTCTTTTTCAGATGAAGAAGTGGCGCTCATGCCGCTTCAGACTGTGCCCATAAAGAAAAAAGGCTTCAGCCCGTCTGGCGCCACATGGAATAACTTTGAGGAGATCCTGGACGCAAAAGGCAAGGTTACGGGCTATCAGAACGGAATTGTGATGATCGATAAGGGCGGAAAGATGACCGCCATCGGAGTCGGTGAGGCAAGTGTCTCAGGAACAGACAAGAACGGAAACACACTGTCATTCCACGTAGGAGTGAACGATACGTCGGTAAACCACAGCAATGTATATGTAAATAAAGGAAAGACCAAGAAGATCAGGATCCCCGGAGTTAAAATGGCAGATGCAGTATGGGATCAGACATCAGGTGCGGATGTAGTTGAATTGCAAAAAAAGAATGACGTTTTCAGCGGCTCCGTCAAAGGATTAGCCTTTGGAGAATCCAAACTGACCTGCACATATCTTCCAAAAGAGCTGGAGGGAATGACGTATAAAGGATCGCCTCTGCAGGGAATCACTTTCACTACAATGATATATGTAGAAGATCCGGTATTCAGTGGTGCTATTGAAGGCTTAGTTGACAAGTCTTTGAGCGATCCCGAAAGCGCTGCGGATAAATTGTATCGTTCAGGTACTGACAAATATGAAATCCTGCTTTGGAACGGAGAAAGCTTTACTTCCGATGCGCTTATGCTTTCAGGAATCCATCAGACAGTGATGTTTACAGGAAACAATTACGGTATGGCTAATGCCTGTGCCGATCATGTTTCATCCGATACCACTGCAAAGGTCACGCTTAAAGCCGGCCATTCATTATCCGGAATGACAACACTAAAGAAAGTTCCTTTGACCGCCAATATAAACGGAAGAAAGATAAAACTTGACGTTTACGTAATTTGTGAAGGCTTTTTCTCATAATTTCGCAATAGAGCGGCATAAAACAGGGGCTTGACGGATGTGTCAAGCCCCTGCGTGTCTGTATATGACAGCGGATACGATGATTCTGTCTGTCAGATCCGGCGATATCTTTACGATCGTTCAGTCGTCGAAGATGCCGTCTATGTCACGGTCGACCACGGTCCCCGAATATACATCTATATCGTAATCATATTCAAAGCTTCCGGCGTAGAACTTTACTTCGTATACCTGACGGCCGTTTTCAAAATCTTTTTTCACGCTGGGATATGTGACATTCATCGCATTAACTCCGGCATCCCTGTATGCGATCTGCTGAGCCTGCTGTGCCGAGATCGGGGCTGCGGCAAATGTGGTCATGGACAAGGATGATACAGTTACCGCGACAGCCATTGCAGTTCCTGTGATCATTGCGAAAAATTTATTCTTCATATCATTCACCTCCAAATTAATGATCTGTGCAACAGATCTTTGTTTTTGTTCTTGATGACTGTTTATACGATCCGTAATCTGAAAGGGACAAAGATTTTTTTGCAAGGATATGATCCGTTCCGGATAACCGCGTAAACACTGATTTTTTTGTGAATTCACGATGAGGGGATATGGGTTCGCCACAGGTATTTATTCGTAGTATTTTAATTATGCGAAATTGCAGACTATATTTCAGACCCCAGGGTTTTACCGGGGGCCAGGCTATTTAATCAATACTTAAAACCAATGGCTGCCTTACAGCCGTATTTATCAATAGACCGTTACAAGACACTCATTACGGATGCCGCCGGCTTCCGTGTAAATGACAGTGGTGCCTTCGCTTATCCCCAAAATGTTTCCTTTGCTGTCAACGGTTGCAACATTCTCATTATTTGATATCCAGACAATGTCGGATTTTTTTATTTTCGTTTTATTCAGGGAGACAACGGCTTTCTTCCCAACCTTTATATTTATCTGATCTTTGGAAATACAGGGCTTTACGATCCGTATCGTACAATCATAGACTTTTCCGTTTATGGTTGCGGTGAGTGTTACCGGATCATCAGTATCAGATGCGCTGATCGCCTTTACAAAGACCTTTCCGGTGAGTTCTCCCTTTTTGTTATAATGAGGTTCTGCGGTGAGCAATTCATCATCCGATGAAACAAAATCCGGGGTGTAATATTTCACCGGCATATTTTTCATTGAAAGTGTCATAGTCTGGCCCGTCTGTATGGTGACGACAGGCTTTTTGAATGAGGGAATCTTTACCTTGATACTGCCCTTTACGGTCATTGTTTTTACAGCCCCGCCAATGTTCTTTTCGCAGATCACGGCGGTGATCGTGGCAGAGCCTTCCTTCTCCCCCGCAGTGATCACACCCGTCACCGGGTCTATGTCCGCAACCAACGGGTTGGAACTCCTGAAACCTAAAAATGAAAATCCGTGATCGGACCATTTGTCCTTGAAGTTCTTGTATATGTTGGTTTTATCACCCGTATGTGTCAGAGGGATCTCGAACTTAAGCACGGGTTTAGGTATTATTTCAACTTCAACAGGGGCGGCTTCCCCGGACACTGGTGTAATGGTGACTACACCCGGCTTCTTTGCCGTGACGATACCTTTTTTCAAGGTTAAACAGCCCTCAGGTGTAACTGTGAATTCATTTACGGAATAAGGACTTTGGTCAAAAAACGCCTGCCTTACATCCAGCCGTTCACCCACCACCATCAGATGTTTGATCTTTTCCCTTACGTTGATCGTGGCTGTGGCGCTTTTTGTGATGACCGGCGTACGGGTACGGTCAGTAGCGGTGACCGTGACGATTGCTTTTCCGATCTCTTTTGCGGATACTGTTATGCTTCTCCCATCAGCTGATGGCGTGATCTCTATGAATTTCCCTTTATCATCCGATTCCCAGACGACTTCAACATCAATATCGGACGGAGAAATATCCGCCTTGAGAGTCAGGCTTTGCTCCAGGGACAGATAAACCTCAGGACTGCTTAAGCTGAGATCATTAAGCCTCTCATAGACAGTTACCGGGCAGGTCTTTGTATCATCTGTGCATTTCACCGTGATCGTCGCTGTTCCTGCGGATCTGGCCGTGACAACGCCGTTCGTATCTACGGACGCCACGTTTGAGTTCGAACTGCTGAAGCTTACGGGAGCCTTTGAATCTGCGGGTTTCTTCGTAACGCTTATGCTGCCGGTCTTCCCAACCTCCAGTTCAAGTTTATCGGGAGACAGAGTGATCTCCGTGGGTTCGTATTCGGAGGGCTGCGGAGAGGCGTTGGCGGAAAAGAAATTAACGGTGTAGCTCACGTCCGAAGGGTTTAGTCCCGTGATGGATACGTCGAACACTTCGCCGGCTTTAAATCTGCTTATGCCGTCAGGGCGGAATATCACGCAGCCCGGCTGTCCGTAATTATTGTTGTCCACATTGAAAAAACCGTCGGCTTTTTCCTTGCTGAATGACCATGTCTTGTTGTCGGAACGCCTGACCAGGGTAACCTTGACCTTGTCGATGTCCTGGTTTTTGCCGGTGGACAGGCTCCAGGCGCTGGCATAGTTCACATACCATTCCTCGCTGAAATACTCGACAGGAGTGTTCTGTGCGGGCCATGCCACGAGGAGTTCTTTGACGTCCTCAAATCTCTTGTCATCGGTATCAAAGGCGTACATGGCAGTATAGACCGATTCATCGTAATCAGCAGGCTTGTAGGGACCTATTGTCACTCCGAACCCGGTCTTGGACATCCAGGGCGACAAAACCCACCTGCGGTGTCCCACAACATCGATATTGGAACTGTCAGAGTCTCCGGTCCAGCCATGGAGGATCGTATTGTTCAGCGTTGGATCAGGCCCTGAGCTGGAATAAGACCATCCCAGGTTGCAGCTTCTTGCCCCTTTTGCACCAAGATCATAAAGATCCTGATCCATGTCATCGACCTTCTCCGGATAGTGTGAGAGCATACCGAAAGCTGCATCCGCCAGGGTCGCGGCCTGGGCAAGCTTCTCATATTCATCATCGCTCGTGACATCCGCATTCAGACCCGCAATGTAGCGGACCGTATTAAGCATATTGAGGGCGGAGGTACGCGTCGTATCTGAAATCCTGCCGAGCTTGTACGGGTATTTTGAACTTGGCGATTCAGACCAGGTGGAGATCTCCTCCTCGTCAGAGGGATGAGCCGATATGAAATCTCTGATCTCCTGAGGCGTATGCGTCTCTACATTCAGCCCGGCAGCTTTTGCTGGAAGAAGCGCCTGTTCTCCGTCAACGGATCCCGACGCCCAGATATCGCCGTCAAAGGCAACCGGCGGCTCGCCCGTAGACGAATCATGATACTCTCCGATCCGCGCGGAGTGTTCTGCAGGATACGCTTCAGCGGCTCTGGCAGACGTCCCTGAAAGGACGGCCAGCAATACAGACAGAACAAACGATGATATCCTCACATATTTTTTGTTCATGATCATTTCCGAAGATTCCTTTCTCTTTCCCGTTTTCTCATGACTGAAAAGCCCGTTCATAAGGTAAATCATACATCCCGATCACATTTATTGCCCTGTTTCGGTGATCATTTGATTATCAATTCACAGACAGATGTGTTATATCCCAATGTTTTGTCATCAGGTGTGGCAATGACCGTATAACAGCCGGGTGAAACGGCGTCTGTTACCGAGAGCTTTCCGGCATCATCCCGGGTTATCCCTTTGGGATTCCCGGCAACGCTCAGTGTGAACGCCGGAGGGTTCTTCTTCGGCATCGTCGCCTTAAAAGCAACCTTTTTCGCCTTTGCTTTGCTGTTTTTCGGTTTCTTCACGTTCACGGATGTCTGCTTGAGTGTAAACAGATTTTCCGGACGTCCGGAGTATCTTACCTCTATCTCTTTTTTGATCTTTCCGGACTTCACCGTGATCACCGCCTCAGCCTTTTCGGGAGAAGAGGCTGTCAGGAAGCCCGACTTCGAACAGGTTATCCCCTTGCCGGTCTTCATCTTTACGCTGAAGGTCAGGTCTTTGGAATCCGTATTTCATATGATCTCTCCTCAGATCCACTCCCGGATCGTCAGTATCGCCGGGACTCCGTTTCATAAAAAATTATACATCTCACTTATCCGGTATGTCCACACCCGAAATGATATAGAATAAAGAAAGCGCCCCCGGAATGATTGATCCGGGAGCGCATGATCCAGATATTAACCTAATGTCAGGAGCAATCTGTCACTTGACGCTGTTTTTCTTTGATGCAAGGATATCGAACACAACAGCAGACAGCAGGACCACGCCCTTGACGACCTTCTGCCAGTTGGCATCGACGCCCATGAGGGACATGCCCAGGTTGATAACGCCGATGAGCGTTGCTCCTATGACCATTCCGAAGATATTTCCGGCGCCGCCGTAGG
>JAEEGL016548989.1_pt1 | contig 15965 bp, 20 predicted proteins | sample 9134231 | NCBI WGS metagenome assembly JAEEGL01 (sample SAMN16246548, study PRJNA631951) | gut metagenome | biome: gut microbiome; feature: rumen; material: fiber-attached | host: Bos | place: Iran: Karaj | collected 2018-10 | reverse complement strand
TATGATATGGCACTTCCAGACGGAATTATTAATAATACACCAGATAAATAGGATCTAAGTCTAATTTGTAATATCTAGAGCGATGAAAATGTCTATGCAATTAAAAATATGCATAGTATATAAGATGATATAACTGGGGCATTAAAATCTCCATTAACTAAAATACTTAGACCTGTAGATTTTGGATTAAGTGTGATTGATAAAATAGCTATGGATTCAAAATCTGATGGTTTCGTTACAAGAGAAACACAAGAATCACTTGGAAAAGTTTTAAAAGATCGTGGTATCACATTAGAAAATTTTAAAGAGCACTATATGGATGATACAACTCACGCTTTAGTATATGACGCTAAGAAAATCGCATATGTATGCGATAATATTGAAAACAATTTTAATGACATCAAACAAAAAACGTTAAAATAAATATTATAATTATATCTTTAACTTCTGACCTATACTTAAAAGGTTAGAAGTTATTTTATTTTTAGCCTTAATTTCTGATACTGACACTCCGTATTTCTTAGCAATAGAATATAAGCTATCTCCTTTTTTGACCACGTATATTACTTCAGGCAAGTCATAACTAGATCCATAACATTCCTCTACTACCATTCCTTCTATTTTAAGTTTTTGACCTATACTTAAAGTATTGCTATTTAAATTATTATCCTTAATTATTTTATCCACAGTAGTATCAAATTTTTTTGATATACTATATAAAGTATCTCCTTTAACCACTTCATAAATCGAATATTCTGGTAATGTAACATCAGAATATTTTTCAGGTATCAATAATTTTTGATTAATACTTAAATTGTTATTTTTTAAATTATTTAAACTTATTATTTCAGATACTGATACACCATATTTTTGACCTATTCCATATAATGTATCTCCTTTTTTTACTGTGTATGTAAAAACATTATCAGGATTAGTACCACTAATAGATGGAATAGTTAATACTTGACCAACATTTATAGTATTCGAAGATAAATTATTTATTTTTTTTAAATCAGTTACAGATACTCCAAATTGATTGCTTATTCCATATAAAGTATCTCCTTTTTCCACAGTATATTTCATAGAACACCTCTATAAATTATATGCATATAAAAAAAATCAATTCATAAGAATTGCTTTATATTCTAGGTACTCTAGAAGATATTAAAGATATCACTTCATATGGAATAGTATTTCAATATTTAGAAACTTCATTTATATGATCATTATCTTTTAAGATTAATACTTCATCACCAACTTGAACATTATCATCTATTTTTACAAATAACATATCCATACAAATATTTCCTACTATTTGGTATCTATTATCATTAATATAAACATATCTTCCTTTATTAGCTCTTATAATACCATCCGCATATCCTATAGATACTACTGCAATATTTTCATCTTCACCTGCTATATAAGTCCCATTATAACCTAAAGATTCACCTTTTTTAAGCCTATTTATTTGAACAATGTGGCTATGTAATGAAAATGTTGATTTTAACTTTATATTACTATCTGTAAATCCATACATAATAATACCTAGTCTACATCCATTAACAAAGTCTAGTTTTTGGTAGTTTATTAAAGCTTCAGAAGCCGCTAAATGAAATATTTTAACTTTATTTTTATCTATATCACTTATCATATCTTTATACACATCAATTTGTTTTAATGTTTTAGAAGAATTACCTGCCTCATATATATGGGTATAAATTCCTTCTACCATACCATTTAATAAGTTATAAGTTTTATTAAATTCTTCTTTAGAAGATATACCAAGTCTATTCATACCACTATTAATTTTAATATGTATTTTTAAATTTAGATTAGTATCAATAACTTCTTTAGCATATTCATAAGAATTTACAGTTATAGTAATATTATTTTCATAAGCAATAGAAAGATCTTCTTTATTTATTATTCCTAAACATAATATAGGTATATCACTATATAGTTTTCTTATTTCTAATGCCTCTTCCAAAATAGCGACTACTAGATAATTACATCCACCATCTATTATAGATTTAATAGCATTTAATCCATGCCCATAACAATTAGCTTTAACGACTCCAAAATAATATTCATAGCTATTAAATTTACTTATTATTTTGGAAACATTATATTTAATATTATCATAATCAATTTTAACATAAGTATTTCGATAATTTTTCATTTTTATGTATCCCTCCAGTATAAAGTATATGTAGCATAAAAATATCTAATATAATTTTACCACGTTTAAAATAATAAAACTATAAAAAAAGAACATAAAGTTCTTATATTCATATGGTGCCGACTGAGGGATTTGAACCTCCGACCTACGCGTTACGAATGCGTTGCTCTACCAGCTAAGCTAAGTCGGCATGGCTACCCCAGTTAGATTCGAACTAACGCTCACGGAGTCAGAGTCCGTTGCCTTACCACTTGGCCATGGGGTAATATAATTATTTTATCATAATTTTTATATGTTTAACAAAAAAACTAAACAATATGCCTAGTTTTTATTATATTTTAATCAACAATATAACCAATTTTTGTACATGTAATTTGATTTAAATTGGATTGCCATTCAGCCCATTGGTTTTCACCAGTATAATTAGCCATTGAAGAAGTTATCGTTTTATTAGTATTAACTTTACAAGAGAATGAAAGTGAATAAAGTAATGTTTTATATCCAGTACCATTAGTTATTGATGTAGTTTGTTTAATACGAGCAAATTTATTTTCTTCATGATAACTATCACAGCCACTTATAGTTGTATTATTATCTATCGCGTGATTTTCATCTTCTGACCCACCATACGCGACTGATGCAGAAACGTTACATAAATAACTTCCCGCTAATAAATCTAAAGTAACAACACTAGTTGCAGGACGAGTTCCATACGCAACATAGTTACTATAAGTTTCTCCAGTGCCATAATGATTAGCTTTATCGTATAAATCATTTAAAGCAGATTCTACGTTTGTATCTTTATATCCGATATCTTTAGCTAATAATGTATATGCAGATACTCCTACTACACCACATACTAATATACCTATAATAAATCCCCATATATTATTTTTGATTACCCTTTTCATAATACTCTCCTATTCTATAAATATTTTATCCCCCCACGCATATTTTTGTCAACAAAAAAACCGCCTATGGCGATTTATTTACTATATGGTGCTTCTGAAGAGAATCGAACTCTTATGACCAAAGGCCACACGATTTTGAGTCGTGCGCGTCTACCAGTTCCGCCACAGAAGCATATATAGATTATATCATATAAAAAAGAAAATTAGTAGTATTTATACTAATTTTCTTGATATTTAGATTCAAATAAATCTACCTCTTCACTAACTTGTTCTTGTTCTTCTATCTTAGGAAGTTCACTTATTGATGAAAGTCCAAAATGATCTAAAAATTTATCAGTTGTACCGTATAATATAGGTCTTCCTGGAAGTTCAGATCTACCCTTTTCTTCAATTAATCCTTTCAAAACTAATTTCCTAATATTATAAGATGAATCTACACCTCTTACTTCATCTACCATACCTCTTGTAAGAGGTTGATTATACGCGACTATTGCAAGTGTCTCTAATGCAGCATTCGATAACATATCACTATCAACATCAACAATCTTTTTATAATATTCTTTATACTCAAGCTTGGTAACTAGTTTTAATGTATCTCCAGATCTTTCAAGCCTTATTCCATGTTTTTCATTTTCAAATTCTTCTTTTAAATTATTTATTATATAATTTAATTTCTCTTCATCTATTTCTAAGACTTTAAGTAATTCAGATATAGTAATACCATCATCACCACTTATAAAGAGTAAACCTTCTAATATGCCTTGCATAACTCACTTCCTCTTACTTATTAATAACTTATCAAAGTTATTTTCTTGTTCTATTAATATTTCTTTATTTTTAGCCATAATTAATATAGATAAAAATGTAACTATAATATAATTTTTATTGTATTCATTAAATAATTCTTCAAAATTGACTTTTTCTTTCTTAGTTAGAATATTTCTTATCTCATTACTTCTTTCATGAACAGAATATTCCTTCGTTGTTATTTTTGTGGTTAATGGCTTTTCTAATTCTTTCTTTTTAAGGAAAATATTAAACGCATTTGTCAAAACATCAATATCAATACTTTCATTTAATTCAGGATTTAAATCGATGCCAGATATATTAAGACTATGTTCTTTACTATAATACATATTTCTATTAGCTTCCAATTCCTGCAATTCAGGTGTTAAATTTTTATATGCCTCATACTCAATAAGACGTTTGATTAATTCTTCTCTTGGATCTTCCTCATACTCATCTGACAAAACTTCTGGTTTAGGAAGCAAAGTTCTTGATTTTAGTTCAATTAATTCAGCTGCCATAACTAAATATTCAGATGCGACATCTAAATTCATTTGTTCAATTTTTTCTATATAGTCTAGATATTGCTTTGTAACATCTTCTAAATTAATATCCATAATATCAATATTAGATTGTTTTATTAGATGTAGAAGCAAATCTAAAGGACCTTCAAATTTATCTAGGCTAATCACATAGTCCATATTACCACCATATTAATTATATCATTATTTAATTCTTATTCATAGAATTTGCCTTAAAAAAATCATATATTTTAATATATTTATCATCCCATTTATTTCTTATAAGTTCAATTAAATCTTTACTATCTAGATTCTGATTAAAACATTCGAACGATATATAGCTTAATTTATCTTGATCGTTTGTTTTCTTTATCATATTAATTAAATATTTACTTACCATATTTTCATATCTTGTTTTATATTTAGATATTTTATCAAAACGTATTATTTTATAAATTATATCATTTTGATTAAGGTGCGCGGATCCTTCTAATATTTCCATTGCTTCTTCTGGTAAGATACTACTTTTACCAATAACTAAGCCATTACTATCAAAATTAAACGCGAGAACATCATGTCCATCTGTACATATAAAACTTAGATAATTTTTATGTGTATTATATGTTTTTGTTTTATTTTTAAGTATTTTAACATTATCTATTTTAAATTTAGATAACCTCATTTCTAATAAAGATTTACTGCTTACTTTATAAATTGGTATTTTTCTTATACCAACAATAAAGTCTTCATTATTCCATTCATAAAAATCATATAGGGGGTATTGAAAATTTAATGATACATCATATACATAATTCATATTAAGCATCTCCTTTTGTATATAGTATAGTCACCACTAATATTATAATTCCCAAAATCAATACTAAACATTCCCATCTTCTAACGATAAAATTAATATATTCGATATTACTATATCCTATTTGTAACATATTCATATAGCTTATAGTATATATAAGCCCGGTTAATGTAAAAAAATATCCTAGAAAAATAAAGAATATATGTACCATTTTATCACCCATTTAATAATACGCGATTATTGAGTTAAATATTTTCATCTGATATAATATACTTAGGTGATTTCATGAAGACTTTTTATAAAAACGATAATGAATTTATATGTGAAAACTGTGGAGAAAAAGTAGAAAAATTAAATTATACTACTAGAGATCATTGTAACCATTGCTTATATTCTAAACATGTAGATATAAATCCTGGTGATAGGGCAAATAAATGTGGTGGATTATTAAAACCAATCGGCATTGAAAAATATAAAGATACATATAAAATTATTTATAAATGTGATAAATGTGGTATGTTACATAAAAATATAATGGCAAAAGATGATGATATGAATATGATTATTGAAATATCAAAAAACAACAGCTAAACTGTTGTTTTATTTTTAATAAGATCCGCCACTTAATAAAGAAATAATTGTTGGTAAGAATATAATAAACGCAACGATCAATATAAATATTATTAATAAGAAAACAATATTTTTCTTTAAAGTTGGTTCATCATCAGATTCTTTTGTACTTTTAGATATTTCAATTGCAGGATCAACTTCCGCAACTTCTGATGGAGCTTCTGGTGCTTCTACAGGAGCAGGTTCTACATTTTCCACTGGGACTTCAGGAGTCTCTACTGGAGTAGGTTCTGGTTCCACAGTTTCTAAAGGAGCTTCAGTAGTTTCTTCTACTACTTCCTTTTCAGGTGTAGGATTAGAAATATCTGGATTTTCAAATTCAGCTAATAATTGATCTTTTTCTTCACTCATATATATCCCTCTCTATCTTATAATATTATTATAACAAAAAATTATATTAATTCAAACTTATTTATTCTGCATTTGACAGATTATTTAAAAATTCTTGTTCATTCCAAATTGTAATACCAAGTTCAACTGCCTTTTGATATTTACTACCAGGAGCATCTCCAACAATAACTACATCTGTTTTTTTAGAGACACTATTAGTAGTTATTCCACCTAACTGTTCTATACGGTCTCTTGCCTCATCTCTAGTTATATTTGTAAGTGACCCTGTTAAAACAAAAGTTAAACCTTCAAATAATGATGATGAACTAACTTCTTTTCCTAAGTATTCCATATTAACACCATATTTTTTTAATTTTTCTATAATGTGTAGATTATCCTCACTAGACCAATAATCACATATTGATTTAGCCATTACATCACCAATATCTTTTATATTCCTTAATTCATCATATGAAGCATTAATAAAATTATCCATAGTAAGATATTTTTTAGCTAACATCTTAGCGGTTCTTTTACCAACGTTTTTAATTCCTAATGCACATATTAATCTTTCTAAAGAATTATTTTTACTATTATTAATACTTTCTATCAAGTTAGAGATACTTTTTTCACCGTATCCTTCTAATTTCATAAGTTCATCTTTGTATTTTTCTATATCATAAAAATCAGAAATATCTTTTATATAACCTTCGTTATATAAATCTTCTACTATCTCATCTCCTAATCCTGATATATCCATAGCATCCTTTGAAGCAAAATAAATTAAACTTTCAATTTTTCTTGCTGGACAAGATGCATTAGGGCAAAAATGATGAGCATCTTTTTTAACTAATTTAGATCCACATATAGGACAAGTATCAATCATCTTAAAAGGAATAGTATCTTTTCTTCTTTCTAATTTAACTTCTACAACCTCAGGAATAACATCCCCAGCTTTTCTTATAGAAACTATATCATTAATTTGTATATCTTTTTCAATACAATAATCTTCATTATGCAAAGTCGCTTTTGAGACTAAAGAACCTGCTACATGCACAGGAGAAAAAATCGCATTAGGAGTAATTTTTCCCGTTCTTCCAACAGTAAATTTTATATCATTGACTTTTGTTAATACTTCCTTAGCTGGAAATTTATAAGCAATTCCCCATCTAGGAACCCTAGAAGTAAATCCTAGTTTTTCTTCGTCATTTAAATTATCAACTTTTAAAACCACACCATCTATTTCATATGGTAATTCATCTCTAATATTCCCTAAATCAGAAATATAATCCAATATTTCTTTGTAATTTTTTGCTAATTTATTATATTTATAATTAGTAACAAATCCTAATTTTTTTAAAAACTCTAATGATTCTGATTGCGCATTAATACCATATTTTTTAGGATCAGGTATAAAATATGCCATAAAGTCCAAATCCCTTTTAGCAGTTATCTTGCTATCTAATTGTCTTACAGAACCTGCAGCAGCATTTCTAGGATTCGCAAATGTTTTTTCACCATTAGCTTCTTTTTCGATATTAGCTTTCGCGAAAGCCTTTTTACTCATATAAATTTCTCCGCGAACTTCTATATCGATATTTTCATTTAATTGAAGTGGTACTGATTTTATCGTCTTAACATTTAATGTAATATCTTCACCAACAAGACCATCACCTCTTGTAGCCGCACTTATCAGTACTCCATTTTTATATATTAATGATCCAGATAAGCCATCCATTTTTGGTTCCAATGTATAAATTGGATTAGCAATAGTCTTTCTTATTCTCTCATCAAACGCAATTATTTCATCTTCGTTAAAAATATCATCGAAAGATAACATAGGAGTTTTATGCGTAATTTTATCAAATTTTGATAACGCCTCTCCACCTACTCTTAGCGTTGGACTATAATCTTTTTTAAAATCTGGATATTTTTTTTCTAGCATTAATAATTCATTATAATAATCATCATATTCTTGATCAGTTATAGTAGGATTATCTAATACATAATATTCATAACTTGCCTGCTTAATTTTATTTATAAGTTCATCCATTCTTCTTGTAATATCATCCATATTATCACCTATAATTATTATATCAAAAAACACCTAGTTTTATCTAGATGTTATCTATCTTTATTTAATGAATTAAACACTAATGCGAATATAAGTAGTCCTGCCATAAATAAGCCTGTATATAATATAACACTTTGATCATGTTTAATCATATAACCTTTAAAAGCTTCTGACCATTCATTTAATTTTCCCCATATATCTAATATCATTGTTTCACCTTCCCTATACTTTTATGGCCCTTAATTAAAGTTTTTATGCCATACGGATGTTTAAAAGCAACAGTAATTACAGAATCACTAAGAGATATTATCACACCTTCGCCATAAATATCATGAATAATATGTTCTCCAACATTATAAACGTCATCACTGTATTCACTACTATTATAACCTATTTTTTCATCACTTTCTAGATACTTGCTATCAATTTCTTTAATAAAACGACTTGCTGGATTACTTCTTCTTTCACCATACAATAATCTTTCTTTAGTATTGATAAGCCATAGTTTTTTAGATGCTCTTGTAACAGCAACATACATAAGTCTTCTTTCTTCTTCGATATTTCCTTCAAAAATAGAGTTATTATGTGGAAAAATACCTTCTTCTAATCCAATTATAAATACATAATCGAATTCCAATCCTTTAGCAGAATGAACTGTCATTAATGTAACAGCATCATCATTGTTTTTATGTTCTTCAATATCTGATACTAATGTTAACTCTTGCAAAAAATCATCAAGTGAAGCAGTACCATAGTTATCTTCAAAATTCTTAGTAATTGATTTAAATTCTTCTAAGTTTTCTAATCTTATTTCAGAATCTACACTATTTTCACTTTCCAATTCCTTTTTAATACCACTTTTATCTAAAACATAATCAACTAATTCAGTTAAACTTAAATTACTAACTTGATTTTTTATATCATCTATTATTTTTTTAAATTCTAACTCTTTTCCCTTCTCAATGACACTATAAATACTTTTATTTTCACTATTAGCTTTTGTAGTTAAATTCTCAATAGTCTTATTTCCAATACCTCTTTTGGGAACATTAATAGCTCTAAGTAAACTTACATCGTCATCCTCATTATAGATAAGTCTTAAGTAAGAAATTAAATCTTTTATTTCTTTCCTGTTATAGAAATAAAAACTACCAATTATTTTATAAGGAATATTACTTACTAGAAATGCATCTTCCATATTTCTTGATTGCGCATTAGTCCTATAAAGTATCGCGATATCATTTTTAGATACATCGTTATTCAATAATTTTTTAATTTCCGCTATAACATAATCTGCTTCATCTTTTTCATTAATCGCGGTATGATAAATAACTTTATTACCTTCGATATTATTGGTCCATAAATTTTTGTCTTTTCTTTCCCTATTATTTTTTATAATACTATTCGCGACATTTAAAATATTTTGAGTGGAACGATAATTTTCTTCTAACATCACTATTTTGGCATCTTTATAATCTTTTTCAAAATTTAATATATTTCTATAATTCGATCCTCTAAAACTATATATACTTTGATCATTGTCTCCAACAACACATATATTTTTATGCTTAGCCGATAAGAGTTTAGATAAAATATATTGGGCTTCATTTGTATCTTGATATTCATCTATTAAAATATATTGAAATCTATCTTGATATTTTTTCAAAATATCAGGATTTTTTCTAAGTAGTTCAATAGGTTTCATAAGTAAATCATCAAAATCTAATGAATTACTAGCCATAAGTTTATTTTGATATCTATGATAAACTAATGAAGCAATCCTAGTTTCTTCAGTATTCGCATAATTATCATATTGATATGGGTCTATAAGTTCATTTTTCGCGCTGCTGATTAAGTTTCTAATCATCTTAGGATTATAATATTTAATATCATATCCTAAATCTTTAATTATTTTTTTTATAATTGTTAATGAATCATCAGAATCTAATATTGTAAAATTTTTTTTATATCCTAATAGTTCATAGTTTTCTTTTAAGAATAATACCCCTAACGAATGGAAAGTCGATATTTGTATATCATACGCAAGTGAACCAAGCATTCTATAAATTCTATCTTTCATTTCCTTAGCAGCTTTATTAGTAAATGTTATTGCTAGAATATTACTAGGAGATATACCGCAAACATTAATCAAATATGCCACCCTTGTTGTCAATACCTTAGTTTTACCAGAACCTGCACCTGCTAATACTAATAAAGGACCATTTATGTACTCACATGCTTCTTTTTGTTGTTCATTTAAATTATCTAGTTCCATAAAATCACCATATATAATTATAACATTTTCACAATTCTAAATAAAGCGAACATCAAATAATTTATACAATAAAGTGACGTATAAAAAGATCATGAATATAATAAAAAGAAAGGAGATAACATGAAAAAAATTATATATAGCGGAATACTCCTACTATTATTTTTTATTGGTGGAATATTACTATCGAAACAAGAAAAGAAAAAAATTAAAGTAGCCGAGGTAGCTCATAGTGTTTTTTATGCTCCACAATACATTGCTGATACACTAGGATATTTCAAAGAGGAAGGATTAGACGTTGAAATTATACTTACTTCTGGGGCTGATAAAGTTACCGCAGCCGTTTTATCAGGCGATGTTGATATCGGATTTTGTGGTAGTGAAGCATCTATATATGTATATAATGGTGGGGAAAAAGATTATTTAATAAACTTCTCAGCTTTAACTAAAAAAGATGGAAGTTTCTTAGTATCTAGAAAAAAATTAAATGATTTTAACTTGAAAATGGTTGAAAACAGTTACATTATAGGTGGCAGAAAAGGCGGCATGCCAGAAATGACACTAGAATGGGCCTTAAAAAACAATGGAGTAAATATTAAAAAAGTAACCATCGATACATCAATTGATTTTGCTTCTATGCAAGGCGCGTTTATAGGTGGTACTGGGGATTTTGTAACGTTATTTGAGCCAAATGCTTCACAAGTAGAAAAACAAGGATTAGGATATATTGTGGCTTCAATAGGAGAACTTGGTGGGAATGTTCCTTATACATCATATAATGCCAGAAAAAGTTATATTGAAAATCATCCAGATATAATAGAAAAATTTAGAAATGCAATACAAAAAGGACTTGATTATGTCCATAATCATTCTAGTGAAGATATTGCTAAAAATATGCTAAAACATTTCCCGGAAACTTCTTTAGAAGATATGACTAAAATTATTGATAACTATAAAAAAATAGACTCATGGTATGAATCTACTAATATAGACGAAAAAGATTTTAATCATATCCAACAAATTATGATTGAAGCAGGCGAATTAGATGAATATGCTCCTTATGACAAATTAGTTAAAACAAAATAATCTACAATTGTAGATTATTTTTTTATTACATTACCTTTTTGTTCTTCGAAATATGAATCTAAAACTTCTCTAAAGTTTTTATCAAATCCCCATTTTTCTTGACCAGTAATTATTCCATCTTCTATCTTCATATCAGATACAAGTAACATTTGGAAATTGCTCATATCATCTGCAACACTATATAAAACATTCAATTGCTCAGGAGTTATATTATCTGGTAAAAAAGCAGTTCCTCTCTTGCCATATTTCTTTTCAAATTTAGTATTATTTGCTACTACTATATCGCCAAGCAAATTATAAAAATACGCTGCATCAGATAATTGATGCCTTATAGTAAGTCTTTTAAACATAGCAGCATCAGGATATTTTAATAAAGCATAATCAAGCGCACATGCTATATGTACTTCCTCTTCATCATACGCATCACCTAAATATTTAGTCTCACCATTTGGATGGATAATGACAATCTTTTTATCTTGCATACTATCCATATTATCACCTCTAATATAAACATTATACCACAAAATATTTTTCTAAACTATTTAAATTACTAAATTAAAATAGCCGCATATTATATCTTAGGATGGTGTTATATGAATCTTTTAAGTATTAAAAATTTATGGAAAACTTATTATACAAAAACTTATGAAATTGACGCTTTAAAAGATATAAGTTTTGATTTAGAAGATGGCAGTTTTTTAGCAATCGTTGGACCATCTGGATGTGGAAAAAGTACAATACTTTCGATATTAAGTGGCATAGAAGATATGACTAATGGCGAGATATTAAACAACAATAATAGAATTGGATATATGCTTCAACAAGATGCATTATTAGAATGGAAAACAGTATATGAAAACGCAATTATAGGATTAGAATTGCAAAATAAATTAAACGAGGAAAATATTAATTATGTTAAAAATTTATTAAAAAATTATGGTTTAAAAGATTTTATAAATAGTTACCCTAAAGAATTATCTGGTGGTATGCGCCAAAGAGTCGCGCTTATAAGAACATTGGCTACTAAACCTGATATTATACTTTTGGATGAACCATTTTCTGCTCTTGATTATCAAACCAGAATAACTATATCTGATGATGTATATAACATTTTAAAAAAAGAGTGTAGGTCTGCAATTATAGTAACACATGATATAGCCGAAGCTATATCGATGGCCGATAATGTAATTATTCTTTCAAAAAGACCAGCCACCATCAAAAAAACGATTAGTATTGATATGGAAGATAAGACTACACCAATTAATAATAGAAAGTGCAGAAAATTTAATGAATATTACGATATTATTTGGAAGGAAATCGACCACTATGAAAAGTAATGGTTATATAAAATATCTTAAAGATATTAAAAAGAAAAAGTTAATAATTGTTACACTGCAATTATTAATAATCATAAGCTTCATTGTTATTTGGCAAATATTAGCTAATAAAAAAATCATTAATACTTTCATATTTTCTTCTCCTGAAAAAATACTTAATACAATTATAAATTTATACAAATCAAATAATCTTTTTAAACATATAGGAGTTAGTCTATATGAAATAATAATAAGTTTTAGTCTAAGTACTTTCTTGGGCATATTAATTGCTTCCATATTATGGTGGAATGATACCCTTTTTAAAGTATTAGAACCATATCTAACAATCCTTAATAGCCTTCCTAAAGTTTCACTAGGCCCTCTACTAATCATAATAATGGGGGCAAAAATCAAGTCAATAATCGTTATGTCCCTTTTAATTTGTTTGATTATAACAATATTAAATATTCATCAAGGATTTAATGAAACAGATCACATAAAAATTAAGATGTTTAAATCTTTTGGAGCCACAAAATTACAAATTTTCACGAAATTAGTACTTCCTAGTAATGTTCCAAATATTTGCAATGTAATTAAAGTAAACATCAGCTTGTGTCTAATAGGTGTTATAACGGGTGAATTTTTAGTATCAAAAGAAGGTATAGGATATTTAATTACATATGGATCACAAGTATTTAATTTGGATTTAGTAATGGCTGGTATTGTCATACTATCTTTTATTGCTGCAATAATGTATTATTTGATTAATTTAATAACAAATAAAAATACTAGATAACTAGTATTTTTTTAATTTAATTTATCGGTTGCTTTAGCATTAAGTGTCAAGTCAGCACGTCTTCCTATTTTATAAGCAAAATACCCTGCTGCGCCTATCATAGCAGCATTATCTGTACAATATTTGATTTCTGGTATAGTCAAATTAACGTCTTCTTTTTCACATAAAAAGGTAAGTTTTTCGCGTAACCCCTTATTAGCAGATACTCCACCTGCCACAATCAAGTTTTTAACACCATATTCTGTCAAAGCATGCATAGTTTTCTTTGTTAAAATGTCAACCACACGGTTTTGAAATGAGCATGCCAAATTTTCTTTATTAATAACATTACCTCTTTGTTCTTCGTTATGATAAAGATTTATAACAGCACTCTTAAGTCCACTAAAGCTAAAATTAAAACTATCATCATCAAGTGGCAGTGGTAAGTTATATGTATCAGTACCTATATGCGCTAATTTATCTACATTAGGACCTCCAGGATATTTAACACCTATAACTCTAGCCACTTTATCATAAGCTTCGCCAACTGCGTCATCTAAAGTAGTACCAATTACTTCAAATGAATAATTTTCTTTCATATAAACAAGTTCAGTATGGCCACCACTAACTACTAAAGCCATTAATGGAAATTCCATAGTCTTGACTAAATTATTTGCATAAATATGTCCAGCAATATGATGAACAGGTACCAATGGTTTATCATATATATAAGCTAATGTTTTAGCAGCCATTAAGCCTATCAATAATGATCCTATAAGACCAGGGCCATATGTGATCGCGATAGCAGTAATATCATCCATTGCCATATTAGCTTTTTTAAGACATTCTTCCAATACTAATGTAATATTTTCAATATGCATACGACTTGCAATTTCTGGCACTACACCACCATAATTTGCGTGTGTATCCATTTGTGATAAAACTACTGTGGAAATCTCTTCATGACCATTTTTAATAATAGACATACTAGTTTCATCACAACTTGATTCAATAGCTAATATATATGTATCCATAACTCACCTGCTTTCTAAAAATTTTTCTTCTGCTTCTGTTAATTTCAAATAATTAGGATTTAATTTATGCGGATTAATCCCTACATCGTTAATATGTTTATTGATAACTTTTAATATATCATAATCACTATCACATACTTCGAATTCAAAATTATCATGTGATACAAACATCACATCTTTATTTATCTCATTTATAAAATCATTTAATAGGCAATATTTATCTCCAATAATTGCATTTAAATCATTATCATAAAGACCCGCAAAGACATAACCTCTTCTAGCGTCTATCAAAGAAGCAACATATTTTGATGTTTTAGTTGATGCCATAAGTTCCAAACTAGATATTGGAATAACTTTAATATTAAGTGACCAAGCCATTACCTTAGCTATAGTAAGACCTATTCTAATACCTGTAAAACTACCCGGTCCATTAGTAACAAAAATAGTATCAATATCATTTGGCTTAAGACCACTTTTTTTAAATGCATCGTCTATGATAGGAAAAATTTTAGAAGATAATTCATTACTATTATCATCCTTATATTCAAAAAGAATTTTGTCATCCTTAATTATCGCGATTAATAACTTTTTTGTTGAAGTATTTATAAATAATGAGTTCATAAAACAGCCTCACATAAATCTTCATATTGTTTTCCATGTGGTTCTATAATTAGTGTTCTAGAATCTTCGCCAGACACCTTGATTTTAATATCCAATCTTTCACTAGGCAGTATATCTCTTATAGTATCAGCCCATTCAATAACAACAATACCATCTTTAGTAAAGTATTCTTCAATGCCAACACCATCTGTATTACCATCAAGTCTATATACATCCATATGATAAAGCGGCATCTCACCATTTAAATATTCTTTTATAATAGTAAATGTTGGAGATGTGATAACATCTGTGATTCCTAATGCATTGGCAATACCTTTAGTGAATACAGTCTTACCACTTCCTAATTCACCATCTAAACATATAACCATATTTGGAAATTTTTCGGATTCAATATTTTGTGCAATCTCCATAGTTTCTATAACACTTTTAGTAACAATTTTATATTCCATTCATATCACCATATCAATTATAGCAAAAAAAAAGACATATTTAAATATGTTTTTCCTTAAAAAATGGCAAAAAAAAATTAGCAACTCGCTATTTTCGCTTTAACACTATCTTCGCCGTAAAAGTGCTTAACTTCTGTGTTCGGGATGGGAACAGGTGTATCCAC
>JAEEGL011717216.1_pt1 | contig 15965 bp, 9 predicted proteins | sample 9134231 | NCBI WGS metagenome assembly JAEEGL01 (sample SAMN16246548, study PRJNA631951) | gut metagenome | biome: gut microbiome; feature: rumen; material: fiber-attached | host: Bos | place: Iran: Karaj | collected 2018-10 | reverse complement strand
TGACAGGTACACACGACAGGATTGTGGAACTGTTGGTATTGGACATTCATGGACGGAGAGTGGCGACACATACCGACACAGATGCCATGGACACCAAGCCGCTACCAGCAGGCACTTATATCGTCAGGATAACTACGGTGGACGAGAGCGGGGGACGGAAGGTGATATACCGTAAACTCATTGTCATTGAATAGAAACAACAAGAAAGAATGTGATTATGAAAACAAAAGGCTTGGTTTTATCCATAGTATTTGTGGCACTTGCCACGATTGTGCAGGCGCAGCGGTGGGAGTGGGTGAAAGGGTACGGCTCACCGGGAAGCTATGAGTCGGGCTATGAGATTATAGGCACTTTGACCGACGGCGAGGGCAACCTGTATTTCCTCGGCATGTTCCGCAACTACGCGAAGTGGGACGACGAGATGCTGCTGCCGGGAGAGATGTATCTCGGTGGTGACGGACCGCATGTTATTATTGCCAAGATATCGCCGCAGGGCGACATGGTATGGAAGAAGGTGATTCATAGTAATGGGGGGTGCTGTGCATACGATATAAAAAAAATCGGCGACACGGCCTTTGCCTGCATGGTTGATTTTATCGGACCCAATTTGATTTACAATCTATGTTGGCTCGATACATTGCTTATCGGCGAAAGCGACTACCTTATGCCGACAATGATACCCTCGATGCCGATGACAATGTTTTCGGGAACTTCGACAACAGCTTACCTGAAATTCGGCTTCGACGGCACAGTGCAGGAACAGCACTTCATCAAGAAGACATACGTGGACTACTATGGAGAAGACATAGGATATCACCTCCCCGGATACGGCGACACGCTATGGCTTTGCAGCGACGCTTTGCAGCGACCGGTGTTCGACGTCGACAGCGATGGGAATATCTATGTGATGCGCACACCGACAGATCAGGCCTTAATATCACTAGACGAAAGATGGAGTGTGGAGAACGGCACGATACAGAGTGTGAAAGTGTGGGTTGACAGCCGTGTGGTGGGAACCATCGACACTCGCCATCGTCCAAGTATGTGGCATCCCCACCTGATGAAGTTTTCGCCACATTTCGATACCCTGCTGGCAGACAGATATGTGGTCCAGGAATGCGTCAACGAGCATCAGCCTTCCGAAATTGTGACTAAAAGTCTTTATGTTGACAGGGATGCCAATATTTATACTACGATTGTAAAGGAACCGATATTTGACAGTATAAATTACACACAGACAATGGTGTTTGACTCGCTGCGAGAAATGACTGCAGAAATAGATCCGTATGATTCTGAGATTGGTTTTTTGGTTGTATATGATTCTGCACTCAATACTCAAGGAATGTTATATATACAAGAATTAGATTCACTAGTAGGAGGATTTAAGTTTATTAATGTAGTTTCATTTGACTATGATAGTAACTTGGTGTTTGTCGCGGGTTCTCACAGCGAATCCGCAGGTTGTGAATATGATAGGGTTGACCCGATGGTGTTGAAAGGGCTTGGATTAGACACAATTATTTATCTATACAACGATTGTTTCGTGTTGAAGTTCGACCGTGATACATGGGAGTATAAAAGCCTTATAAAGCCACCAGTATGCAAGTGTAGGCAGGGAGGAAATAATATTAATTATGCAAATATCTTAACGGATAACAACAGGCTGTTCATGCAAGTAGAACTCTCTGGAGACATTACACTTCCTGTTGGTACATTCCAGGCCCCCAATAATTATGATCACACATCAGCCCTTGTAATATTAGACTATGCCGGCCATGTGATTGGCGGCGACCATACAAGACATTTTTCAACAAATGGCCGTAGGCGCAACGGACCGTTGGCTCTCGTCGACAGTGTACTTTATGTTGTGCAGATAACAAACTTTCCTGCGACATTCGGTGATATCACTGTGAATCCTAACTATTGGTACAGCTATGTGGCCAAGTATGTCGACACATCGTTTATGACACCTTATGTGTATGTGCCGCCGGAGGAGCCTCCGGTGGAGGTGGTACAGGTGGCCGGGAGCAATACGTTGGTTCTATATCCCAACCCCGCCAGCAATGAGATACGGCTGAAGGCCGCAGAGGAACGGATTCTGTCGGCAACCATCGTCTCGGCATCTGGCGTGCAGCAGCCAGCGACCGTGAACGGCGACAGGATCGACGTCTCGCGTCTGCCGTCGGGCATATACTTCGTCCAGGTGACCACCGACAACGGGTACTACAACGTGAAATTCATCAAGCGATAGAATAATAATTTTGGTTTTTTCACATTTTTGTGTTGGTAATTCAATTTTTTTTTGTAATTTAGCGGTGTCAAAAGTAGGTGTGCGAATACCTGCCGAATAGGAATAAACAATTAAAAAACAATAATATGGAACTCAAGAAAAATCCCAGCGCCGACCTTGAAAAACGCCGCGGCCTCTATCTGGAGATAGGTCTGGTGGTGATTATGGCTGTCGCGCTGGCGGCTTTCGAGTGGAAAAGCTACGACCAGGAGCAGATCGAGGTGGTGCAGCGCACCGCTATGGACGAAGTGGAGGATGTGATTATCCAGACCCAACAGGAAGAACTGCCTCCTCCTCCTCCCCCCGAGGCCCCCGAGGTCACTACCGAGCTGAACATCATCGAGGATGATGCCGAGTCGGAGAACGAAATGGATATGAGCGCTTTCCAGCGTCAGGAAGAGGCCACCAACATCGAGGCCCAGCATGTGGAGATCGAGGAAGAGGAAGAGGTGGCCGAAGAGGAGATCTTCCAGGTTGTGGAGAACGACCCCGAATTCCCCGGCGGTGTGGAGGCTATGTACAAATACCTGGCCCAGAACATCAAGTATCCGCAGCTGGCCCGTGAGAACAACATCACCGGCAAGGTGTGGGTAACCTTCGTCGTGGAGAAGGACGGCTCGGTGACCAACGTCACCGTGGTGCGTGACATCGGCGGCGGCTGCGGTGCCGAAGCTGTGCGTATCGTGAAGTCGATGCCCAAGTGGACGCCCGGTAAGCAGCGCGGCAAGAACGTGCGTGTGCAGTACAGGCTCCCCGTCAACTTCTCGCTGCGTTGATTAGCGTAAACAACCTGTCGGTGCAGTTCACAGGCACCGACCTCTTCAGCGGTGTGACCTTCAACATAGGCGACCGCGACAGGATTGGACTTGTCGGCATGAACGGTGCCGGCAAGTCCACTCTTTTAAAGATACTCTGCGGCTGGCAGGAGCCCGAGAGCGGCACCATGGTGGTTGCCGCGGGACAGACGGTGGGCTACCTGCCGCAGGAGATGGTGCCCGACGCCATAGGCACCGTCATCGACGAGGCCCTGACGGCTTTCAGCGAGCTCGACGCCATGGAGCGCGAGCAGGAGCGCCTGACGGCAGAGATTGCCGAACGCACCGACTACGAGAGTGCCGAATACACACGCCTGCTGGAACGCCACAACGAGGTGACGGAACACCTCGCCCTGCTCGGCGGCGGCCGTCGCCGCGAGGCGGCGGAGAAGGTGCTGCTGGGCCTGGGCTTCAAGCACGAGGACTTCGAACGGCCCGTGGCGGTGTTCAGCGGCGGATGGCAGATGCGTGTGGAGCTGGCCAAGCTGCTGCTGCGCCATCCCGACTTCCTGCTGCTCGACGAGCCTACCAACCACCTCGACATCGTCTCCATACAGTGGCTCGAGAACTACCTGGCCTCGTACAGTGGCGCCGTGGTGCTCGTGAGCCACGACCGCACGTTCCTCGACAATATCACCACGCGTACCATAGAGATTACCGCCGGCCGCATCTACGACTACCGCTGCCCTTATTCGGAGTATGTGGTGCAGATGCAGGAGCGGCGCGCAAGCCAGATGGCGCAGCTGACCAACCAGCAGCGTCAGGTGGCGCAGATAGAGGCTTTCATAGAGCGTTTCCGCTACAAGGCCACCAAGGCCAAGCAGGTGCAGAGCCGCGTGAAGATGCTGGAGAGGATGGACAAGATAACGGTCGACGAGGTGTCGACGGAGAGCATCCACTTCCAGTTCCCGCCGGCGCCGCATAGCGGCAAGATAGTGGTGGAGGCCCAGCATCTGGGCAAGGCCTACGGCGACAACCAGGTGTTCGACGGCGTCGACCTGCTGCTGACGGCTGGCAAGAAGGTGGCCTTTGTGGGAAGGAACGGCGAGGGCAAGTCGACAATGGCAAAGATAATAGTGGGCGACATCAACGACTACACCGGAACCTTCCGCCTCGGGGCGGGGGTGGTGCTGGGCTACTACGCCCAGAACCAGGCGGCGATGCTCAACCTCGACCGCACGGTGTTCGAGACCATCGATGACATAGCCCTTGGCGACATACGTCCCAAGATACGCAACATACTGGGCAGTTTCCTCTTCGGCGACGACGATATGGACAAGAAGGTGCGTGTGCTCAGCGGCGGCGAGAAAGCCCGCCTGGCGCTGGCCAAGCTGCTGCTCACGCCCTGCAACCTGCTTATCCTCGACGAGCCGACGAACCACCTCGACATGAACTCAAAGGACATCCTGAAGAATGCCCTGCTGCAATACACAGGCACGCTGATAGTGGTGAGCCACGACCGTGACTTCCTCAGCGGACTCACCGACGAACTCTACGAGTTCCGCGATGGCGCGGTGCACGAGTTCAAGGGCGACATCATGGAGTTCCTGGAAATATTCAAGGAGACTAGTAGTACTAGTAATACTAGTGCGACTAGTAAAGTTAAAGACAATACTGCATCCAAGCAGGCTTACGAGCAGAGCAAAGAGCGCGAGCGCGAGCGGCGCAAGCTGCAGAACGCCGTGGCGCAGAAGGAGAAGGAGATTGAGGAGCTGGAGGCACAGGTGGCCGCGAAGGATGAACTTCTGGCCACGGGACAGCCGCAGGAGGCTGCGTTCTACAAGGACTACGAACAGCTGAAGCGGCAGCTGGAGCAGAAAATGGAGGAGTGGGAAGAGGCTGTGGTAGCCGCCGAGAGTTTCTAAAGAAAAAATAAGAGAGCCCCGCCAGTCGGCGGGGCTCTCTCGTTGTATGCTGTGCCGTATTACTTGAGGGTGATGACGGCACGACGGTTCTGGTAGCGGTGCTCCTCGGTGTCGTTGTCGACCACGGGCTCGTTCTGGCCCTTCGAGGAGGTGCTGATCTGGCTGGCAGGGGCACCCTGTTTGACCATGAGTTGTTTCAGGGCTTCGGCACGGCGCTGGCCGTAGTTCATGTTGCTCTCAGCGGAGCCGACGTTGTCGGTGTGGCCGGTGATGAGCACCTTGACGTTCTTGTCGGCACGCATGGCGGCGCTGAGGGCGCGGATGGCGATGTCGGTCTTGTTGTCGAACTTGGGCTCGGTGCTGCTGAAGTCGAAGTGCACTGTGGCGTTGATCTGGTCGAGGTACTGCTGCAGCTGGGCGCGGTCGGCGGGCTTGTTGGCGTTGTTGCCCGTGTTGCCGTTGTCGGCCTTGGCGTTGTCGTTGGCGGGAGTGTTGCTGCCGTTGTTGTCGTCGTTGCCATTGGCGAGACGGCGGGCGCGCTCGGCGGCCTCCTGGGCGGCGCGGGCAGCGCGGTAGGCGGCGGCGGTGTCACCCATACGGGCGGCTTCGGCAGCCTCGGCGGCATAGCGTGAAGCCTCGGAAGCGGCGGCCTTGGCGTCGGCGTTGTTGGAACGCGAAGCGTACTTGTTGGCCGACTCGGAGAACGACTTGGCGCAGGCGGCATAGCTGTCGGCCAGGTTGCCGCGATAGGCCTTGCCGGAGGCATCCTTGGCGGAAGTCTTGGCGGGCTTGCAGTTGGCGTCCTCGGCCATAGCGAGGGCCTCGTTGGCGAGGTAGTCGGCATAGTTCGGGTCGCTCCAGGCGTTGGCTTTCTTGCTGCCGCCTTCCTGGTCGCGGGCTATCTCGGAGTTGATGCGGGCGTTGCGGCTGGCAGCCATGGCGCAGTCGAGACCGTCCTTGTGGGCTGCTTCGGCATAGAGGGCGGCATCGTCGGCAGCCTTCTTGGCATCGTCGTTCGACGACTTGGCGGCATAGGCGGCAGCCTCGGCGGCATAGCTGTCGGCAATGGCGGCATAGGCCTCGTTGAGGAGGTCGTAGGCGCGGCAGTACTTGCCGTTCTTGTGGGCGGCCTTGGCGTCGGCGGCTTTGGCGCGGGCGTCGGCGATAGCGGTTTTGGCCTCGTTGTTGCCGGCCTCGTTGGCAACCTGCTCGGCCTCGTCGAGGTCAGCGTCGATGTTGCTCATGGCCTGTGACAGGTCGGGGTTGTTCATACGACGTGCATTGCAACGGGCCTCGCGGGCAGCAGCCTCTTCGGGAGTCTCTTCGACACCGTCGTTGCTGTAGTCGTCGTTGCCGTAATAGTTGTTGCCATAGTTATTGTTGGCTTTGTTGGCGTTGTCGCCGGTTTCATCCGTGGTCTTCTTGGTGCCGCGGGTGGTGGTGACAGTCTTGGTGCCATCGTCGTTGCGGGTGACGACGGGCTCGTTCGAACCTTCGTCGGTGGCCTTCTTGGCGGTATCGTCGTTGCCGGCGTTGTTGTTGTTGCCAGCCTGGTTGTCGTTACCAGTCTTGTTGTCCTTGCCCTGCTGGGTCTGGGTAGCGTTGTTGTCGTTACCCTTCTGGTTGTCCTGCTGGGTCTGGGTAGCGTTGTTGTCGTTACCAGTCTTGTTGTCCTTGCCCTGCTGGGTCTGGGTGGCGTTGTTGTCATTACCGGCGTTGTTGTCCTTACCCTGCTGGGTCTGGGTGGCGTTGTTGTCGTTACCCTTCTGGTTATCCTGCTGGGTGGCGGGCTTGTTGTTGGCGTTGTCAGTAGTGTTGTCGACGTTACCGGCATTGTTATCGTTACCGGCGTTGTTGTCGTTGTTGTCAGCCTGGTTGTCCTTGCCAGCCTTGTTGTCCTTGCCCTTGTTATCCTTGCCAGAGTTGTTGTCCTTGCTCTTGTTGTCCTTGCCTTGCTGAGCGGTGGCGGGGGTGTTGTCGTCGTAGCGGGTGAGCTCGGTGTCGTCGTCATCGCTGTCACCCTTGCTGCTGCGGACTTTCTTCTCGCAGTCCCAGCCGAGGTTGATACCGAGTTTGGCGCCGAAGTTAAGCAGGCTGAGGGCGTCGGCCTGGTCGGAGGCGAGGGTGCCGTTGTAGGTGATGCTGTTGTCGTCGGCGACCTCGAGGAGAGGCTTGGTGCTGGCGCTGTCCATGAGGTTGGTGAAGCCGTAGCCGCCATAGATGCCGAAGTAGAGACCCCAGTTGTTGCTGAGGGCGTAGTTGAAGCCGAGGTCGGCGATGAGGCTCACGCCGAGCTTGCTGATGCTAACATTGTTGTCGAGGTCTTCCTTGTAGGTGAGGAAGCCGTGGTCGGGCATGTCGGAGACGGTGTAGCCGAGCGAGGGGAAGTAGCCCTCGGTGCGGAACTCGCCTTCGCGCACTTTGTATTTGCCGGCTATGGGCATGTCGAGCTGAGCGCCGATGCCGATGAGCACGAACGAGCGTTCGCTCACGGGAGCGCGCCAGTAGAGCTCGAGGGGCACGCTGAGGTAATAGAGTATGTCACGCTCGCGCCAGTTGTCGTAGACCGTGTGCAGGTCGTAGCTGGCCGAGGGGTTGTCGGGATGGGTCAGGTTGGGGGTGACCTCCGTGGTGTCGTATAGCGTGGTGGCACCTGCGCGGTTGAACTGCACGCCGAAGCCGACACCGAAGTGGGTGCCGAAGAAGTGGGTGTAGCGCAGACCGGCACCGTAGCCGAGACCGAGCTTGGCGGTACCCATATCCACAGGACCGATTTTCATGGTGTTGAAGCCACCATTGATGTTGAGGCCTATATAGTTGCTGTGCTGATAGCTCTGGGCATTGGCACCGAGGGCGAGGGCCAGCACACCAAACAGGATGAATATTCTTTTCATTGCTATTATCTTTATTATTAAACTTTAAACGTCAAACCTTATTTCTTGATAACGCGAACCACGATGCCGTCGACGCTGACGGTGTAGCTGCCGTTGGCATAGCTGCTGAGGTCGAGCTGGCAGTTGTCGCCGTCGAAGGTGGTGTTCACCATCTCTATGCCCATGATGCTCATCACGCGCAGGGTGTGCGTGGTGTTGCGGCTGTTGCTGACGGTGATGTTAGCCTGGTTGGCGGCGGGGTTGGGGTACACGCTGACTTTGGCGGGAGCGGCCTCGTCGGCAATGAGGGTGGTGACATCCTCCTGCGGGCAGGAGGCCAGGGCCACGCCGTTCATCTTGGCCACGACACGGTATTCGCCGGTCAGACCGCCGACTTCCTGGTAGTAGCGCATGCCGGCAGCCTCGGCGACTTCATTCCAGGTGGCGCCACCGTCGGTGCTGTGGAACCAGTGGATGTCGGTGAAGCAGTGGCAGGTGTCGACCAGGGCGATGACATCGCTGAAGAGCGGCATGGTGTAGGTCTTGGGCAGGTCGACGACGAAGCCGATGGTGATGGTGTCGCTCACAATATTGGAGTAGGCGCTGCGGCCGAAGAGCAGCTTGACGGAGTAGATGCCGTAGGCGGCATCGGCGGGAACGTCGATGGTGATGGTGCCGGGATTGGAGGCATCGAGCGGGGTCCAGTCGACGTTGACGAAGTTCTGGGCGAGGGCTTCGTCAGAGAAGATGAGCTTGTACTGGTCGGGGTTGCCGCTCTCGAGGTAGTAGTTGATTGTACCGCTGCCGGCGCAATAGCCGAAGGCGTTGACCTCGATGCCGTTGTTGGCGGTGTCCTCAAAGACATACTGGGCCAGGATGGCGCCGTCGGTGGCGGCGAGATACATGGTGGTGTCGAGCTTGTAGTTGTTGGCTTCGTCGCCAGCGATACCGTAGTAGACGACGATGGACTTGTTCTCGCCTATGGTGGCGTCGCTGAAGTGGGCGTGGAAGTTGGCCAGGATCACTTCGTCGTCGCCAATAACACCGTCGAGGGTGGCCAGGGTGCTGATGACAGCGGTGTCGTTGCCGTCATAGAACTTGGCATGTTCCACTTCCCAGCCCGAGGCGCTGACTTCAGCCTTCAGGATGTTGAGGAAGCTGGTGGTGGTGTTGGTGTCGAGGAAGAAGTCGGAGCTCTGCGAGAGGGCGGTGATCTTGTAGTTGCCGGCGTTGATGGCCTCTTCGGTGGTTACGCCGGTGGCTATGTCGGTAAAGCGCAGGATGGCGGTGTCGGTGCCTTCCTCATGGGTGTAGGTGGCGAAGATACTGGTGACGGGCTCTGCGTTGTAGGTCACGGTAGCCTGGGGGATGGTCCATACGACAGTGTAGGTGTTGCGCTCCCAGAGGGCCGTAATGGCGGTGTCGCAGGTGGGCATAGTGATGAGGTTGGGCTGCCAGCCGGCGAAGGTGTATCCGCGGCGTATGGGCACGCGGCTATAGTCGATAGGCTGACCCCAGGCGAGGTACTCGTTGAGCGACGAGTTGTCGGCGAAGTGGCCGCCCATGAGGTTCCACACGAGGTGGAAGGTGTCACGCACATAGTGGATGGTCACCGTGGTGTCGTGGTCGGGCATGGGGAAGACCATACCGCTCTCGACATTGGTGTAGTGGGGGTAGAGCAGCGGCTGCACGTTCACGGGGAAGCCGATGGTGGCATAGCGGCGTACGGAGTCGACGATGGAATCCTGGCTGTCGATGCCTATGCGCACGTGGCGGGCTGTGTAGTAGGTCTCCACACCGGGCTGCACGATGTGCCATTCGGCCCAGAGGGTGACGTCGGAGGTCATCACGTCGTGCTCAAAGTCCCAGGGATGCTCGGCGAAGAGCGAATCGGTCCACCAGGCGATGAAGGTGGTGTCGTTGCCCACGAAGCGGGCGGGAATCGACAGAACGGGGTCAATCAGGTTGCTGGCGTTGTTGTAGACGATGGTGGTGTCGTCGAAGTAGTTCCAGTGCTTCCAGGTTACGCGGTAGCCGTTGCCGATGGTCCAGGGGAACTGGGCGGCGTCGGCGTCGGTATTCTCGATAAAGAAGTGGCGGGGAGCCACGTAGTTGTCGTAGCGGGTGGCGAACTTACCGCCTTCAATGCTGATGGGGTCGCCACTGGCGTTGGCGAGGCTCACATAGCGGCCGTCGACGATGGTCGTGGGGTGGTTGGCTACGGAGAGCTCACCGAGCGAGTCGACGCTGAGGGTCATGGGGGCGTTGCCCGAGATACCGGTGATGCTGTTCACATTGCCACCGAGGATCTGCATGGTGCCCGAGGTGTGGCCCACATACAGCGAGCTGAGGTTGTGGTTGCCAAGCTGGATGGTGGCGGCGGAAGCTACGGTCTGCGGCGTGGTGCCGGTGTAGTCCATATTGAGGTAAACAGTGTCGTTGCGAGCGCTGTCGGCGGCGACGTTGAGGTCGCGGCTGTACAGATAGCGGCCGTTGGCGCGCTTCACGAGGCCGTAGGCTTCGATGGTCAGGCCGTTAAGGCTGTTCTCCACAGTGGAGCCGAGGATGTCGAGGGTACCGGTGGCGCTGTTGGCGAGGCTGACGGCCTTGCTGCCTGCGGGACCATGGAAGGGGTTCTCGCCAATCTCAACGCGGCAGGCGTCATTCACGGCGATGACGGCGGCAGTGTTGCTGAGGGTCGTGAACTGGCACACGTCGGACGACAGGTACGAGCCGTTGGCAAGCACGGCGACACTGGTGCCGGCGGTGGCGTTGACATTGCCGATCATCAGGAGGGCGTTGTTCAACTGGAAGAGGGTGCCGGTGCCGTCCTCCGAGGTGATGGTGCTGATACCACCTTCCCAGCTCACGGCGCTGTTGTTGATGACGATGGCAGGAACGGTGAGCTGGTTGGTGATGGTCTTGCCGTTCTGGTTGATGTTAAGGTCGCTGTTGATCTCCACACTCGAGCTGCCGCTGAGGGTCACGTTGTCGATGAACGTCAGCATGCTGATGCCCTGGGCGAAAGAGGCCCAGTAGGCGGCACTCTGGAACGAGGAGTAGAACCAACCCGTGGTGTCGGTGACACCGGTGCGCGAATATACGTCGTCCTCGATGACGGAGTTGTTGCCACCAAGGATATAGTTGACGGTTATCGGGTAGCCGAGGTTGTTGAAGGTGGATGTGAGCAGCTGCGGGGTCGCCTGGAAGACACCGAGGTCGTAGTCCGTACCAGCGCCGAGCACATAGTAGCGGTTGTTGGCGTCTTTGACGAGCACGAAGGAGGCGTGATAGCTGGTGTCTGCCGAGCCCGTGATGTTGTATCCGTCCTCGATGGTGAGTTCGGTGAAGGGCAGCGAGTCAATATTCACGGCAGTGCCGGTATAGCTGCTGCTGAGGTTTGCCGAGTCCACAAAATAGTCCACACCGGTGGTGCCGGAGTAGATGCGGGCGCTGGTAAGCGTGGCACGGTCCAGCGTCATCACCGTCAGTTCTACGGGAATGGTCTGCTGTGCCTCTACACCTCTGCCGGGAAGCATGAGAGTGAACATGGCTCCCAGCACAAAACATAGTGTTTTCTTCATCTTTCTTTGTTTTTATTTGTTTATATTTTATTTTGTTTTCAATAATTTATTGCATACCATATTACAACAATCGTCTCAGTTTCAGTCGACTGAGGCTGATTGTTCAGTTCGGTACAGAAAGCAAATATACAACTTTTTTCGAATATGGCTGAGAATAAAATAAAAAGAGACCCACCAATTCGGCGGGCCTCTTTTAAACTTTGCTTAAAGCGTCAAGCTTTATTTGGTCGAGATCACCAGGTAGTCGGTGTATTTCCAGAACTGAGAGGGGTTGAGGATGCGCAGGTAGGCGACAACCTTGGTGTCCTCTTCGTCGTACACCAGCTCGTAGCTATTCTCGGGGTGCTGCGAGATGACCTGGGCTTTCTTCTTGTTGACGGTGATGGTGGTGACCTTGGTGCGGTCGATCTCGGTGAAGAGCTCGGTGGGCATGTCGGCCATGGTGCCCTGCTTGCGGCCAATGCCGATGAAGCCGCCGGTCTTGTTCACGATGCCGGCATCCTTGAGGTCACTGTAGCTGCCGACCACGAAGTAGGCGCGGTTGGCGTCGGCCACCTGACGGGCGATATAGTCGTCTTTCTCCTTGTTGGAGGCGGTGAGGTCGGTGACACTCTGGTTCAGACCCTTGATGACCACCTTGTTGTTCTCGAGCTCGGTGAGCAGTTCGGCAATCTGGGCCTCCTGGGCGGCGCTGCGCTCCTCGAGGCGGGTGATGTAAGCCTGGAGGTCGGCGTTCTTCTTGTTGAGGCTGCTGACGCGCGAATTGAGCTGGGCAATCTTGGCTTTGTTGTCAGCCATCAGACTCTCGATGGAGCTCATCTGGTCGGCAATCTGCTGCTTGTGGTTGTAGTTGCCTTCGGTGTTGTTGCGACGCATCTCCTGCACACTCGAGTACTTGGAGTTGATCATCGAGAGGTTGCCTTCGATTTCGTTCAGCATCTGGAAAAGATCGTCAATCTCAGCATCCTTAGTGTCGACCACACCCTGCAGCGAGTCGATGGTGGCTTTCTGCATTTCGAGTTCTTTCTGGTGGCAAGCCGTGAGGGCTACCATAAAGGTCATCAGACCCAATGCCAATAGGATTTTCTTCATTTTTTTATGCTTTTTTTGTTATTCTCTTGTTGTTTTTCTACGTTTTAACACTTCACTTTTGGCTTTATAACGCTCCTTATTATCTATTATTGTGCACGAAAAGTTAAATATTCATAAAACGAATATTGCATAATAATAGTTGCGAATTGCCGTTAAGAGCATACAATGAAGATTCTCGACATAGACCTCTCCCCCGAACAGTATCACCTGCCCGACCAACGCCTGCAGGCTGTGGCGCGGGCTATGGGTATTTCCGAGGGCGATATAGCCGATGTGACTGTGGTGCGCCGCAGTATCGACTGCCGTCGCCGCAACGTGATGTACCACACCACATTGAGTGTGCGTCTTCAGGGTGAGGCCGAACCTATTCCTGAACCTCAAGTCTCTCCCTACCGCGACTGTCATGCGGCACCGCCGGTGGTGATTATCGGCGCCGGTCCTGCGGGCCTGTTCGCAGCCCTCAAGGCATTGGAGTTGGGAATGAAACCCATCATCGTCGAACGCGGCAAGTCTGTCTCCGACCGTAAGTACGACATCGCCGCCATCACGCGTCAGAAGCATGTCGACCCCGACAGCAACTGGTGCTTCGGCGAAGGCGGCGCAGGCACCTATAGCGATGGCAAGCTCTACACCCGCTCTACCAAGCGTGGCGACGTCTCTGCCGTTCTGCGCACCTTTGTGGCCCACGGCGCCGACTCCGACATCATGCTCGACGCCCACGCCCATATCGGCACCGACCGCCTGTCGGCAATCATAGCCTCGATGCGTAAAACAATCGAGGAGCACGGGGGTGAGTACCATTTCGGTACGCGTGTCACCGACCTCCTGGTTAGCGACGGCGTCGTCTGTGGTGTTGCCACAACCGATGGCAACATCGAGGGTCGTGCGGTAATCCTCGCCACCGGCCATTCGGCGCGCGACATCTACCACCTTTTCGACAGCCATGGGTGGCTCCTCGAGGCTAAGCCTTTCGCCCTCGGCGTGCGTGTCGAACATCCGCAGGAGCTCATCAACGAGATACAGTATCACGGCCGCAACTATTCGAAATACCTGCCGCCGGCGGCCTACAGTCTTGTCACCCAAGTGGGCAAGCACGGCGTCTTCAGCTTCTGCATGTGCCCGGGCGGCGTCATAGTGCCCGCAGCTACTGCCGACGGACAGCAGGTGGTGAACGGCATGAGCAACTCGCGCCGCAACTCGCCCTACGCCAACAGCGGCATCGCCGTAACCGTCAGCCTCGACGACATCGGAGCAGATGACACTCTGGCGCTCTTGCGTTTCCAGCAGCAAGTCGAGGGGCGCGCGTTCCATGCTGGCGGCGATGCCGTCAACGCCCCGTCACAGCGTCTCACCGACTTCCTGAGGAGGAAGCCCTCGGCAACCCTCAACCCCAGCGGCTACATGGGTCAGTGCGTCAGCAGCCCCTTGCACGAGTTGCTGCCCGATTTCGTTGTCGACTCACTGATCCAGGCTTTCCGCGATTTCGACCGCAAGATGCATGGCTTCGTCACCGATGAGGCGTCGCTCCTCGCTGTCGAGAGCCGCACGTCGTCGCCGGTGCGTATCCCGCGCGACAAAGACACCTTGCAGCATCCCCAGCTGCAGCGACTCTTCCCCTGTGGCGAAGGAGCAGGCTATGCCGGCGGCATAGTGTCGTCGGCAATGGATGGCATACGTTGTATGGAGGAATGCGCTAAGAGATACGCGTCCAGTCGATAGGCTCAACACCTTGCTGGCGGAGCAGGTCGTTGGCACGCGAGAAATGATGGCACCCGAAGAAGCCCCTGTAGGCCGATAGCGGCGAAGGGTGGGGGGCTGTGAGGATGAAGTGCTTGTTGGGATTTATCAGTTTTTTCTTTGCTATTGCATAGCTGCCCCAGAGCAGGAAGACCACACCGCGACGGTTGTCGTTGACGGCCTTGATGGCGGCGTCGGTGAACTCCTCCCATCCGTGATGCTGGTGGCTGCCTGCGCGGTGGGCACGCACCGTGAGGGTGGCGTTGAGGAGCAGCACCCCCTGCTTGGCCCATCCGCTGAGGTCGCCGTGTGTGGTGGGAATCTGTGTGCCCAGGTCGTCGTTGATCTCCTTGATGATGTTCACCAGCGACGGCGGCACCAGCACTCCGTCGGGCACCGAGAAGCAGAGGCCCATGGCCTGTCCGGGCTCGTGGTAGGGATCCTGTCCGAGGATGACGACCTTCACCTTGTCTAACGGCGTGCTGTCGAAGGCGTTGAATATCTTACTGCCGGGAGGATAGCAGGTATACTGCTGCCGCTCGGCGACGAGGAACTCCTTGAGTTGCGCGAAATAGGGCGCCTCGAACTGCTCCTTCAGAGCCACATACCAGCTGTAGTCTATCTTAACACCACCCATGCTTTAACACAATCAAGCATTCAAAAACGAGTTGTACTTCTTTTCTTTGCCTATCTGGCTGGCGATGCCGTGACCGGGAAGCACGCGGTAGTCGTCGGGCAGCGTGAGGACGCGCTCTTTGAGTTTCTCTATCAGCGTGGGGTAGTCGCCGCCGGGCAGGTCGGTGCGGCCGATGCTGAAATGGAACAGCGCGTCGCCCGTGATGACGGCCTTCTCCGAGGGTATCACGAAGCACATCGACCCTTCGCAGTGACCAGGCACGAAGCGGCATTCCACTTCTATATTCCCAACATGCAGCACCTCGTCGTCCTCAATCTCTTTGACCTCCAGGTCGCCCATATTGTCGACAGCGAAGCCCATGATGCCGCCGTAGGCCTCAGCCTGTCGCAGCAGCTTGCGCCCATTGCGGTGCATGGTGACGGGCAGCAGGTATTGTTCGCACACCTGCCTCAGTCCCGCGATATGGTCCACATGCGCGTGAGTCAATAGTATGTGTGTCACCGTGAGGCCTTCCTGCTCGATATACTGGGTCAGCTGCGCATCCTCGAACGACGCCTCACAGGCCGGGTCGACGATGGCGCACTGCCTCGTCGCCTCGTCGACGATGAGGTAGCAGTTGACCTCGAAATGGTTGAACGTAAACTGTTTAATCATTGAGCCAGGCGTCGAATTGCTCTCTCTTGAGGGCGGGGATGTCGAGCTTGAGTTTCTTGCGCAAGCCGCCGAGGTCGTTGAAGAGCTTGTTGGGGTTGGCGGCCTTCAGCTCTGCGTAACTCTTCACACCGGCTTTCTGCAGCACTGGTACCCAGGCCTCGTCGACACCGTGGGCGGTGAGGTCGGAACCCTCTTCTTCACTCGATTTCTCGTGCACCTCGGGCTTCATCTGCGGGAAGAGCAGCACATCCTGGATGCTCTGGGCGCCGGTCATCATCATCACCAGTCGGTCGATGCCGATACCCATACCACTGGTCGGAGGCATACCGTATTCGAGGGCGCGCACGAAGTCCATATCGATGAACATAGCCTCGTCGTCGCCCTTCTCGCTCAGGCGCAGCTGCTCCTGGAAGCGGCC
>JAEEGL011533926.1_pt1 | contig 15965 bp, 13 predicted proteins | sample 9134231 | NCBI WGS metagenome assembly JAEEGL01 (sample SAMN16246548, study PRJNA631951) | gut metagenome | biome: gut microbiome; feature: rumen; material: fiber-attached | host: Bos | place: Iran: Karaj | collected 2018-10 | reverse complement strand
TCTTGTAGACATTGATGCAGGACGTCTTTACAACACCGGTAACTTCTACGGCGGACACATCTGTGCTGCCTGCGATTACATGAGAACTGCTCTTGCAAACATCGCAGACCTCTCAGACAAGCAGGCAGAAGTTATCATCGACGGAAAGTTCAACGGACTTACAGAAAACCTGATTCCGTTTACACCAGCTGATCACCCTCGTGCCGGCCTTCGCCTTGGCTTTAAGGCTGCCCAGATTACAATCTCTGCAATCCGTGGTGAAGTTGCAACTTACTGTTTCCCGGTTTCTTTGACTTCCGCTCCAACTGAAGCTTTGAATCAGGATAAGGTTTCTATGGGAACAATTTCTGCACGTAAATGGGCTGAGCAGATTGACCTTGTATTTCTTCAGTTTGCAACACATCTTCTTGCGGCTATGCAGGCAGTTGATCTTGCTGGTTATGATGACTTTGCTCCATTCACAAAGAAGGTTCCTGACGAAGTTCGCAAAATGAGCGCCTTTGTTGAAGACGACCGCGAGCTTGATAAGGAAGCTACAGCCGTTGCGCAATGGCTTAAATCAACAGAGCTTTTTGCATAATAAAAAAAAGGCTGTCCGCATGGACAGCCCTAAGGTGATATGAACTTAAAACGATGCTTTATTCAAGCGAATCGACGTTATGAAAGCGCAAGCTTTTTTATTTCCTCCAATGCAGCTTCATCTGGAGCAAGCTGAGCTTTTACAGTTCCTACAAGACTTGCGCCACTTGAAGCAACCCGTTCAGCCCAATCAGAAAGGAACTGACCGTCACCCCAATCATAAGAACCGAACAAGCCGACCTTTTTTCCAGCCAAACTACCCTCAATCGAAGAAAAGAATTCTTCCATAGAGTCCTCAAGCTGCTCTGCACCCATTGCCGGGCTACCCAATAGGATCAAATCAGCAGAGAGAACCTTTTCTTTATCAGCAGAATCTGCCGTTGAGAAATAAACGTCGCTTCCGCAAGCCTCTTTTGCTGCGTTTGCCAGACTCTCCGTATTTCCGGTTGTAGATGCGTAAACAATAGCTTTCATTTTACACTCCTGTCTCTTCATATTTTTTGGCTGTATTCGGAACGCTTAATCCCAAATTCAACCATTTCATACAGATTTCACTGCATGTTTTATACAGTTTCATTTTTCTCTCCGCTTCCTCAAGATTGCCGTACACTTTCCAAAAACCTGAATACTTAAATCCAGTGCGGTTCAACTCAAACCCGATGACATCGCAAAGTGGATAGCCTAAAAAAAGTCCGACCTCATGAGGAAAATCATCATCACACCTCAAGCGGCAGATAAGCTCACTTAAAATTGATGAAAAGCCTTTTTCGACTGCGTATCCCTTTTTTTTCAGATAGTGCAGATTTCTTTTATCCTTGAAAACTTTTTGAAGGAGATTCTTGTCAAAAACAAAGAACAGAATTCTTCCGTCGGATTTTTTTATTGGAACGAAGTAACGGTTCGCTTTGGAAAACTCTCGTCGCCACTGTGAGAAACGCTCTTTTCCGCGCAAAAAACACTCTCCGTCCATCGAAAAAAGTGACGCTGGTTTTATGCCGCACAAGGCAGGTGCAGAACAATGAATGACAGTCTCATCAAACCCCATATCCAAACCTTCAAAAAAATACCCTGAGTAAGCTGATGAAACAGTCTGAAATGTCAGCTGACCCAAGGTATAAAAGAGGTACTAGTTATTTATTGCTAACTTACGATGTTAGCATATGTTAATTTTTATTTTATGTCAATAACTTCAGTTAAATTTATTGAAAAATATCTCAGCTGGAAAAATTAAAAATCTCTATCAGCCGCCAGATGATTTTAGACAATACTGACCTTTTTTTGCACAGCACCTTTTTTTGTTTTTTTTTACATTGACATCAAAAATATGACGCTATATAGTGTTTTCGATTGTTAAAAAAAACACTAAATATAGCGCTTTTTGAACCGATAATAAAAATAATAACACTACCACATTTTTAAAAATGTCAAGTGTTTTTTTATAAAAATGTAAAAAATTTTTGAAGAGGGGAAAAATGAAGATTATTAAACGCAATGGTGAAGAAGTTGTTTTTGATGTAGGCAAGATTGTTACCGCTATTTCAAAAGCAAACAAAGAAGTTCCACAGTCTGAGCAACTTTCTGCAGAAAAAATCAGAGAAATTGCTGATGACATCGAAAGACAGTGTGCTGCAGAAAATCACGAGATGAACGTTGAAGCAATTCAGGATCTCGTTGAAAAAGCCATCATGAAAGCGTCTGCTTTTGATATCGCAAAAAAGTACATTACTTACCGATATCAGCATCAGCTTATGCGCAAGGCAAATTCTACAGACAGCCAGATTCTTTCCCTGCTTGAGTGTAACAATGAAGAAGTAAAGCAAGAAAACTCAAATAAAAACTCGACCGTTGTTTCAGTACAGCGCGATTACATGGCAGGAGAAGTTTCAAAGGACATCACTAAACGATTCCTCCTCGACGAAGATATCGTAAAGGCTCATGAAGAAGGCCTCATCCATTTCCATGACGCCGACTATTTTGCACAGCATATGCACAACTGCGATCTTGTTAACCTTGAGGATATGCTCCAGAACGGAACTGTAATCTCAGGTACAAAAATCGATACGCCGCACTCATTCTCAACCGCCTGCAACATCGCAACACAGATTATCGCGCAGGTTGCCTCAAGTCAGTACGGCGGACAGTCAATCTCCCTTACACACCTTGCACCTTTTGTAGACGTAAGCCGAAAAAAGATTGAAAAAGAAATGCGCCTAATTGAGCAGAAAACAGGCCTCCATTACACATACGACCAGTTCAAGGAAATCGTTGACATGCGCCTCAAGGACGAAATCACTCGCGGCGTACAGATGATTCAATATCAGGTTGTAACCCTTATGACGACAAACGGTCAGTCTCCGTTCGTAACGGTCTTCATGTATCTCAACGAAGCAAAAAACGAGCAGGAAAAGGCAGACCTCGCAATGATTATCGAGGAAGTTCTCGTTCAGCGATATCAGGGCGTAAAGAACGAAAAGGGATTCTGGGTAACCCCTGCATTCCCGAAACTCATATACGTTCTTGAGCCGGATAACATTGAAGAGGGAACTCAGTACTATTACCTCACTGAACTCGCCGCAAAATGTACGGCTCGCCGCCTTGTTCCGGACTACATCTCAGAAAAAAAGATGCTCGAATTAAAAGTAGACAAGAACGGAAACGGACAGTGCTACCCTTGCATGGGCTGCCGTTCATTCCTCACGACATATCTCGACGAAAACGGCAAGCCAAAATACTACGGAAGATTCAATCAGGGCGTAGTTACAATCAATCTTGTTGACGTAGCCTGCTCTTCAAAAGGTGACTTCAAATCATTCTGGGAAATCTTTGACGAACGCCTTGAGCTTTGCCACCGGGCACTCATGCGCCGCCACGAACGACTTTTGGGAACTCCAAGCGACGTAGCTCCAATTCTCTGGCAGAACGGTGCGCTGGCACGACTCAAGAAGGGCGAAAAAATCGATAAGCTTCTCTTCAACGGATATTCAACGATTTCTCTCGGATATGCAGGACTTTGTGAATGCGTGCGCTATATGACAGGAAAACCTCACACAAATCCTGATGCAACGCCTTTCGCCCTCGAAGTAATGAAGCATCTAAACGAAAAATGTGCTGAGTGGAGAGCTCAAAGCCACATCGACTTTTCTCTTTACGGTACACCGCTTGAGTCAACTACATACAAATTTGCAAAATGCCTCAAGAGACGCTTCGGAGAAATCGAAGGCGTTACAGACAAAAACTACATCACGAACTCATATCACATTCACGTTACGGAAGAAGTTGATGCATTTACAAAACTTACATTCGAAAGCCAGTTCCAGGAACTTTCTCCAGGAGGAGCTGTAAGTTATGTAGAAGTTCCAAACATGGAAAACAACATACCGGCTGTAATGGCTTTGCTCAAGCACATTTATGACAACATCATGTACGCTGAGCTTAACACAAAATCAGACTGCTGCCAGAAGTGCGGCTACACTGGAGAAATCCAAATCGTAACTGACAGCGACAACAAACTCATATGGCAGTGTCCAAACTGCGGAAACACCGATCAGGCAACAATGAACGTTGCCCGCAGAACATGCGGCTACATCGGAACACAGTATTGGAATCAGGGAAGAACACAAGAAATAAAAGAAAGAGTTCTTCATCTATAAAAAAATCTGCTTTACTTGTTGTAGCAAAAGCGGAGGCTAGTGTCTCCGCTTATTTTTTTCTGATGGACTTTATCTTATGAATTACGGTGCTATTAAAAAAATTGATATTGCAGACGGCCTTGGAGTGAGAGTTTCAATTTTTGTTTCAGGATGCAGGATTCATTGCAAGGGATGTCACAATCAAATTACCTGGGATTTCTGTTTCGGAAAGAAATTTACAAAGGAAACAGAAGACGAAATAATCGAAGCATTAAAACCTTCTTATATCTCTGGTCTTACCGTATTGGGCGGTGAACCGTTTGAAGAAGAAAATCAGGAAGTCCTGACACCATTTCTTGAAAGAGTTCGTTCCATTTATCCGCAGAAAAACATCTGGTGCTTCACCGGCTACCTTTATGACAGGGATCTTCTTCCGCAAAAAGGAAAAAAACACACCGTCTACACGTCAAGAATGCTTGCCTGCATTGATGTCCTTGTTGACGGGCCGTTTATCGAAAGCCTGCGCGATTTAACATTAAAATTCAGAGGATCCAGAAATCAGAGAATCATAAATTTGCGTGACAATTGTCTGATGAACTTGTAATTAACACTTAATTTGTTATAATTATGGGAATCTCCAAAATCCCCAAACAGGTTTTGGAGATTCCCTTATTTTATTTTAGAGGTACTTATGGGTCTTTCAATTCGAGAAAAGTATGCTGACATGTTTAAGAGTCTTGCAGATTTTTCTGTAGCCGCAGCTAAAATTGACGAAACAAACGTCTATCAAAAAGAAAATCCAAAAACTAGAAAATTAATGGATAAGCTCGTTGAGGATAACATGGCTCCTGGCAGCCGCCTTGAGGGCAAGGAAAATTTCAAGGCCTTTTTAGATGCCGTAAAGAACGGAAAACACGGCCTCATCCTTATGGAGCATTACTCAAATACAGATCTTCCGGCTCTCTGCTATCTTCTTGAGCACGATTTGGGACAGGACGGAAAAGACTTGTCAAAACGAATCGTTGCAATCGCCGGAATGAAGTTAAACGAGGCAAACCCAATGGTTCGCGCTTTTGCAGAAAGCTTTACCCGCGTCGTAATATATCCGACACGCTCGCTCGACAAAGCTGAGGCAAATGCCCAGACCGAAGAAGAGCGAATCGCCGAAGAAAAGCGCGCCCGCGCAATCAACCTTGCCTCAATGCGCGCAATGGATAAATGCAAGCGCGACGGCGAAGTCATCCTTGTATTCCCGTCAGGAACACGCTACCGCCCTGGCCACCCGGAAACAAAACGTGGCTTACGCGAGATAGATTCTTATCTCCGCATGTTCGACATCATGATTCTCGTAACAATCAACGGAAGCGCACTCACAATCGACATGAATAATCCTGAAGACATGCTCGCTGATATCTGTGAGCCAGCCGTACAGGTTTTTGCTGCAAGCCCTGTAATTGAATGCAAATCATTCAGAAAAGATTACCTTGCAACACTTCCTGCTGATGAAGCAGATCCAAAACAGAAGATGATTGATCACGTAATGGAAATGTTCGACAGGCAGCACGACGAAATCGAAAAAATCAAATAATCTTTACCATAAGCGATAAAACAAAAAAGCCTTGATTTTTACAAATCAAGGCTTTTTTGTTGTTTCTATGACATGTCAACTTTCTTTAAGATTCGTACAAGACCTTCTTTTTCAACAAGATCGATTGGCCTTCCCTCTGCATAACGGCGTGCTTCTTCACTAAAGAGACCGGCCGTCAGACAAATTCCCCGGTCAGCCTTTGTTTCCGTAACTTTTGCATGAAAATCACGAATGTATAAATCCGAGACAACGCCTGTCGTCCTGTAGAATCTGAACACGTGAACTTCTTCAGAACGGACAAAATCTATGTTCATGAGAACTTCGACACATTCAGGCGTAACCGAAATATCAACGACTTTTGCAACCGCCCGCTGATAATACTTCATTACAACGCGACGGCAAAGGGCAACAAAGTCACTTGAACTTGACATCAAGTAAATTTGAAGATTCTTGTTCTGGTTGAGTTCCTGATAACGGCTGAAAAGCTGAGGAACGTCTTTGTAAGACGGATTTATCGCCTGTATTTCATTAAGAATCTCCAATCCCTTGGAAATCATCTTTGAGTTTAAATATGCATTTGCAAGGCGGTAACGGATTTCAAGGGCGATGTCCTGAGGTGTATTCTGATGCTTCAATCCAATCTCAAAATCCTGAATTGCCTTTTCTGCCTGCTGAGTCCTCAAATGAAACAATCCCGCCGCAAGACATGATTTTGCACCAAATTCTGGATCCGGGCGTAAATGCATGAAGACCTTCATTGCCTTGTCACCGTATCCGCTTTCATTCATTGCGTCGGCCATGCAAAACAGGACTTCTTTATTTTCAGGATTTTCATCCAAAGCGCGCTTTAAATATCCTAAAGATTCTTTGTAATGCTTGGCCTTGTAAAGCGAAAGCCCCAGCGGAGAATTGATGTTCTGGGCATCAGGTTTTAGGATGAGGACCCGCTTAAAACGCGGAATCGCTTTTTCAAATTCATTGCTTTTATAGCATGCCAGACCGAGATAATAGTTTACTTCATAATCATTTGCATTAATCTGATATGCGGCTCCAAGTCCTCTGAACGCTTCCTGAATTTTATTCAGCTTTACAGCACAGATTCCCTGTCTCAGCGAAGCCTTAAAAGGATCAATCTCCTTATGAGCCGGAGCTACGCTCATCTGCGTCTCGTAAATAGGATAAGCTTTATCCCAAGCCCTCTCATCAAAATACAAATCGCCCAAAGGCAAAAGTCCGTCAGGACTGTGAGGATCCTGCGCAAGTTTTCTAGTCGCTTCTTTGATGATTGTGGCACGTCCCTTTTGTTTTCCTCCTCCAACTTTTTTTCGCGTTGAAAACATGATTATGACTGCAACAACGAAAAGGAGAATAACTACTACCACTAAAATTGAAAAAGTATCCATATCTTTTAAAGTATCGGTATTAAACCTTAGATTGTTATGATTTTTTCGACCTTTTCAAGACCGCATCTTTTAAATATACTTTAAGACTCTGGTAATGAAAATGAGAAAATTTATTAAAACACTTTCAATTATAACAGTTGCACTTTGTCTCGTAAATTGCTCAAAAAATAAAATAATCATAAATTCTGAATCAGATTTAAACGGACTCATGATTGGATGCCAGACAGGAACGACAGGTGAGTCATTACTCAAGGAAAATTTTCCGGACATAAAAATCGTAAGTTTCCGAAGTGCAAACGATGCCCTTCTCTCCCTCAAAAACAGAAAAATCGATGCCATAATGATTGATGAGCTTCCTGCAAAACAAATTGTCACGGAAAACCGGGACCTTAAGATTGCGGATCTGCTTTTTCCGTCAGAAGAATATGCGGTCGCAGTAAGAAAAGGTGATTCAGAACTCTTAGGCAAAATCAACGCCACAATCGAACGTTTAAAATCCGACGGAACTTACGCAAAAATGCTTCAATATTTTATTGGCGGAGATGAAACTGTCGACATCAACGAGCCAAAACCTTCTGCTGACGTTTCCGGCGGACGGCTTTTTATGGGAACGAACGCGGCTTTTCCACCTTTTGAATACACAAAAGGAACTGAGGTCATCGGGTTTGACGCAACCCTCGGAAAATTTATTGCAGATAATTATAACAAGGATTTCAAGATAATTGACATGTCATTTCGCTATCTGATTTCAGCCTTAAACGCAGGGGCGATTGACTTTATCATAGCCGGAATGACGGTAACCGACGAGCGCAAGGAACTCGTAGATTTTTCAATTCCCTATTACATTTCCCATCAGGTCATAATCCTTCGAAAATAAACTTCTATTAATAGTGTGGCGGCCGCCTGTTCGGGATTTCCACGTTATCCTGCAAATCCTGAATCCTTCCTGAAAGAATTTGATTCTCTTCCCTTAGGATTCTGATTGTCTTTTGATTTTCTACGGTCACTTCCTGAAGCTTGTTTATAAAATCATCCATGTAAGCGATTTTTGTTTCAAGCGCAATAAATCTGTTTTCAATCTCACTGTCCATTTGAAGCAGCCTTCTGTTTTTCGATGTTTTTCTTTACGCGGTCAGCAAACAGCTTGTTCTGGTCTGAGCGGAGCGGATAACTGAAAGCAGGGCCTCCGTCAGTTTCGTTTACACGATAGATTTTTGTCGGGTCAGCAGAATATGCCGGACTTGTCTTGTCATTAATCCACCAGTTGAGTACGGCAATAGCTCCAAGCGCATATTTTATTAAGTTTGCATTCGTTGCAGCCGTGTCATTCACTCGCTGCGCTCCAATCAGGACATCAAGACGTTTTGAGATGATGTTCGGAATGTCAAAACTGTACCGCTCCCACGGATTTTTAATGCCGAGTACAAAGTCTTTGTTTTGAGCTGCAGCATCAATCTCCTTTGAGAATTTTAAGAAAAGCCTGTACATGAACTCAGTGCGAAGACACAGCGGCCTGTACTGTCCGTCATTCTTTGGTTTTTCCAGGAGGAGCTGTTCAAATTCAAAATATGGAAGGAAATTATATTTTGTCTGCCAGAGCATTGTAGTAATCATTCTCTTTCCAAAAAGACTTGATTTGAAATCTCCCTGACTGTACTCGCTGTTGACGAAATCGCGAATCTGATCCCCGTACTGTTTTTCAAACAAATCTTCACGATAAACAGACCATTCGCTCAAAACTACGGAAAGCTGATCCTTAATGTTTGTATCTTCCTCTTCGTTTTCCTCAGTAAAGACAATGTTGCGGCATCCCTGGAAGAAATCTTCGGTTATGCGCAAAAGCGTAATCGTAATCTGAAGCGGATTCTGCGGTGCAAGAAGATTGTAGCCGTCCCTAAACTGATAAAGCGGCTGGAAATAAGGATACATGTCCGGCATCTGATCCAGATTGAGGAATCCTGCCTCAGGAAAAAGCGTGTCCAAAAGCCTTAAGCCGGCATCAACTATTTCCTTGTCCTTGTTTTTTTCTATTGATTTTTGAGCTTCTTCCTTTTGTTTTTGAGCTTCTTCTTTCTGTTTTTGCTCTTCTGCCTTCTTTTCCTCGGCCTTTTTTTCTGCCTTTTTATTTGGAAGAAGAAGATCAAATTTTGTCAGCCCAAGAAAGTTAAGAATGTTTGCGCTCTGACTGATAAAAAAATCCTGGAAATAGTCAAATTTTGACGTGCACATCCTCATCAAAAGCGGATACAGGCCGCGAATCACGTGACTGTAAATAAAGAACCATTCGTTCATTGCGCTTTTTGACAGGGCAAGGGCTTTTTTCTGGTCAAACTTTGGATATTTTATTAAATCGCCGTAGATTTCCTTGAAAAAGTTTGAGATTCTTGTCTCACCAAGATAATAGATTTTTATCAGATTTTTGTAGATTGCACGGATTAACGGGATGAGATTTGCGACAGTAGTTTCATCAGCGGAATCCTTTAATCCGACAGAAAGATACTTGATGTCTTTCATCGTCCAGCTTCCGACAGTCTTTAAGAACCTGAATTTATCCTCATTTGAAGAAATAATCTTTGTTTTGTAGGTGTCAGGACAGATTTGAATGAGTGATTTTACAGCCGTAATGAATTCCTGCAGGTGATCGATGTCTTTCGGAAGCTCATACTCAACAAATCCCCTTCGCAAAAGCTCTGCACCATTTTTCTTAAAGCGGCGTACAAAATTAAAAAGTCCGTAATTTGCCTTGATTTTGTAATCATCGCTCATCATCAGGCGATCCATCAGAGACCGTTCCTTTGACGTGAGTTCTGGAAGTGAGTCGCTTGATTTCGTGACTTTCTCTACAGTTGCATATCCGACTTTGTTTCCAGTTTTTTGAGCGGCAGAAGCAGAATTTCCTGAGGAAGAAGCAACGGATGAAGCAGATTTTCCTACGGCACGTTTTGAATATTCCTTTGCCTTAGGGAAAGCGGAGTAGTCAATTGGTGCAGATTTTTCCTGTAAAATTTCTCCACCAAGCTTTTTCATCATTTTTTTTGCTTCGTTTTCGTCGATAGGACCGATGTTTCGTCTCGTGTTATCAAGAGTTCCCGGTTCCCAACTTGATTCAACCTTATCTGCCATGGTTTTCCCCTAGAATTTTACTACAATCTTAACAGCTGATTCTTAGCAAGACCTGCAAACGAGTGCAGGACTATGCTCTCTCCATCTTTTGTCTTTACCGTTCCCTCAAATGTTCCGTAAATCGTCCTAAGTTTTGAGCGCATTACCAGAAAACTTATGTTCCGCTGAACATTCGAAGACGGAGTGAATGTCAAGTCAACCATATTGTCAAAATCCTGTATGATCCATTTTCTTGAAACTCCAAAAGGATGCGTTATTCTGACAGGAGGAAGCGGCGTGCATTCTCCGTTTACGATAAGATAATTTCCATTTATATTTTCGGCATCTACGGCATTTTCTTGTGTCGTAAAGATTTGAAATGCGAATTTTTTGTCGTTGTAAACTCCGGTCGCCGCTACAAATTCCGTAAAGGCATGAAAGTTGTAATATGTGCGGTTTATTGAGACCAAAGCCTGGCCGTTTAAGTCTTCGTTTGTTACGGCTCCAGAAAGTTTTGTCTTGTCAAATGAAATCGAGCCGTGAATCTGTGGATTTGACAGACATGTTGCGGAACACCTTCGCTTTGACGGAGCCGGAACTACAGACGAGACCTCGCACATTTCATCATCGGAGAAATGTGCAATAAAAGCAGCCTGAACGAATGGACGTGATGAATCTCCCTTTAAGTTAAAAATAAGGGAAATCCTGTCGCGCAAGTGATCCCAGCTGATTCGTATGTAACGGTGTTTATTGAAGCTTGCGCAAAAACCAAGGTTCATGTTGTGAGGGATAAAGCGCCGTCTTGGTCCCATAAATGAACGGTATGCAATTTTTCTGCCGTTTTCCTTGTTCCATAATATTACGTCAGCAAAGCCAAAAATTTTGTGATCGTAAAAATCAACAGAGCCGACATAAGGCCCGATGTTGAGCATGAACATCAAAGAACTGTGAATCCTGAAATTTGTAATGAATTTTGGCAGCGGCACACCGACAAAAGGCCCCCTGACACCGCGAATATCAAGTTTTGTAGGGAAGCCCTTAAAAGAGCCAAAGTGAATTCTTCCGTTGTGAACAATCCTTGCCGGAGGATCTGTCATTACGCGTGTATACAAAATAACCTCAAAAAAAAATAGTGTTGTGTATTATAGCATAAATGAATGATTTTTTAAAATACTTGTGAATTTCATATTTATGATAGAAAATTAATTGAGTGCTGATGACACTTTTTTAAGAAAAGCCAAGCTAAAAATCTGGAGGGTACTTTATGTCTGTTACTTTATATTCTCTTGGCGCTGCCCAGGAAGTTACCGGTTCAAAACACATATTCGAAATCGACGGCAGATCTTTTATGATTGACTGTGGCGCATTTCAGGGGAAACGTGCTGAATCTGACAGAAAAAACAGGGAATTCGATATAGCAATCGACCGCATTGAGTCTGTAATCTTAACTCACGCGCATTTTGACCACGTCGGTCTTCTTCCAATGCTCATAAAAAAAGGCTATAACGGCAACATTTATGCCACACCGGCTACACGGGATCTTGCAGATTTAATAATGATGGACAGCGCGCGAATTCAAGCGCGTGATGCTGAGTATTTAAGGAAGCAGGCTGCAAAAAAAGGCGAAAAATTCAACTGGGCGCCTCTCTACAACGAAAAAGACTGTCTTAAAGCCGCAAATCAAATCGTCACCCTTTCGTACAACCGAAAAATGTTCATAGCGCCAGACGTTGAGCTTGAGTATTTTGATGCAGGACATATCTTAGGCTCTGCATTCGCCTACATCACGATTAAAGGTCAGCGGGACGAAAAAGGACGGCCTCTCAAACATACTTCAGCAAGTTACATCTCAATCTGGAACAAGCTTTTCGGATGGAAAAAGGACGACAAGCGAAAAACTTCGGACAGGCGAAGGGCAACTCCAGAAGAACAGGCTGAATATTTTGAGAAGGGCGGCGTCGAACGAAGAAGCGGATATGACAGGCGCGAAGGAAAAGACGAGCTGCGCATTCTTTTTACAGGAGATCTCGGCCGCAAAATGAAGCCTATCATCCGTGATCCGTCAACTCGACTTCCTCCACCAGACTACATCGTAATCGAAAGTACCTATGGTGACAGAAAACACGAGGACACTGCAATTGCAATGGATGAACTGAGAAAAGTCGTACGTCGTGCAATCGAAAAAAAAGGAAAAATCATCATTCCATCTTTTGCTATCGAACGAACACAAGAACTCGTCTATTACCTGCATCTTCTTGTAGATCAAAAAAAGATTCCGCCTATTCCGATTTATGTCGACTCACCTATGGCTGTAAACGCAACCTCTATTTTCCAGGTTCATCAGGAATGTTACAGCGAGGACGTTCAAAACGCCTTCCTTCAGCATCACAAAAATCCTTTTGGTTTTGGCTCACTTAATTTCGTAAACAGTGTTGATGAATCAAAAAACCTCAACAAAAAAGACGGGCCTATGATCATCATCTCAGCAGACGGCATGTGTGAAAGCGGAAGAATCGTTCATCACATAGCAAACAACATATCAGACCCGAGAAACACAATTCTCATCGTAGGTTATATGGCAGAAAACACTTTGGGCCGTAAAATCCGCGACGGAGCAAAAACCGTCAACATCATGGGAAACGAATACGATGTAAAGGCGAACGTCGAGCAAATCAACGCATTTTCTGCCCATGCTGATTACGAAGAATGCACAAAATGGCTTAAAACCATTGATACGAGCCGACTCAAAAAAATCTTTATGGTGCACGGAGAAGCAAAAGCCCAGGCCTTTTTCAAGGAACATCTCGCCCAGAACGGTTTCTCAAACGTAGAAATTATAGAATACGGAAAGACTTATGATGTAGAATAATGTCACCTCAAGAAAAACGCGGAAGTTTTTAGCAGCTTTCGTGTTTTTTATTCGAGGATGAATCATAATCTACATAACAAGGAAAATTTCATCATGATTAAAACAAATAAAGAGGATTTAAAAACGGCCGGAACAATACTTATTGGCTCTATTGCATTCATTTTACTCTATATTACCGCGGTATATGTTTTTGTTTTCAGGCCGTCCTTCCTCCGCATGGAACCATCTGAAAAAGATGCCGTCAAATATTTTAAGGGAGAAGAAAATAAAAATAAGAACTCGGCAGATAAAGAATGGATTTTGAATTTGCCCCATGAAGAAATATCAATAGTTGCTTTTGACTACTTAAGACTTGTTGCGCTGAATTTCCCCGCTGAGCAGGCAAAAGGAACTCTTATCCTGATGCACGGCTATCATTCTGATCCGCTTCGCGAATTTTCTTCGCTTACAAAATTCTATCACGAACTTGGTTACAACGTCATTCTTCCATACCAAAGAACGCACGGCAAGAGTCAGGGAAAATACATCACGTTTGGAGTAAAGGAACGCTACGACTTACGAGGCTGGATTTTTGAGGCAAATATGCGCTATGGTTCAGATTTACCTCTCTTTTTGCAGGGAATTTCAATGGGATGCGCAACAACTCTTATGACGCTTGGTTTTGAACTTCCGTCAAACGTAAAGGGTGTAATTGCCGACTGTGGTTTTACTTCGCCATACGAAATAATATGGAAAGTACTCAAAAAAGATCGGAAAGTTCCGACGGCCTCAATAATTTTCGACATCGGACGTATAATGGCAAGGAAACTAGCAGGATTTGATTTTAACGAATATTCAACATTGACTGCTCTTTCTAAAAATACAATTCCAATTCTTTTCATCCATGGAACTGCTGATGATTTTGTCCCGATAGAAATGACAATAGCAAATTTTCAGTTCTGTGCGGCAAAAAAAGAGCTTTATCTTGTGGAAAACTGTCCTCATGCGATTGCAAATCTTGTCGATGAAGAAGAATACCGGCATCGCGTAGTAAGTTTTCTTGGACTTTAACTAAAAGCAAAAATCATTGCTCAACTTGTAAAATGCTCCGGAAAAGTGGAATACATTGAATCCAGTGTATGGGACACTTTCTGGAGATGTTTTTTATCTTCCTCGATGGTAAGTGCATTATCCCCGATTTCGATTGCATGAAGTATTCCATTGTGGTCTTTTTCTGCATCGGCAATTATTTCCCTGGAATTGTAACTCAGCAGACGGACGCGAAAGTCATTTCCGGTGTGAGATTTCATTACATTCCAAAGCCACTCATTTTTGGTCTCCTCATAAAAAAAGTGGTGGAAATTATCATCCTGCTGCAAAAAACTTTTATTATCTCCGCTCAAAATTGCGGCATGCTGCTGCATCAAAATCGCCTTCAGTTTAGTACAAATCACCTTGCGCTCAGTTTCTGTCTTTATCATTTCCAGAAAAAGCTTTAGAACCCCGAGTTCCAGGTTATAGCGCATGAACCTTTCCTGCTTGACAATTTCCTTGTTTAAAAACGAAACGCGAGTTCCTTTCTGAGGGAAAATATCCACAAGCTTGTCCAGCTCAAGATGCAAAAGAGCATCACGAATTGGAGAACGAGATACCCCAAGATCAGCTGCAATTGAGTTGATGTTCAGCTCCTGTCCAGGAAGATACTCAAGGGTGATGATTTTGTTTCGTAAAATTTCGTAGACTGAAGTTTCTGATTTTTTCATTTTTGTTTTGTTTCGTGCTGAGAATCAGATTTTCAGCAGTTTTTATAACCTTTTTTTAATAAGAAAGACGGCCGCAAGCATGAAAATGAATGAGACCGTCTTTCTTAGTCAGCAACTGTACTAGAACTGGAAACCAAGCATTTTTGGAAGTGTAAGCGAGATTTCCGGAATAAATGTTACGAGAAGCAGACCTGCAATCATTACAGCATAGAACGGAAGCATGGCTTTTACCGTTTTTTCAATGCTGATTTTTCCAACTGAACATCCGACAAACAATGCCGAACCAACAGGTGGTGTACAAAGTCCTACTGCGAGGTTGAAAATCAACATAACGCCGAACTGAATTTTTGACATTCCGATAGCTGTGATTACAGGAATCAAGATCGGTGTAACGATGAGGATAAGCGGTGCCATATCCATGATACAGCCGAGAATCAACAGCATGAGGTTTATCAAAAGAAGAATGACGATTTTGTTGTGGCTGATAGACATAAGTCCCTGCGTAATAAGTGTAGGAACCTTAAGGAATGCAAGCAGCCATCCAAAAGCAGCGGCTGCGGCGATCAAAGAGAATACCATTGCGAGAGTTTTTACGGTGTTCATCAAAAGTTTAGGCATCATGGAAAGCTTAAGCTCCTTGTAGACAAAAACTGAAATGATGAATGCGTAAATACATGCAATTGCAGCAGATTCGGTAGCCGTAAATAATCCGGCTGTAACACCTACAAGAATGATTACGGCTGTAAACAAAGCCAAAACTGCACTTGCAACAATTTTTACTGTTTCCTTAAGACTGATGCTGTCACCCTTTGGATAGTGACGGATGATGCTGATTACGGCACAGAGCACGAGCATCAAAATACCAAGCATTACGCCAGGAATAAGACCTGCCATAAACAAGGCACCAACGGAAGCGCCGCCTGCTGCAACAGAATAAATAATCATGTTGTGGCTTGGCGGAATCAAAACGCCCTGACAAGAAGTTGCAACAGTAACTGCAACAGAGAAATCCCTGTCATATCCGCCCTTTACCATCATAGGAATTTCGATGGA
>JAEEGL016938918.1_pt1 | contig 15966 bp, 14 predicted proteins | sample 9134231 | NCBI WGS metagenome assembly JAEEGL01 (sample SAMN16246548, study PRJNA631951) | gut metagenome | biome: gut microbiome; feature: rumen; material: fiber-attached | host: Bos | place: Iran: Karaj | collected 2018-10 | reverse complement strand
TGTGCCGGGGGGGTGGGGGAGATTCTCACCAAAAGTGATCACAGGGTGAGAGGGGTAAGCCTGAAGAGAATGATGATGCGGGCCGGGGAGATGATTGCCGCAAAGTACGGGATTTCAGCCCTGGTTACCGGTGAAAGTGTGGGACAGGTTTCAAGTCAGACATTAGCTAATCTCAGCGTTATTGATCAGTCTGTTAAAATACTCATACTGCGTCCCCTTATCGTCAGTGATAAACAGGACATAATTGATAAATGCCGGGAAATAGGAACAGTTCACTTTGCTGAAAGTATGCCGGAGTACTGCGGGGTGATTTCAGACCGTCCGACAATCCATGCTGATATTCGGATGGTGGAGGACGAAGAATCCAAGATAGCCGCTGGAGTGTTAGAACAGGCAGTTTCAGATGCAGTTGTCATGGATATTAAGGATATTCCTGAGGAGAAGGCTTCAGAAGGTACAGTTCAGGAAACTCCGGTAACAGGTCCGAATGACGTAATACTTGACGTCAGAGCTCCTGATGAGGCGCGGGATGATCCTTTGAAGGCATCAGTTCCGGTTATTGAAATGCCGTTTTTTAAGGTTAGCGAAGGGTTTGCGGCATTGGACCAGTCAAAAACCTATCTTCTTTATTGCAAAAATGGTGTTATGAGCAAAACTCAGGCTGCTCATCTAGTGGAAAAAGGGTTCAAAAATGTAAAGGTTTATGTCCTGGGAAGTGCTTATTGTTCCGTATGTAATTAAAAACATTGTGAGTGTGTCGGTACACTAATTTACAAAAATTTCTTGGCAAAACGCAATGCAAATGAAACTGTGTAAAAAGATATTATTCTCATTTAGGTGGTTTTGAAGTTGCTGAATTCAATTTAAGTTTGGAGAAATAGGCCTTGTCAAATTGTGGAATGTTTAGGTAGATGTAAAATAGAAAGCCCGGCAGACCTGAAGTGAAGTTTTTTTGAACAGGAAAAGGTATGCGGAATTTATGAGTAAATGTAGTGGAAAATCGGAGTTGAAACTGGTTGTATATTTTTGGTATTCAAAATAGATTATGGTGCAAACCGAATTGTAAGTGGGAGAATTGGGGTTAATTACTTCCTCTCTATTACTGCAACCTTGTTCGCTGTCGGAGGCTTTACATGAAAAAAACAGGTGTAGTGCTTGTTAGTTTCCACACGCCGGAAGAAACGCTTTCATGTGCTAGGATGTATGCGGCCATGCAGTCCATATGTCGTATTGTGATAGTAGATAATGATTCGACAGAAGATACCAGATACGCATTTTCGAGATTAACTGACAGCAAAATCGACATTCTCTTTCAAAAAGAGAATTTGGGATATTCCAGAGGAAATAATATTGGGATAAAGCATTTGATAGAAAATTACAAAGTGGAATATATTGTGGTATCAAATAGTGACGTATCAGTCACTCAAGAATGTTTAGATTGTTGCATAGGAGTACTAAAAAATCATAATGATATTGGAGCTGTTGCGCCTACCATGAAAGATCCTCATAATGATAGTTATTCATGTAGGTGCATAGATCTGGGATATCTTCGTGTTTTAATAAGAATTATAGTATCGGAAACATTTTTAGACAAGCATACAGAAAGATACTGTAAAATGAAAGATAATCTAATATACCAATCTTTTTTGCCTGGTTCGTTATTTATTGCCACATCTAATGCTTTGGTAAAATGTAAAGGCTTTGATGAAGAGATTTTTCTTTATAGAGAGGAAGAAATATTAGGGAAGAGAATGCTGGCATCTGGATACAAAGAAGCAATAGTTAAAAATTTTAGCTTTATCCACCATCATAATTATAAATTAGAAAATGCAAAAACAAAGTTCAATAGGTTAAAACTAGCTCTGCAGTCAGAATGTGTATACTTTAAAAAGTATATTAAGTCTAAAAGTGTTCAATTAATCTATCTATATTGTGCTCATAAATTATATTTATACTCACGATATCTCGGATGGGTATTAAGAGATTTTATGAACAGTAATCACCATAACAAACATAATAGATAAGCATAATGCAAAAAATATACCTCTTCGACAAAATTAAGCTTAAAACAAAGTTTTATCCGTTTTTGATCTGTTGTGCGTTTAAAATTGTTTTTTCTACCTCGGTAATTTCTAATGAAAACATGTAAATAAATGTTAAAAGAATTGAACCTTACATGGATTAGGTGTAGAGAATTCTAGTAGTTATGAAATAAAAATGTTTTTGCGACAATTGCTTAGTAGGCCTAAAGATAAAGATAAAATAGTCTAAAAATGTATCATAGAAAAGCAAAGGGTTGGGTTAAGAATCTCGACCTGATTTTATTTAATTTAGTGTCGTTGCATCTAGCGTTAATGCTATCTTACTATATTCATATAGATGATTCACTAGTCTACAACAATACACGGTACTTAAATATATCAGTAATTATAACAATGGGGGCTATACTATCTGCGATAGTAATGCAGCCTTTTGCAACTTATAAAAACAAAACTATAAAAGATCGTGTAATAAACAATCTTAAACAAGTGGTAATTGTTGACACTATTGCGATTTTTTATTTCTTTGGTACACAGCAAGGGATCAACTACTCTCGAGTAATTTTTTCTTTATATTTTCCGTGTTTTTATTTTGTCTTTAATACACTAATTTTTTATCTATATACTAAAATGCGTAAATACATAAAGAGTGATATTCAAGATAATAAATCGCTGTTAATTTTAACAAACAAAGATTATTTTGATACAATAAAAGAAGAATACTACTCGGGTGTGTTCAGTAATTACAAAATTATTGATCTATTGTTATTAGATAATAATATTATAACTAAGAGTATTTCAACCGAAATAAAATGTGTTACAAATAATGAATCGGAATATGACTTGATAGATGATTACTTAAAAAAAACAAGTGATTGGATTGATGAAATTTTGGTTGTATCTGATAATTTTTCAGAAAAGCTTTCAAAAGTTTTAGAAGATCAAACCTATAATGGTACAACAGTTCATTTTGCTCTTACAAATTCGTTCTATAAAAAGAACTTTAAACAAATCACAAACAGAATTGGATCGTATATAACGATTACGACTACACTAAACTATATGAGCTATGAGCAATCAGTATGCAAAAGATTGATTGATATTACTGGTGCTCTCGTAGGTTGTGCTATCACAGTTGTCTTACTTGTTATAATTGCACCAATAATTTATAAATATTCTCCAGGGCCAATATTTTTTAAACAAAAGAGAATTGGCAAGCATGGAAAAATTTTCAATCTCTATAAGTTTAGAACTATGTACCTTGATGCTGAAGAAAGAAAGAAGGAATTGTTAGCTCAAAATATTGTTAAAGATGGTATGATGTTTAAAATGACTTTTGATCCAAGAATTATTGGAAATAAAATACTACCGAACGGTCAACGCGTCGAAGGAGTTGGTTCGTTACTAAGGAAATACAGTTTGGATGAATTTCCACAATTTTTTAATGTCTTGAAAGGTGATATGTCAATCGTTGGGACACGCCCCCCGACTTTGGACGAATGGGAAAAATATAGTCCATATCATAAGTCAAGACTGTTTATCAAACCTGGAATTACGGGAATGTGGCAAGTTAGTGGAAGAAACTCAATTACGAATTTTGATGATGTAGTTGCTTTGGATAGAAAATACATAACAGAATGGTCAATAAAAACAGATGTTGAAATTATAATTAAAACAATTAAGGTGGTTATTAACCATAAAAATTCGTACTAGCCAATATAAGGAAAAATAATGAATTACATTGTTTTTGGTGGGGCAGGTTTTATCGGTACTCATCTTATTAAATTATTGTTGTTATCATTGTGTGATAACGATCTGATTTATATTGTTGATATAAAAGAACCAGCTAAAGAATTAATTAATAACGACAAAATTAAATTCATTAATAGTGATGTTAGAAATAAAATAACTTTCTCACTTAATCCTAGCGCTCATGATGTAATTTTTAATTTTGCTGCTATTCACAGAACCCCGGGACATCCTGATTTCGATTACTATGAAACGAATATCAAAGGCGCAAGGAATATTGTGGATTTTGCGGAACAAAATAATATAAACATGCTTTTGTTTACAAGTTCAATCGCAGTATATGGTTCATCTGAAGACAAAAAGTTTGAAGACACACTCCTTACACCGAATACTCCTTATGGGATAAGCAAAGCGATTGCTGAGAGTATTCATGAAAAGTGGCAACTAATCGATCGAAAACACCGTTCCCTCGTTATATTACGTCCAGGGGTTGTATTTGGTGATGGTGAGAATGGCAACTTTAATAGAATGATAAAGGCAATTAAAAATAATTATTTTATATATCCAGGAAGAAAAGACACAATAAAGGCTTGTATATATGTCAAAGAATTAGTTAATTTTATGATTTTTTTAACTAAATCAATAGAACCTGGTGTGGCTGTAACTTACAATTGTACGTATGAACCAGCGTATACAATTGAACAGATATGCGAAACAATGAAAGATATATTGAATGTAAAAAGGAAAATTTATGTACTGCCATCATTTATCATGCTAACAGCAGCAAGCATACTAGAACCATTTTTTGGTAAATCTATTGGTATTCACCCGCAACGGATAAAGAAATTAATAACTTCAACAAATATCTCTGGTCAAAAATTACAAAATTCAGGTTATAGTCTGATGTATTCTTTCAAAGATGGTCTTGCTGATTACATAGGTAACAATTATTAGCAAATTTATTTAATTTGGTTATGGTATTTGGAATTTTGATATACCATACATTATCATTTACTGGTAATGTGATTGTTTAATACAAAAATGTGATATAATGTAAAGCGAATAATATGGAACTAAGTTATAGAATAGGTAGGATAATCAATTCTTCAGTTTTTAATACTATATTGGTTGTTGTATCTATGTTATTTATACCATTGTCTGAGTTATTTGGTGAACTTATATATAACGTTCCTTTTGTATTTGAAAGGGCTTATCTCACCTTTCTTGGATTTATAGGCATTACTGTCTTTATTTTAAATATTTTTCTTAATAAGAAATTTGATTTTTTGACTATTGTATGTTTGTTTTTAATTTTTCTGGCTGGGATATCTGTTGCCTTTTCAAATCCAACGCAGCCAATTCCGTTTTTTATAATAACTGGTCATGTTGAAGAAGTTTTTCATTACTATGCATATTTTTTTCTGTTTTATTCATCAACCAAAATCAATATGTCAAATGATGTAAAATTTATAATTATTTCATTTATTGCAATTGGATTAATTCATAATTTTTTTGGAGTTTTTCAACTATTTGGTCTTAGGTTATCAGATATAAGTTACAATAATAAGGAATCACATGAGCAGTTGAGATGCATCTACGGACTGACATCAAATTGTAATTTTTATGCCGGTTTGGCAACTATTGTAACTTCAATAGCATGTATAACATATTTCGTAAAAAAGATTCCAATTTTCGATTATAAATGGTTTTTTTTGATTTTTATTATGTTTTTTTGTGCTTTATGTTCATCAACTCGACTTGGAATTTTAGGAGTTGCAGCAACTCTGTTTTTTTTATTAACACTTGGAACTATTACATTTTTACTGAAGAAGAATATTCTTGTAAAAAATGTCAGTTGGCCTGAATTCAATTTAAATAAGATTCCTGTAATAATAATTATATCAGTAACATCGTGCCTACTAGTTTATGTGGCATTTCCTCAATTATTGATTCCGAGCTTAAGCGAATTCTCAAATGATATTAATGATTTATCATCAAATAAAAATATAGATAATTTAGGTTCTTTAAGAGGGCAGGTGTGGCGTTTTTCAATAGAGTATCTGTTGAATGTTAATTTTTTGACTGGTACTGGCATAGGAAATTTTATTGATGTTTTTTTGACAAATCCTAGAATGCATGAGTCTCCGCAGATCGTTCATTTTGCTCATAATGAATATTTGCATATTTTCGTGACTCAAGGAATTTTTGCTTTTATTACTTATATGATATTATATGCTACATGTGTAATTAAATCAATTAAATCGATACTATGTTCAACAAATGAATCTTTTAAACAATTTAAAATTATTTGCCTAGTTGCTCTACTTTGTTATATGACTCAGGCTTTCTTCAATTGCAACATTTTTGAGACATACTTATATTTCTGGATTTTGCTTGGTTTATCATATTCAAATAACCAATCATAGATTTCTATAATTATCTTGACAAACATATTTAAAAACGAGATTTTGTAAAAAATAGGCGAAATCAAGATTTTTTGTATTTTTAGTTAAATTTTTAACATTGATATCTTTTTTTTGAGCCTGATATAAAAAGTCAAAAACATGACAGCTTGCTGTAAACAAACTGAAATAAATGTTTTGCTCATTTGGTATTTGTTTCATTAACAATGTTCTTCCCGTACTTATTTTTTGGCTCTTATGAAATGATATTTTATTTTTTTATCGAAATTGATGTATTAATTTCGATATAAGGATTTAAAAATGAATTTGTTTGATTTTTTAAAAAATGGCTTCGTGATAAAAATGGTATAGAATTCATTTGTTTGAACATAATAACAATTACGGTAATGTTCTATATTATAAAAATGTCAATGGGACGGTTATTTTATTAAAACCTCAAAAGGTGTTGATATAAAAATGTATTGCAGCTTTGTAGAGCTGTTAGACACGGATAGTGTTGAAATTCTTTCAAAAGAATTAGGAAGAATCTTTTTAATCAATGATAGATATTCAAAAAAAATGAATATTTTTACTAGTAAAGAGGTAGAAAATATTATAAATTCACACACAAAGCTGTATAGTAGTATTGTTAAATTAAACAACAATTGTTATGCTTATAATAGCTACTTCTTACCCATTAACGATTTCGAGGTTAGTACATTTATCTATAACTATGGTTTAGATAAAATTAACAAAGATTATTTGAAAGGTAAATCTGTAATAGATGCTGGAGCATATATTGGAGATAGCTGCATTGTTTTTGAAAAGCAACTTCCAGGGGGCTTATCAATCTACGGTTTTGACCCCTCCATGAGATGGCTTATAATCTTCTCGTCGAAACAATTAAGTTAAATAACTCATCGAAAATAATACCTGTTCAATTAGCTCTGGGTAATACATTATCGGTTAAGTCTCTTGTGGGTAAGGGAATGGGAATGATGCTTGTACCAGATAGTGATACTTGTAATTCACAAAAAAAGGAAGACGTTAATGTAATTACACTTGACCAATATGTCAGTGAACATAACATTCATGTTGGTTTGATAAAAACTGATCTAGAAGGATTTGAGCAACAATTTATAGAAGGTGCACTTGATACAATCAGAAGATTTAAGCCAACATTACTCATAAGTATTTATCATAGTGCTCAGGATTATTTTCAAATTGTACACATCATACATTCGTTGAATTTCGGTTATAAATTTAGCCTATTTAAAGCCGATGATGGTTATTTAATTGCAGGAACGTTATTAATATGTCAAATAGATTAATGTAGAATTGTAAAATGCTAGGTACAATTAAATTAAATTATCTCTATTCGCTACTAAATCAAATACTGATTATTGCTACGAGTCTTGTTACAATTCCTTATTTGTCTAGGAATTTAGGTCCATAAAAGATAGGAATAAAAAGCTATACAACGTCATTATCATCTCTTTTTATTATTCTAGCAACATTTGGAATTTTTACATTAGCACAACGAGAAATTGCAAGATGCAGGGATTCTATTGAAGAGTATTCGAGAGTTTTTTGGAATATTTTTTTAGTTCTACAATTATAATTTTTGAGTTTTTATTATTATGGTGTGGTTTTACCATAAATGCAGATAAGTACCAATTTTATTATATAATTCTTACATTAAGTATTTTTGCTACTTTTTTTGATATCACATGGTTTTATATAGGTTTTGAATATTTTGGTAAAATTCTGATAAGAAATGCCGTTATCAAAATCAGTACATTAATTTTAATTTTTTTCTCTAGTTAAGACTGAGAGTGATGTATATATATATATTGATTTTGTGTTTTTCGGAATTATTTGGTAATTAATCATTATTGATCGGTTTCAGGAATTATAGCAAAATATTAAGTTGTTCTTTAAGTAATTATAATTGTTTTTACTATATAAAGGAATCGGTTAGATATTATATTCCGTCTGCTTATCTATTTATTTTTGTTATAATTGACAAAATAATGATAGGATTCATTACTGAAAACGAATATTATAATGGTATTTTTGAACAAAGTTCAACAATCATTCTTATAATACTTTCTGTTTCAAATTCGTTAAACAATGTTATGTATCCTAGATTATCTTATTTATTTAAAATTGGAAATATGGAGGAATTTAATTATAAAATTAGAAAGTCATTAGATTTTATCTTGCTTATGATTTATCCGTCTATCGTAGGACTAGTTATTATTTCGCATGATATGGTAACAATCTTCTTAGGCGAAAATTTTGATATGGCATCAAATATAATATCTGTAATGACTCCTTTACTTTTAATAATAAGTATTAGCAACATGATTTGCCTTCAATATATAACACCTAGTGGGAAGCTGTACCTAACCAATAGGATAGTAATCTTAGGAATTTGTTGTAATGTTATTTGTAATTTGTTTTTAATACCAAATTATTACATTGAAGGGGCAGTTACTTCATCAATAATATCAGAATTACTGATACTACTTTTATACATAAAATTCACTGATAGTATTATAAATTTAAGATTGATTCTTAAGTTGTCTTATAAAAAATTATCTCTTGCATTGTGATGGCTTTAATTATTTTATTTGTTAAAACACTCTTTGTTGATAGTTATCTAATAATATTACATATCGTGGTTGGAGTGATAACATATTTTCTTACCATGTTAGCGTTTAAAGGTGAATTAACTAAAGAAATATTAACCATTTTTTTTCAATGTTATGAAAAAACTTTTAAAATAACCAGAATTCAAATATCATAATTCAGTTCCTAAAGATTTTTTTGTATTTAAGACGTTTGATTTTTATAAATTCCAATTAATAAGTTTATTGATAGAGAGTTATTTACAGAGTTTTTTTATTTTTAAATCAAATATGTAAAGCATTTACTTTGCCATCAGTTTTTTAACTTTCGGTTTCTGCAAGTTATAATTACCATTATTATTAAAATATAATATTTTAATATAGAACTGTTTGGATTTTTTTGAGAATTACAATTTTGAGGAGTTGCTCTAATGAAAAAAGTACTTCAAATTCCAAACTATTTATATCCCAATATAGGAGGTATTGAGCAAGTAGCTCGCGACATTGCTAATGCACTTGCTCTAACTGGTGATTATGATCAAAAGATCATTTGTTTCAATGAGACAGCACGAGATGGAGATTATGTTTGTAACCGCAAAGAAACAGTCCATGATGTTGTTGATGGGATAGAAGTTATTCGCTGTGGTTGCATAACTAAGAAAGCTTCACAGTCTATATCCCTCACATTTGGTTGTGAATTATTCAAAGTTATGAATGACTTTAATCCGGATATTGTTATTTTTCATTATCCTAATCCGTTTGAAGCGGCTTTCTTGATGAAATATCTTAATCGAGATTTTAAATTTGTTTTGTATTGGCATCTTGATATTGTAAAGCAGAAGTTACTTGGAAAATTATTTAATGGGCAGACCATAAAATTGCTTGAACGTGCAGATAAGGTGATTGCAACTAGCCCGTTATATGTCGAGGGTAGTTTCTATTTGTCTAAGTACAAGAGCAAATGCCAGATCATACCCAACTGTATTAGTGAAACAAGAATGACAGTTTCTGATTCAATAAAAGAACGAGCTTATGAATTAAAAACACAAAATTTTGGTAAAATCATGTGCTTTGGAGTTGGAAGACATATTCCATATAAAGGATTCAAGTATTTAGTTGAAGCATCGAAGTATCTTGATGATCGTTTTGTTGTTTTCATAGCCGGGGAAGGTGATTTAACTAAAGAACTTAAGAATCAAGCAAAGGGAGATTCAAAGATACTATTCATTGGACGTTTGAGTGATGAAGAACTTATTGCTTACTACTTAGCCATGGATATTTTCTGCTTCCCGTCAATTACAAAGAATGAGGCATTTGGTATAGCTTTGGCTGAAGGTATGTATTTTGGTAAGCCAGCTGTTACTTTTAATATTCCCGGATCAGGTGTCAACTATGTTAATGATAAAAATGTGACTGGGTATGAAGTTCCTAATGGAGACAGTAAGGCATATGCAGAGGCCATTATCAAGTTGGCTGATGATGATAAAAAGAGGGAAACGATGGGGATTGCTGCAAAATCAAGAGTTAATGAATTATTTATTACATCTAAGTTTCAAGAAAATATTCGAACAATGTTAGCAGGAATATGATGTAATTTCATATTTTCTGGTTCATAATTGAATGTTAATTTAATTTCAGTAAATGATAATTTAAAGTTATTGTTTGATAATGCCATGATTCTAAATATTGAGTTTAAAATTATATAAGGAATGACTTTTGATAGATAGACGTTTTTATCTATCAGTATAATTCAATTTTATCGTTACCACATGTGCTAATTTTTTATTTAGAATAATTATCCTTATATCTTAAACTTTAATAAATGGTATTTAGTTTGAAATTTTATCTGTTCATTCATGATGCTTTTTTATTGGATATTTAGCTATGACTTATAGATTGTAAGTGTGTCGAATGCGTTATCAAAACAAGTAACATATAAGTGAGGAAACGAAATGACTTATTTAGAGGCTTATGAGTTTTGGAAAACAGATGAATTTTTTGATTTATCCACACGGATGGAACTTGACGCTATTACTGATACTAATGAAATTGAAGATCGATTCTATCGTGAGCTTGATTTTGGTACTGGTGGTTTGCGTGGAGTCATGGGTGCTGGTATCAACCGTATGAATAAGTACACGGTTGGAAAGGCAACCACAGGTCTTGCACGTTATCTGCTTGATAACTATCCAGATGTGCGTCAGAGGGGGGTTGCTATCGGTTATGATACCAGAAATTACTCAGAGCAATTTGCTAGAGTTACTGCAGATGTACTTTCCGCTTTCGGTATTCGTGTTTATTTCCACGCTCATGCTCGTCCTGTTCCTCAACTTTCCTTCGCTGTCACCTTTTTGCACTGTGTTGCTGGTGTGATGATCACAGCAAGCCACAATCCGAAAGAATATAATGGTTACAAAGTATATGACGAGTATGGCTGTCAGATTGTACCCAACCAGGCTGAACAATTGATATCTTACGTTGACGCTGTTGATGACTACAAGTCCATTAATTTCGATGGCAATAGGGATCTCATTGAGATTGCCGATGTGACAGACAGTTTTATCGATGCCGTCAGGAAGCAGGCTCGTTTCCATAATGAAAAGGCGAAGGCAGATTTAAATGTTGTTTACACGCCGCTACATGGGACAGGCTACATTCCAGTGACCAAGACACTGTTGATGGAGGGGTTTAAAAAACTTACCCATGTCAATGCCCAGATTGTCGCAGACGGAAATTTTCCGACTGTTTACACCCCAAATCCAGAGGATAAAAAAGCGTTGGAAAGAGGTATTTCTCAGGCAGCTGATATAAGTGCAGATATTGTAATTGGCACTGATCCCGATTGTGATCGTGTCGGTATCGCGGTTAAAGATCGTAACGGACAGTTTGTTCTTATGACTGGAAATCAGGTTGGTGCTTTGCTGATGGATTATGTGCTGGGGACAACAGATCTTGCAGGGATGAAGCCCGCAGTGGTTAAAACAGTTGTAACAAGTGACCTTGGGGCGAAAATCGCTAGGAAGCACGGTATCACTGTATTCGACACATTGACTGGCTTTAAATTCATTGGTGAAAAGATCACACAGTTTGAGAAAGCCAAGAAGGAGAATAATCAAGAACGTGATTTCGATTTTCTCTTTGGTTATGAAGAGTCTTATGGCTATCTCTCTGGGACGCATGCGAGAGATAAAGATGCGGTTGTTAGCAGTTTGTTAATCTGCGAGATGGCAGCCAATGCAAAAGCACAAGGTAAAACCCTAGTAGATAAGATCGAGGAGATTTATGAAGAGTATGGGTATTACCGCGATGCACTTGATTCTTTCACGTTGAAAGGCAAAGCCGGTCAGGAACGGATTCAGGTAATAATGATAGATCTAAAGAATAATGGTTCTCCTTTTGCAAATACAACTGCTGTGATCGACTATAGCAAAGATGTTGATGCTACACCATTCGGCTTGCTGCCAAAGTCGAATGTCTTGAAATACATATTGGATGATGGCTCCTGGATTGCGATTCGTCCTTCTGGTACGGAACCGATGATCAAGATTTATTACAGTGTTGTTGGAGAAGATAGAGAACAGTCAGAAGCAAAGCTCCATGCTTATAGAAACACGATAACAGATAGATTGGGGCTTGCCTGATTGTGCATTGATAAAGGAATATATAATGAATATTATCATACTCTCTGGCGGTTCAGGGAAAAGACTTTGGCCTTTAAGTAATGATGTAAGAAGCAAACAATTTATCAAGCTTTTCAAAGATGATAAAGGAAATTACGAATCTATGGTACAGAGAGTGTACCGCCAAATTACAACTGTAGATCCACATGCAAGAGTGACTATTGCCACCTCAAAAACACAGGTTTCTGCGATTCATAATCAGCTTGGCGATAGTGTGTCCATTTGTGTAGAACCGATGAGAAGGGATACTTTTCCGGCAATAGTTCTCGCTGCTGCATATTTGAAGGATGAGCTAGGCGTTGGATTGAATGAAGTAGTTGCTGTATGTCCTGTTGATCCGTATGTTGATAATAGCTATTACGAGGGTGTTTTGAAATTAGAAGGACTGGTAAAATCCGGTGCAGCAAATCTGACACTGATGGGCATCGAGCCGACATACCCGTCTGAAAAGTATGGATATATCATTCCGACTTCTTCAGATTCTGTATCCCCTGTGAAGGAATTCAAGGAGAAACCAGATAGGGATATAGCAGAGGAGTATCTTAAAGTTGGTGCTTTATGGAACGCTGGCGTATTTGCTTTTAACCTTGGTTATCCCCTTGAGCGGGCTCACAGCATGATTGACTTCACGGACTACCGTGATCTTTACCAAAAATATGCCGAATTAACTAAGATCAGCTTCGATTATGCCGTTGTTGAGAAAGAACCATCTATTCAGGTTATGCGTTATTCCGGTAAATGGAAAGATGTTGGCACTTGGAACATGATGTCAGAGGTTATGGCTGATGTTACCAAGGGTGCTGTAACACTAGATGAAACCTGCGAAAACACGAATGTGGTAAACGAGCTTGACATACCAATTCTTGTTATGGGGGCTAAAGATATGGTTATTTCCGCTTCGAGTGACGGCATTCTTATCTCAGACAAGGAACGTTCTGGATATATGAAGCCGTATGCGGAGAAGATCGCTACTGATGTGAGGTATGCAGAAAAATCTTGGGGTTCTTATAACGTGATTGATGCTAGCCCATCCTCTTTAACAGCAAGGGTAGTTCTGAATCCAGGTCATCGTATGTCTTATCACAGCCATGAGCATAGAGATGAGATCTGGACTGTACTTGAAGGCACAGGCACAACAGTAATTGACGGCATGGAACAGCAGGTTCAGCCGGGGGATGTGGTCACGATGGCTTCTAGGTGTAAGCATACGGTGATTGCAAAGACAAAGATGATTCTTCTGGAAACCCAGATCGGTGCAGAAATCAGTGTGAAGGATAAGAAAAAGTTTGAACTAAAAGGTGTTATTGACCCGAATAATGCACCTGACGAGTGGAGTGAATGATGTGTTATCCTATGTTCCTGTCCCCTGCGGGAAAGGATTATCTATGGGGGGGCGTAAGGCTTAAATACGAATTTGGAAAGCAGATAAATCTTGAACCTTTAGCAGAGTCTTGGGAATGTTCTGCACATCCTGATGGTCCTAGCATTGTCGTTAATGGAGAGCATAAGGGTAAAACGCTTATAAAAGTGATTGCAGAGCATCCCGAATATCTTGGAAGCAAGACCAATCCCAAAGACGGATTTCCCATATTGATTAAGTTTATTGATGCCGCAAAAGATCTTTCTGTCCAAGTCCATCCAGATGATGATTATGCCAGGATATATGAGCATGATCGCGGCAAAACAGAAATGTGGTATGTCCTAGATGCAGAACCTGGGGCGGAATTAGTATATGGATTTGAACACCCTGTGAATGAAGAGATTCTCCGGATAGCAGTAAACAATGGAGACCTTGCGAAACATCTTCATCGAGTTAAAGTTCATAAGGGGGATACCTTTTATATTCGTGCAGGAACAGTTCATGCGATCGGGGCGGGGTTACTTATTGCGGAAATACAGGAAAGCAGTAATTTGACGTACCGTGTATATGACTATGATCGAGTAGGCCCAAATGGAAAGAAGAGAGAGTTGCATTTCGATAAAGCTGTAAAAGTTCTGAATATGGAGCCGGTAAGAGATATAAGACAGAGAAGCAGAATTGTACATCATTTTCCAGGTTGCAGCAGGGAAGTGATTTGTAGGTGTCAATATTTTGAAGTAGAGAAGGTTAATTGCTTGGAATGCTATGAATTTACAGTGAGACCGGAAAGCTATCAAGTAGTGCTCTGTATTGAGGGAAACGGAAGCTTGGGCGATATGGAGTTTAAAAAGGGTCAATGTATTTTGTTACCTGCCGGCCTAGGGAGACAAAAGATTGTTGGTAGAAATGTCATATTAAAAGTAAGAAGTTAAAGAGGAGTATTATCCTTTGAAACGTTATATTATTAACGGAAAGTTTATGGCTGATCGTATGCAAGGAATAGTGCGTTATTCCAGGGAAATTCTTAATGAATTGGATAAACTTATAGATGATCAGTTGTATGTTGAATTAGTGGTTCCTTCAGATGCGAAAGATCTTCCTCAATTTAAAAACATAGTAGTCAGAACAATTGGTAATAGAAAAGGGATAGCATGGGAACAGATAGATTTGGGGAGATATGCTAGGAAACAAAGTGATATGACTCTGGTCAACTTATGTAACACCTCTCCTTTTTTTGTTAAGCCTGGTATTACAGTAGTACATGATGTGATGTACAAAGTAAAACCAGAGTACTATCTTAAGTTTAGAAACAAATTATCTAGAATTTGGCACCTAATACAATATCATTATATCTTTAATCACGAGAAGCTGATTATTACAGTGAGCAACTTCAGCAAGAGCGAGATTGAGAAATATTACCCAGAAGTCAAAGGAAGAATTGAAGTAGTTCCTAATGGCTGGCAACATATATATAGTTGTATGCCTAGTAAAGATTGGCAAAAGAGATATCCTTTTTTAAAGCCAAGAGAATACTATTTTTCCTTAGCTACATTGTCGAAAAATAAAAATGGTGTATGGATATATAAAGCTGCTGAGCAAAATTCGGATGAGACTTTTGCTATGGGTGGTAAAATATACGAAGCTGAGGAATACAAAAAACCTGACAATGTACATCTTCTCGGATTTGTATCAGATGAAGATGCATGTGCTTTAATTGATAACTGCAAAGCATTTCTCTTTCCTTCTGTGTATGAAGGTTTTGGCATTCCACCGCTTGAAGCTTTGGCTCGTGGAGTTCAGGTGATATCTTCAAACGCAACATCGTTACCAGAGGTACTTGGAAATAGTGTGCATTATATTGATCCATATAATCCAAATGTGAAATTAAATGAATTGTTAGCGACGGCCGTGGATAATCCAGAGTCGGCTTTGAGAAAATATGGATGGGATATATCTGCGAAAAAATTAAGAGATATTTTGCTGAATTTTAAAATGTAAAATCCGACACTATCTTCCTTTTTTTTTTTTTTTTTTTTTTTTTTTTTTTTTTTTTTTTTTTTTTTTTTTTTTTTTTTTTTTTTTTTTTTTTTTTTTTTTTTTTTT
>JAEEGL014120547.1_pt1 | contig 15966 bp, 7 predicted proteins | sample 9134231 | NCBI WGS metagenome assembly JAEEGL01 (sample SAMN16246548, study PRJNA631951) | gut metagenome | biome: gut microbiome; feature: rumen; material: fiber-attached | host: Bos | place: Iran: Karaj | collected 2018-10 | reverse complement strand
GATGGCAGTAATGCTTGGGAAGATTTGGCAGATTTACTTGCTAGTGAAGGTAGCGCGCAAAGTAAAGAAATCTTAAAAAGCTCTGTAAGCAGTTGTAAAGTAGTAAAGGAAGTTTTAGGCAAAGATAAGCTGGAATGCCAAACGATAATGCCGTTTTTATATGGGGCTTTATTACATGCTCCAAAAGTAATGAATGAGGCAAAACCTTATCAGGAACCTATACCCCAATATAAAGAATATTTTGATGCGCAAGGCAAAGCAAGACAAGTAACCCAATCAGAAATAGACGGGATAAAACGTCGTAATGCTTATATAGATAAAACCTTTAATGAAAAAATAAAAAGTTATGGGGCAAATATATCAAGTGGGCTGGCCGGCTTTTTATATAATTTAAAATTCAATGATATGCCTGTAGATAAAAAAATGGCACTTGATAATAAACTTGCTAAAGTTTATAGCAATATTGCGCCATATACTAAAGGCAGTGCAAGATACACCAAGTTAAAAACAAACAGAGCCGTTGTTTCAATTTTTAAATATGTGGGTATAGCAATAGATGTCGTTCTTACCTTTACATTGGTGGGAGATATTGCCAAAGGGGCACTAGGAGCAAGTGCGCTGGTTCGTGCAAAGAATTTATTGAAAGGGAAAAATGCTTTAAGTATAGCCCAAAGAGCAAATCTCTTGCGCCAAGTGGCCTTTATAAGGGAAGGTTTTAAATTAAGAAGATTCGGGCGTAATTTTACCGCAGGTATAGTAAATAGTGCTAATATCGGCAGAAAAATAAATGCAAGTGCGTATTTAGCCCAAAAGAACGGGATGAATCCGCTAAACTATATGCTACACAATATAGCATATCAACGTGGTAAAAATATCGTTCTTAAAAATAATATTTTAAGAGTGGAAGGAAGCAGAAATTTCTTTAACAGCAGCCATTATATACCCGAAGTTCACGGCGATATCTTTAGAATAACCAGAGATGTTAAAAGAGCAAGTAAGATAGGTGTAAGAGAACTCGGAGAAGGCGGGCAAGTTGTTAGTTATATAGATAAAGCAAAAATAAATATTTTTAGAGATTATACAAGAGATTATATAAAAGGGCAGGAAGCGGTATCAGCAGGCAGTGCTCAAGCCGTTAAAGCAGAAGCAATGAGCGGACAAACAAGTTTACTGCCAAGAGAATATTTATATAGCAGAAAATATAAAGATATCTTACCCTTTGCTCAAGACGGACAATTTAGCAGAACTTTTAAAGCCGGAGATAAAATCTATGAAGGGTTAAGAAAAGAAGGTCTTTATGTTATAAATAAAGAAACAGGGGAAGTATATAACGATTTTAGATTTAATTTTGATGGTTATTTAAATAAAAATAATTTGCTTATCGGCAGAGAACTTGGCATAAGAAGGCCAAGAAATCTTATCTTAAGCAAAGTAGTAAATTTAGGGCAAGAATCTAATTTTGCGCAAAATATTAGTTTGATTAAAGAGCCAAGTTCTTTAATAGTTCCTTCTTTTGTTAATAATAATACGACGCTTGCTTTAACTGCAGGAACACCTTTTATTCCAAGTCTTTCCACTTTATTAAGTCCTTTTTATGCCTTAAATATTAAAAATAATTTTTCCTGGTTAAATACAAAAATATCAAGTAAAGATGCTTTGACGGAATATGTGGGGGAAACTTTTAAAGCAGAATATTTAAAACCTATTCCTACGCAAGATAATGCCCCCAATCACGTTTTGATAGAGACTTTAAATGATATGCTTGATCGTCTTAATGCTTTTGCCACGGGTAAAGAATTAACAGCTAAAAAACTTGCTTTCTACGATAAATTAAGTAAAGAAATTTATGCCTTATCTGAAACCTCTGAAAAAGTTACTTGGATGAAACTAACTGAAATTTCCGAAAAAATTGATATTTTGAGTTCAGAAAAACCGCTATTTGTTTTTTATGGTTATAATCTTGATAATATTCTTAGACCGCAAACTCTACCGGAAGAAGAATTTTTTGTATTTGATTTAACTGAATCTTTAGACTATAAAAAAGATTTTGCAGAAAAAATAAATTTATTATCTTCAATATTTGATGAATACACGATATATACTATAATTCATGGCTCCAAAAATGGATATTTGGCTTTGAATAAAGATAAACAAATATATATTGATGATATAGCCGATCTAATAGATAAAGCTAAAGGCAATTCTATAGTTAATTGGGTTTCCGGCTCTTGTCATAGCGGAGCAGGGGTTACCAGAAAGATAATTAAATCAGGGTTAAATATTCTTTTGCTTAGCGGTGTTAATGATACTTGTTTCAATAGTGATGCAAAATACGTTAGAATAAATGATTTGATTTCTTCTTATTATGATGCGGTTAGAGATAATCGCTATGGCTCTATTTTAATCTATGACGGAAAAGTTTTTAATAGTATAAAAGATGCGAAAAAGGTTGCTTTAAAAGAAGAATCTTTACCTGAGAAATTAAATTATCTAGATGACATATTCTTTAGCAGAAAACCCTTAGGAATAAATCTCTTTAATTTCTTAAAGACTTTTCCTAAATGGGAAATAAAAGGCGATTTTATACCTACAATAAACTTTGAGAATTCACCTGCTTTCCCATTTATTTTGGCTTCCAATAATGTTTTTACTTATATTGCCCCCGATTCTGATAAAGGGGGAGCTTTTGCTTATATGTTAGACGGAGATGTCTTTAATTCCGGAGAACAAATTAAGTTAAAATATACCATATCTGAAGAAGGCAATGAAACAAATAATATAATTGCGAGAATAACAAGAGAATTTTTGGAGAAAAATTTTCCTAAATGGAAATACGAGCCAAACTCTCCTGTAAATTCTTTTCTTTCTCCTGTGAAATTAAAGGAAGTTTATGTATCTGAGCCACTTAACAACTCCGCAGGCACTCTAAGAATAAACGGGAATATATTGCCTCAGCTTGATATAGATTATGGTTTTGAAGGTAAATATTTAAAACCAATCCCGACTGAAAATATCGCCCCTAATAAAGTTTATGATATAGTAATTCTTAATGATATGTTAAAGGGGTTAAATGAAATTTCCGCTGGTAAAAAATTATCTGCTAAAAAACTTAATTTTTATAATAATTTGAGTAAAGAAATTTATACTTTAGCTAACAATCCTGATAGATTAAGTATGAGTGAAACGGCGGAGCTTTATCAGAAAGTTGATATTTTAAAGGCAGAAAAACCCTTATTTGTCTTCCACGGATATGATTTTGATTATGATGATGTTTTAATACCTGAAAATGTTAATCCTAAAGAAATGTTTGTTTTTGATTTGACTAAGACATTTGATTATAATAAATATCTTGGTGAAAAAATAAAGTTAATATCTTCTGTATTTGATGAATATACGATTTATACTTTAATACATGGCTCCCAAAAAGGTTATTTGCGTTTAAATACAGATAAAAAGGCAACGATTGCCGGTTTTGCCGATATTATAGATAGAAACAAAGGCAATTCGGTAGTTAACTGGGTTTCCGGCTCTTGTTATAGCGGTGCGGAGATGACACCTAGCATTGTAAAACCCGGCTTAAATATTCTTTTAATCAGCGGGGCTAATGATGTTTGCTTTGATAGTGATATAGAATTTGTTAGAGTTAATGATTTAATTTCCACCTATTATGATGTTGTTGACGCAAAAAGATATGGCTCTGTTTTGATATATGACGGACAAATATTTAATAGTATAAAGGATGCTAAGAAAAAAACTACCGGAGAAGAAACTGAGGAACTAAATGCTTTAAATGAAATATTTTTTAATAGAAACAACCTTGGAGAGAGTATTTTTTACCTTTTAAAAAATTTTCCCAAATGGCATATGTCAAAATTTTCCTTACAGAAATTAAAAAGCATTGAAGGTATTCCTTTTGTTTTTAATCCAAAAAGTAATATTTTTAATTTTCATACTTATATCACACCGCCTAATATGGAAGATGGTCATTGGATTTATGAAATTGAAAAGCATAACGATTATGGCCAAATCATATCTAATAAACAATATTCTTTAATTGAAACAGGCAGTAAAACCCACAATCTTTTACGGGATATTACCAAAGAAACTTTAGAAAAAAGATTTCCTAAATGGAAATATGCACCCTTATCATCTTTAAATACTAAATTGCCAATAAAACTTCAAGAATCTTCTTTACAGACAAATATTGAACCTTTTGAGGAAGAATATAATATGGCTTTACAAAAGGCCTTAGAAAACTCAAATAAGATTGGTTGGTCCCCGGATAAAATAAGAGAATTGTTTGAAGTCCAAAAAGATAGCATAAAGACAACAATAGAAGTAATTGGCTTAAATGCTTTATTGTATTCGTATCAGGGAAAAATACCTGAAATACTTAATGTTATTCTTCTTTCAAATTTGGTTAAATTTAGATTTTCTCCAAATTCTTATGAACTTTTACTTCAGAAAATTAATCCAAAACAAAGTCAAAAATATAAAGACCTTACCGAAGAAATGAATCTGCTTAGAGAAAAAGCAAAAAATGACCCTTCCTTTAGAGAAGAAAGAGACAGAATAACTTCTTTACAAAGAAAAACGGCTAAAGGAGAAGAATTATTAGTTCAAGATGCTTTGGAAAAATTTAAATTAATTGCGGGTATTGCAAAAAATGATACCAAAGTGGCAGAAGGTTTAGTTGAATATATTAAGCCAAAAACAGAAAGCTATGAGAATATTTGGAAGATAAAAACTAAAAATGCAATTTTTAAACAAATGAAAGTTTCTTTGTCGGATGATCTGCTTGTAAAATTAAATATGGATGATTATTCTAATTTTTCGTCTTTATTACTTACTAAAAAAGAAACCCAAGAAAATTTAAGAGAAATATTTAATTTGATTAATATAAATAAAAATAAAGAGGTGGCCGCTATTTTAGAAAATTTATCCTGGAATAGAAAAACAAGAAAAATGTTTACTGATTTAGGGATAAATTGGAATGCTTGGACAAAAGCTGATCCTAATAATTATGTCCAAGAAACAATAAGAATAGATATTCTCCAAGAGAAAAAAGAATTTATTGAAGAAGTTAATAAATATGCAACAATGTTGTTAGAAGATTATGAAGAAGTAAAATTTAAAGCAATAGGCAGTAAAATCAAAATAGAAGACGGCGCCCTTCTTTTTGAAGGCCAAAAGGTGGAAACTTTTCCGCAAGCTGTCAAAGTTGTTTCTGCTTTAAGAAAAATTATAGTTTCTTCCGAGAATCAAAAACAATATGCTTCTACGCTTGTTTCTGAATTTATAGAAACATTGCCCCATATGGCAGATGTTTTATCTACTATTGCAAAAGAGAATCAAATTATAAAAATTCGTCTGGCGGATACTAATAATATCGGCAATATGCTTGCTTTAGGCGGAAAATCGGCTTGTTGTAGAGCACTAGGGAGTATTCATGAAGAAGCCGCGATATCTTTAATTACAAATAAAATGTCAACGGCTTTTGAAATATTGGCCGATGATAAAATTGTTGGTAGTGTAATGGTATATTTGGCAGCTGTTAATGGGGATTTAGCTTTAGTTCTTGGCACTTTAGAAACAAGGTCTGTATATTCTAAAAACGAAGCTATCAGTAAAGCTGTAGTAAATTTTGCAAGGAAATTTGCTGTTTCTATAGACAAAGCTAATATCCCTATTTATATGGCTACTACAGGACAGGAGAAAACGATGCAGTTTTTTGCCAATCCTCAAGATATGCCGCCTGCTACAGCACAATTTTTTAATAATGCAGATGATTCTAACGCCTATAATATAAAACCTTTAGGTAAAATAGGCAAATATCCTATCTATTTAAGTTATAGTCTTGCTTCTAAGACAAAATGGGATAATTTGAATACAAATAATTATTTATATCATTTGAATTATCCGTTTGAAGAAAGAGAAAACGTAAAATCAATTTTATATAATAGGCCTCTTTCTTTTATTACAGGATATTTTAAATCTTTATTTGTGCCGTCTTTAGGTGTAGTGCCGGCTCCTTTGGCTTTTATCATGACTGAGATGGAAAAATTTAAAGCCACCCCTAAAATATGGGCTACAAAAACAGCTGAAATGTATTTAAGAGAGCATGCTTTTTCCCAAACAGATATAACTTATGTTATTAAGAATTGTTATGTGAATGGGAAGTTTAATTCTAATTTCTTTGATCTTTTTGTTAAAGGATATGAGATAAAAAAAGATGTTAATTTCGCTATGGTAGCTTTTAATTCTTCTGTAGTAGGGGAGGGGGTTTTTGACTATCAAAGATATGCAACAATTTATAGTATTGCAAAAAGAGTGCCACAAATGACTTATGAAGAAATTTCCAGTTATGCTTTAGCTTCTCAAAAAGAACTTGAAGCTTTGTTCTATGTGGCAGATAATTTCCCAACAATAATACCTTTTGAAATTATGAATCTTGCAAGCAATAGGGATACTTTTAAACCGGGGACTTTAAACTTTAATAATTATGAAAAAATTATTGGTTTATTAAAGAAAGGTTTCTCATTTGATACTGTAAAGAAGATTTATATGAGTTGTTTAGATTCAAACAATACTTGGGATGAAGCAATGTTTACCAAAATTGATAATGTTGCCAATGCCGCTATTAAAAGAAAAGATATCTTTTTATCTGCCAAAAATAAGCAATTTACTGATAAAGATGTTAAAGAGTTTATTTATGGCTTATCTTCAGAAATAAAGGCAACTTTTGATGTTTGCGACGAATCAACTTTAATTGCGGCCATGGGTTATAAAATGGTTAAATTTGAAAATTTTGTTAAAGCGGCCGCTCGGTTAAGATTTAATCTTGATTTTGCAAAATCAAAAGAGCAATTTTTAGAAATTTTTTACCCCGGTAAAACTGCAAAAGTTAGAAGATTAGAAAATAAAATTATAAAACTTAAAAGCAAATTCTCTGATACACCGAAAAGTGAATTACAAGATTTAAAAAATGAAATTAACACTTCTACAAAGCAATTAAGAACTTTGCTTGAACAAGAGAAGACCTTTTCTCCTCAAGAGAAAATTGAAATGATTAGTGTTATGAGTAATTTTAATGAAGCTAAAGAGTTAAAAGATTTGCTTAAAACTGCTAAACAAGTAAAAACAAAGGGTATGGAAGTTTGGAATAAAAAAATATTTGAATTGCTTTCTTCGTATTTAGGTAAAACTTATAATATAAAAGTAGAGGATAAATTACACCTTCTTACAAGCCCATACTTAATGAGAGTCTTTAAATCTGTTATGGGCGAAGATTTTAATACGAAATTCCAAGAGCTTTTGGTGCTTTTATCTCGGGAAGATTTTGGCAAATCTTTAGATAAACTACATCATAATATTGCAACTAAAAAAGATTTTGAATCTTTGGGGCTTAATTATGAAAAATACACAAATCCTAATACTGCTTTATCCAGAAGTTTCTACGACGGCAATAATCTGGTGGAAATAAAACAGGTTAATATGAGAGATGTTTCAAAAAGTTTATTTTTGGGTAATGAGTCCAGTTCTTGTACTGCTATGGGGAGTTTTTACGATCATTATGCGATACCTTATATTATGAATACATTTGTCGGGGCGATAGAAGTTGTTGTAAATGGCAAACCTGTTGGAAACACTATGATTTACCCTATAATTAATGAAAACTTTATTTTTGATGCTGAAAATAATTATACAGGCCAATATAATAATGAAATTGCTCTCTTGATAGATGATTTAAAAATTGTTGCCCCTTATAATAAGAGAAAATATTTGCAGGAAGTTGCCCGCTTGGCCGAAGATATTTCAAAAGATATTGGCATTAAAGAGGGCAAAGTATATATTTCCGATTCCAATATTATTGGCTATGATAAACTAGATATGGGGTCAACAGCAAAATTTTATTTAATTGGTAAAAATTTAGATCCTATTTGGTTAAATGCCACTTATACCGATGCAAAAGCCGGTTCTACGGAATATGTCGGAACATTTGTTTCCTCAGATAAAATTAAATAAAAAAACGCCTAATTTCTTAGGCGTTTTTAAAATCCTGCTTGGGAAGAATTAACCTTCAAAAGCTTCAAGTAAAATTTCTTTTATTTGTTCTTTTGTAGGTCTTATTGCAGCGTGGGTGCTTTGTTCTTCGGTTAAATCAAGGCACAAATCTTCTAAATGTTCATTAAAATCTTTAGAAGATAGACCACATTCCTTTAAATTTTTGGCTATTCCTACAGATTTTTTTAATTCGTCTATAGATAAAAGAAGTTGTTTTATTTTTTCTTCATTAGGCAAAGTTGCTTTATCTTTAAAGGCATAATCAAAGATGTAGCAGGCCTTTCTATAAACCTTTTCATCCTTAAGATTAAATTTAACAACCGGTTTTAAAAGTTGTGCGCAAGCAATACCTATAGGCAATTTAAAAGCATTATTTAAACGCCAGGCCAAATCATAAGTTAAACCGAGCGAAGAGTTTGATAATGCCATACCGGATAAAGTTGCGCTATAGTGCATTTTTTCACGGGCAACAACATGATTGGCATCTTGATAAGATAGGTGTAAATATTTAAAAATTAAACGGACTGCTTCAATTGCAAAACCATTACTAAACTGGCTTGCTTTAGGTGATAAAAAGGCCGCAAGGGCATTTGCAAGAGCATTAAATCCGCCTTGGGCAACTAAAGCAGGGGGGAGAGAGTAAGTCCACTCCGGATCAATAATTACCATATCGGGCATAAAAGCATGATGGCAAAGAGTAATTTTTTTATTTTCGGCTGTCTTTACAACAATATTATCTGTTGCTTCGCAACCGGTGCCGGAAGTTGTAGGCATGGCAATTAAATAGACTTTTTTCTTATATTCTGTATTTTTATCAAGTTTTGCTAAATTGGCTTTTGGGTTAGCATAAAGAAAAGCTAGAGCTTTTGCGCTATCTATAACAGTGCCACCGCCGAAAGCAAGAATAATCTGAGGTGTAAAGCTCTGTGCCATACCTAACATAATTTCTAAACTTTCTAAAGAAGGTTCTTCTTTTATTGCCCCATAGACTTTTACATTAAGTCCAATATCTTCAAGTGCTTCTTGCACTTCTAAACTATAACCAAGATTTTCAATAGTTTTGTCGGTTAATATCAAAGCTGATTTATATTCTTTTAAATCAGTTATAGCAACTTCAAAAGCCCCGCGTTTAAAATAAATCTTGGGAGCCAAACGATAGGAAAAAATTTCATTATTTGTATTCATATATATTAAATTTTATATTATAAAGTTTTTTTACGCAAGATTTTAGTATAATTAGTTTATATGAAGTTAGATATTTTGCGGGTAAAAAAACTTACTTTTAAAGATACTTTTATTTATATGAAAGAAGTATTCCTTAACAATTTTGTTAATTTTTCTAAAATGTTAGGAATATGGATAGCATTTTGTATTTTTTTATTTATTGTTGTAGAGTTTTTGCCCGATTTTGCCGTCGCAATTTTATCTGTTTTTGCATATATCATTTTTTACTTATTTTATTTGGCTTTTATTGCTCAAAGCCGCGCTACAATTGATACAAAAAGAATAGGGGTAATGGCTTCCTTAAAAGAAATCTATGAAGATTTTATGACAAGAAAAGCTTTTGATTTATTAGAAATTATTCCTATTGCCCTAGTTCTTTTTTTAATAATATTCTTTCCTTCAAGTATATTTGCTATACCCATAGCTTTTATTATGGCTTTGGCAACTATAATTTTTCTTTGTTATACCGTGCTTGCCCAACCGGTTATGGTTATTAAAAAAACTCCAATGTTCACAGCAATAAAAAAGAGTATTAATTTGATAACAGGATATTTTACTTTTGTTTTTGGTTTAATGATGGCTTTTATTTTCTGTTCTTTAATAATATATTTACTTTTTAGTTATATAAAAATATCTGCTTTTGTTAATCATGTTTTAACTTCTGCTGTGATTGGGGTGGAAATAATGTTTTTTGCTATTATGTTAGCAGTTATTTATACTAATTTAGAGGTTGCTTGGTCCACAGGTTTTAAAACCTATGAACAAGGCAGTGTGCTATCTAACGAATTAGAAGAAACTAATCATGAGTTTACAGAGTTTTTTAATAAAATTCCCGAAGTCGAAATAAAAGAAGAAGAAAATGAAGAAGAAGAAAAATTAGAAGATAAATAGGAGAATAATATGAGAATGAGAGAAATTACACAAACGGGGCGTATCCCCATAGAAGCTTTAGGAACTATTTTATTAAATCATTTAAAGTTTTTAAAAGTATTTTTTGTATTTTATTTGCTGCCGGTATTATCTATTGGATTTATGTTTTACATAACTAATAAAGAAAAAATTTTTGCAGTTATTTCTGATTTTGTTAAGTTTGCAGCAGCACAAAAAATGGCTCAAGGCAATACGGCAATTTTAAATAGTGTTCAAAATTCTTTGCAAGAAAGTTTGACAAGTTTAATTTCCTCACCCTCATTTATTGTTTTATTTTTAATATCTTTTGTTTTAATGTTTGTTCTAGGAAGCTGTTTACTTACAGGGACAAAACATACTTTTTATAAGAAAATTAGTATTGTTGATATAGCAAAAGAAGGAATTGGCAAAACTATTGAATTTGCATGGACAATTTTGTCTATGCATATTATGATTTTTTTAGTTGTAGGGGGGATAGCTTTATTTGTTACAATACTAGTAAAGATTTTTGGGCCCGCTGCTATGGCTTTGTTAATATTACCTCTTATTATAGGGGGTGCTATTATTGGATCAATGTTTGCTTTTTATATTCCTATACATTTCTTTGCAGATAACGGGCCGGTTAGCACTATGTTAATGTCTTGCAAAACATTTTGGAAAAATTTCTTTCCTATTTTAGGTATAAATATAGTTGTTGGAATTGTTCTTTTTATATCAATGGTTATAATTGGAATTCCTATGTATATATTTATGTATTCTGTTAATCCTGATCTTTCAGGGGATGTTTTTATACGAATATTTCAGTTCATATTTTTGCCGTATATGGCGGGATATTTATCGCCGCTATTTATGACTTTTATTGCTTATCCGGAATTGCTTGATGAAGAAGGTAATACACCCATAAATTGTGAAAATCAAGAACAAGAAATTGTTTTAACAAATGGGCCGGAAGTTAAAATAGAAGCCCCGGTTGAAAATAAACCAAAAGAAATGCCTAAGATAGATTTATAATTTGGGATAAATAAGTTAAAGGAGATAATATGTATAAAATTAAAGAAATAAGAGCTATGGATATGAAGAACAAACCAATTTCTTCTGCGTTTGCTAGCTTTGTTCGTTGGTTTAAGGCGTATTTTGTTTTTGGGTATTTGCCGATATCACTTTATTTGTATCTTTTGATATTTCATACCCCAAAACTTCAAGAGTTTACCTCAAGATTAACAATGATGTCTATGACTTATATGCAAAATCCCTCTCAAGCGAAATCTCTTTTGTGGGAACAATTAAAACTTTTATTCCACGATCGCTATATGTTGGCAATTATAATGATAACTATTATGTTCTTTGTTTTGGTATATTCGTTTATTGTGGAAGGTATGAGGCAATCTTGTAAAGATGACTATACTTTGGGAGATACTATTAGTGAAGGAGTAAAAAAAATCGGCAGAATGGTAATTGCCTTTTTAACAGCTTTTGTTTTTACTAAACTAATGCAAAAATTTGTATATACTCCGGAGATGTTTGTAAGGTTATCAGAGTTACCTGATTGGCAAATTTTATCTATCGTTTTTGTTGCTTTGATTTTTGTGCTTTTACCCGCTACGTTATTTTTACCTATATTTGTGTTTTCTGATGTCGGGCCGATGTGGGCGTTTCCGCTTGGTATTTTAAAAGCAATAGTTAAAGCTTTTGCGATATATTATAGAAATATCCTTAAATATATCTATTTAGCTATAGTAATATTGATAATATTAATTGCTTTGAATATTATATATTACATCTTATATCGTTTAGCGATTCTTTGGGCTCGTCATAATATGGAAGCTATAGTTAGATATGCGTTGTCCGGTCCGGATGCTTTTAAAAATTTAATTAGAATTGTTTTGTTTGCTGTTTGGGTTTTTGGCTGTTTCTACGTCTATTTCTCTTGTGTGCCAACAATGTTTGTGCGTGCAACTTTGTTTAATATCTATCCTGAATTGTTGGGAGAAGCTGTTCCTGAAAAGGCACAATTCCAAGCTTTGCCTGATTCCTTTTTTGAAGGGCAGGATAATATAAAATGTGAGCACACCCCTGAGGAAAATGTTACAAAGAGGCAAAGTGTTTCTAATGATTCTCCAATTGTGTTAAAAAATGCCGGAGATGGTTTATCTACTCCTGTTCATAACCATCAAAATGATAGACCTTTTCTAAATGAAAGAATTGGGGAAACAATGTTTGAAAAGTTTACTTCAAATAATAATCCTGGTAATCCTGAAAAGGCAGAAAATTCAAATGATTCAGAGCCAAAAGGCCAGTAAATTAAAATAGACTTAAAAACTTAAGCCCTCTAAATATAGAGGGCTTAGTTTTTTGTTATAATTTATATAGATATAAATCTTGGTAAATATTTTATGGCTAAATATATTTTAAGAAGAATTGCCTTTTTGCCTCTTGTTATTTTGGGGGTAACTTGCTTTTTGTTTTTTTTAACTCAAAGATTGCCGGTTGAAGCGCGTGCCTCTTTATACATTCAAGATCCAAGACAAATGGATTCCATGGAAGAAGTTATAAAAAAATATAACTTAGATAAACCTTTTTTTGTTCAATATGGTAATTGGCTAAAAAATATTTTAAACGGAGATTTTGGCTATAGCGAAAGCGCAAATATGCCTGTATCAAAAGCGATAAAAGATTATTTCCCGGCAACCTTGCAACTTGCAATAGCTGCCATTATTTTAGTGGTATTTTTTGGGGTAATTTTTGGCGTTTTAAGTGCTGTTTACAAAGATAAATTTTGGGATAATTTTTTAAGACTTGTTTCTTTAACAGGGTTTTCCTTGCCGATATTTGTTTTGGGTCTTCTTTTACTGATGATTTTTTATGGCAAACTTGGCTGGTTCCCACCCGGGGAATATAGCTTTGCAAGTGATTTAATTATCCATAACCCTTCTTTTAAATCTTATACGGGGTTACTTTTGATAGATAGTGTTTTAAATGGGCAATTTAAGGTGTTTTTAGATGTTTTAAGACATCTTGTTTTGCCAGCTTTTACTTTATGTTTTGGCTCTTTTGCTTTGATGGTTAGAGTTATGCGCTCCAGTATGCTTGAAGAGTTAAATAAAGATTATGTGCGTGCAGCCCGCGCCCGTGGTATAAGCGAAAAAAGAGTTCTTTTTAAACACGCCGCTTTAAATGCAATTTTGCCGGTCATTACGCTAGCAAGTATTCAATTTGTGCGTCTTTTGGGCGGAACGGTTATTGTGGAAAGTGTTTTTGATTATCCTGGTATTGGGCGTTGGGGGGTAGCTTGCGCACAGCAACTTGATATTGCCGGTATTTTGGGTTTTTCTTTAATGGTTGCCGCTTTATTTGTGCTAGGCAATTTGGCGGCAGATATTCTTTATAGTTTTGTTGACCCAAGGATAAGATTAAAATGACCGAGAAAAAAATATTTAAACAAATAGTAAAAAATAAGAATTCTCTTATAGGTCTTATAATTGTGGCTTTGTTCTTTTTAATTGCTGTTTTTGCACCAATTTTAGCACCGGTGCAAAATAAAAATAATCCCTATCAAATGCCCCAGGCAAGTTTTCAGGTAAATCCTACGGCACCGAGCGCTCAAAATTTACTAGGCACGACGGAAAATCAATATGATATTTATTATGGCATTGTATGGGGGACAAGGATGGCCTTTAAAGTGGGCTTAAGCGTTGTTTTTGTTGCTTTATTAATCGGTATAATTATAGGTGGGGCAGCGGGCTTTTTTGGCTCTTGGATAGATGAAATTTTAATGCGTCTTACAGATATTGTTTTTGCCGTTCCTTCTATGGTGCTTGCTATGGTTATTGCTGCTATGCTTGGGCCTGATTTAAAAAATATGATGATTGCTATAACAATAGTTTCCTGGCCGTCTTATGCACGCTTGATAAGGGGGGATGTTATGAGCGTTAAAGAAAGAGAGTTTATCAGTGCGACAAAAGCCCTTGGTGCAAGTAAAAGAAGAATTTTTTTAAGACATATTTTGCCAAATGCAATTTATCCTGTTGTAATAGTTGCAAGTCTTGATATCGGCTATATTGTGCTGACGGCAGCTTCTTTAAGTTTTTTGGGGCTTGGCTCACAGACAGGAACAGCCGATTGGGGGCAACTGGTTGCTTTATCGCGCAACTGGATACTTGGCACCCACGGCAATGCTTTTGAATATTGGTATACTTTAGTAATCCCCGGCGGGGCACTTTTACTTTTTGTGCTTGCTTGGAATATGCTTGGCGATGCGTTTAGAGATATTCTAGATCCAAGAACCCATTAATGCGTCGGCTTTTTGGTAAATTTTAATTTTTTTCAAACTTCGGATACATAGGGTTGCCACCCCACGTGGTATACCTCGTTTGAAAGAAACGCTTTTTCTAAAAGAAAAAGCTAATTAAAATTTCCACAAAAATACTCGCAAGAATTTAGCCTATTCTAAAAGTAAAATCCTCGCAAAAAACTTGATCTGTTTGTCTTAAAGAAAACAAAAAACGGGCAGGAAAAAACTTCCTACCCGTTTTTTAATTCTGCTAATTTCTAAAAGAATAATTTTTTGTAAGATATTGCAACACCGATATAAAGATTGCTGCCTGTTTTATCATTACCAACGCCTTTGCCTTGATAATAGTTAATAAACGGCGCAATAGCTAAATCTTTCATAATTTCGGTATTTAATCTTGCATCAAGTTCAAGTTCATAGGAAAGATTGTTTACATTTTGATTGTCAAAGTGGAAGAAGTCTCTAATCATAGCAGTATAGACGGCTTTGCTTTTGTCGTTAATAGGTTGTTCAATTTTAAAACCGGCTTCCCAAGCGTATTTTGTTACTTCTTCGGGGTAAGTAAAATCGTATTCTATAACGGTAGCAGCATATAAATCTTTAAGATATTTGCCTTCAAATAAGCGAAGCCCGGCTTTTCCTCTTAAAACTCTATATCTGGGGGTATCTTCTTCTTTAGTAAATTCAGTTTGATAACCGGCACTTAAAAAAGGCCCAAAAGTAAAACCACCGAGGAAATCCTCTGCTTTAAAAAGTTTGTGGGTGTAATCGGTGGTAAATAAAATTTTATCTACGCTTGTATTTTTAACCTTATCTTCGCCAACGGGTTTAAGGGTTACTTGACCATATTGCATAAGTAAGTTATTGGCCCAAAGCATTTTTTCTCTGTCGTATTTTGACATTAAATCAAAATTGCCTTGAATAAGGGTTTGGCTATCGGCAGTTAAACGCGGGTTTGAATACCCTTGATAATACTCTGCATTATTTACATCTGTATTGGTGATTTGGAGGGATAAATCCCTAAGTTCCAAATGCCAAGCGCTGTTTTGGGCTTCCTCGGCGTAGGATAGACCTGCTAAAAGTAAGCAAACGACTATTAAAAATATCTTTTTTGTCATTTTGTTCTCATCTCCATATTTAGTATGATAATATTATAACATTTTTGTCGTTTTCTCTAAATTTTAACAATTTTTTATCTAGGACTTTAGACCCATTCTAAAATGGGCCTAAAAGCCCTTGTGCGTGCGATAAATAAGTTTATAGTATATATGTGTAAGGAAGTATAAATAATAAAAAAGGGATAAAAATGAAAAAAATATTTATTATATTTCTGAAGAAAAGCAGTTTTACTTTCTATAAAAGAACGCTTGCCTTAGTGCTTGCGTTTGTAATGATATTTAATTTAAGCAGCGAAGTTTTTGCGCAAGCACTACCGAGCAAAAACTTTTTTCAAAATCAATTAGGCAAACAACAAGAAG
>JAEEGL013643526.1_pt1 | contig 15966 bp, 17 predicted proteins | sample 9134231 | NCBI WGS metagenome assembly JAEEGL01 (sample SAMN16246548, study PRJNA631951) | gut metagenome | biome: gut microbiome; feature: rumen; material: fiber-attached | host: Bos | place: Iran: Karaj | collected 2018-10 | reverse complement strand
TGGCGCATATTTTCGAACGCTATTTTACAACCTCCGTGGATGTGGAATGTACGGACAGACTCTGTGAGGCACTTTTGCTGACGATGGTGAAGGAAGGACCGATTGCGGTGAAAGACCCGGCCAATTATGCGGCAAGAGCAAACATCATGTGGGCGGGAACCGTTGCGCATAACGATATCGTCGGAAGCGGCAGAAATCAGGACTGGAATTCGCATGCACTCGAGCATGAACTTTCCGGACTTTATGACTGCGCACACGGCGCAGGTCTGGCAGTTATCATGCCGGCATGGATGGAATATGTTTATCCTACAAATGTAATGCGATTCTGTGAAGTGGCAACGAGAGTATGGGGGATCCAGATGGATTTCGAACATCCCGAGAATACCGCTATGGCCGGAATCAAAGCATTTAAAGATTTCTTATCCGGAATCGGCATGCCGGTTTCCTTTAAAGAAATCGGTGCAAAGAAGGAAGATATTCCTACACTTGTAGAAAAGTTGGGAATCGGCGACGGCACCAGAGCAGGATTCAAGACCTTAAACAAAGCGGATGTAACGGCCATTTACGAGCTGGCGGCAAGAGAGTGATTTTACGGAGAGAAGAATATGAAAATACTTTTTATCGGCGGAACGGGAACCATATCGGCAGCAATTACGAGAGCACTTATTGCAAAGGGCGATGAAGTAACTCTTGTCAATCGCGGAAACCGGAATGCGGAATTTGCAGGCAAAGTAAACGAACTGATTGTATCCGACGTCAATGACGAGGAAGAACTGAATTCGAAACTGAACGAATATATCATTTCGAAAATAAAAGCAGAAGGAGAGGGTGTTGCGGCATCCCTGCGTGCACCGTATTTTGACGCGGTCTGCGATTTTATCTGCTTTCATAAAGAGCAGGCGGAGCGTGATTTCAGGGTGTTTGAAGGAAAGACAAAGCAGTTCCTCTTTATTTCCTCGGCATCCGCATATCATAAGCCCGTAAAGGATTATATGATTACGGAAGGAACCACGCTTGCGAACCCTTACTGGCGGTATTCAAGAGAGAAAATCGAAATCGAAGAATATCTTTTGGACTGCTACAAAACATACGGATTTCCGATTACGTTAATCCGTCCGAGCCATACGTATGACGAACGCAGCGTTCCTTTGGGCGTACACGGAAAGAACGGCTCGTATCAGGTAATCAAAAGAATGCTCGAAGGCAAACCGGTCATTGTGCACGGCGACGGAACCAGCCTTTGGAGAATGACTTTTAATGAGGACTTCGCGAAAGGATTTATCGGACTTCTCGGCAACCCCCATGCCATCGGAGAAGCATTCCATATCACAAACGAAGAGACCCTGACCTGGAATCAGATTTACGAAACGATTGCAAGGGTTTTGAACGTGGAATTCAAGCCTTACTATGTTGCAAGTTCGTTTCTGGCGGACTGCGGGGATTATGATTTTACGGGTTCTTTAATCGGAGACAAGTCCAATTCCGTTGCGTTCGACAATACGAAACTGCATCGTGCGGTTCCGGGGCTTGCAATGAATATCCGTTTTGAGGAAGGCATTCGCAGAACAATTGATTATGTTCTTTCACATCCGGAATGTCAGGTCGAAGATCCCGAATTCGATGCCTGGTGCGATAAGGTTATTGAAAATCTCGAGGCTGCAAAGAAGAATATTTGCGGATGACCGCGGGGCCTTTCTGTGATAGAATAATATAGCCGGGTAATTCTGAAATCGGCTAATTCTAAATTGTGCAGGCATGATATTTTGAAAACGTTAGTAATCGGCGGCGGGGCGGCCGGAATGATGGCCGCCGCAGCTGCAGCGGATGCGGGAGAAAAAGTCATTCTCCTCGAAAAAAATGAAAAACTCGGAAAAAAGCTTTTTATCACGGGCAAAGGTCGGTGTAATGTTACCAATGCCTGCGACCGGGAGGCTTTTTTTGAAAATGTCTTAAGCAATCCGAAATTTCTGTATTCTGCATATTCCGCACTGGATTCCAAAGCACTGATGGATTTTATCGAATCGAATAAAACTCCGTTGAAAATTGAGCGCGGCAATCGTGTTTTTCCCGTAAGTGATCACAGCTTTGATATTATCGATGCGTTCAAAAGAGCGCTCAAAGACCGCGGTGTGGAAGTGCGGCTGAATACGGAAGTTGCCGGGATCCTTACTATAGAGAATAAGGTTCGCGGCGTGCGTCTTTCTTCGGGTGAGATACTTGATGCGGACCGGATTATCGTTGCTACCGGCGGCAAATCCTATCCGACCACCGGCTCCACCGGCGACGGATACCGTTTTGCAACCGAAACCGGCCATAAAGTAAACGAATTAAAACCGGCACTGGTTCCTTTTGAATGCAGGGAAGAGTGGGTAAAGGCGCTGCAGGGACTGAGCCTTAAGAATGTCAAATGCTCGCTTTACAACGCGGAAAAATGCCTTTATACGGAGCAGGGAGAAATGCTCTTTACGCATTTCGGAGTCAGCGGACCGTTGATTTTAAGTGCAAGTTCCGTATATGCGGGCATCAAAGAAATTCAGAATCCTTATTTTTTGATTGATTTAAAACCGGCACTGACCGATGAAGAATTCGACAAGAGACTGATTCGCGAATTTGAAACCGGAAACCGTAAGGAACTGAAGAATATTTTAAACGAAATCTATCCGTTGAAACTTACCACGGTGATTTGTGAAATTGCGGGAATCGACCAGTACAAGCGTTGCAACGAAATCTCCGCAAAGGAGAGGAAAGCGCTGCTTGCCGCGACGAAACGGATGAAGATTATGATTTCGGGCACGCGTGATTTTAACGAAGCAATCATTACGCACGGCGGCGTATCCGTCAAAGACGTGAACCCAAAAACGATGGAGAGCAAACTCGTAAGCGGACTCTATTTTGCGGGCGAAGTGCTTGACGTCGATGCGTTTACGGGAGGATTCAATCTGCAGATTGCATTCTCGACCGGATATCTTGCCGGGAAATCGTGACAAACATACCGAATACATAGTATAATTGATTAATTAATCATATGAAGGAGACATCTTTATGGGCTTTAATGTGGCAATTGACGGACCTGCGGGAGCGGGAAAAAGTACCATCGCCAAACTGGTGGCAAAGGAAATGAATTTTATTTATGTGGATACCGGCGCAATGTATCGTGCCATCGCTTTGTATCTGCTTCGCAAAGGCATCAAGCCGACCGATAAAGACAAATTCGCAAGTGAATGCCAGGGTGCGGACGTTTCGATTCAGTACGTGGACGGCGTTCAGCAGGTACTCTTAAACGGTGAGAACGTAAGCGGACTCATTCGTACAGAGGAAGTCGGAAACATGGCATCCGCAAGCAGCGTGGACGGCAAAGTCCGTGAAAAGCTTCTGGATTTGCAGAGAAACCTTGCAAAAGAAAATGATGTCGTAATGGACGGCCGCGACATCGGCACAAATATTTTACCGAACGCGGATGTAAAAGTTTATCTGACCGCAACCGTGGAAGAGCGTGCAATGCGTCGTTACAGGGAACTGACCGAAAAGGGTACCGAGTGCGATCTTGAAACCATCAAAAAGGATATCGCAGAGCGCGACGAGCGTGACATGAACCGCGAAATCGCTCCCTTAAAGCAGGCAGAGGATGCAAGCTTTATCGATTCTTCCGACATGTCCATCGAGGAAGTGAAGAATGCTATCTGCGATTTAATTGCGGCACGCAAATAAAACATGTACCGGAAATGTGCCGGACATGAAAAGACGAAAGACTGAACTATGGAAGTAATTGTTGCCAAATCCGCGGGCTTCTGTTTCGGCGTGAAACGTGCCGTGGATACGGTTTATGAACAAATTGAAAAAGGCGGAGTCATCTATACATACGGTCCGATCATTCATAACGAACTTGTAGTGGAAGACCTCGCAAAGAAGGGTGTGAAAGTCCTAAACTCCGAAGAGGAACTTGCCAAAGTTACCGAAGGAACGGTAATCATCCGTTCGCACGGAGTCAGCAAAGAGATTTACGATTTGCTTGAGGCAAAGGGAATCGCCTATGTCGATGCAACCTGTCCTTTTGTTAAACGAATTCATAAGATTGTCGAAAAAGAGAGCTCGGAAGGCAAACAGATTGTTATCATCGGAGACCCGAAACACCCTGAAGTAGAGGGCATCCGCAGCTATGCAAAAGACGGGGCAAATGTCGTGGAAACTGCAGAAGAAGCCGATTCTTTGGCACTGAAAAAAGATGTTCCGATCTGTATAGTTTCGCAGACAACATTTAATCTTGTAAAATTTCAAGAATTAGTTGCTATTTTTGACAAAAAAGGTTATGATTATAATGTTGTGAATACTATATGTAACGCAACAGAAGAGCGTCAGACCGAAGCGAAAGAAATTGCCTCTAAGGCCGACGCGATGATCGTAATAGGGGGATCACACAGTTCCAACTCAAGAAAGTTGTACGAGATTTGTTCCAAAGAGTGTGAATATACATTCTTTATTCAGACTATGGACGACCTGCATTTGAAGGAATTACCGGAAACGGCTGAACTGGTGGGTATTACGGCAGGGGCATCTACCCCAAACAATATTATTGAGGAGGTTCAAAAAAATGTCAGAACTGACTTTTGAACAAATGCTTGAGGAATCATTAAAAACAATTCACACAGGTGAAATTGTGGAAGGGACTGTTATTGACGTTAAGCCGGACGAGCTGATTCTTAACATTGGTTACAAATCAGACGGTATTTTACCGAAGTATGAGTACACCAACGATTCATCCGTCAACTTACTCGAAGCCGTTAAGGTCGGTGACACAATGGAAGTCAAGATCTTAAAGGTAAACGACGGAGAAGGTCAGGTTGCCCTTACACATAAGAGAATCGTTGCCGACAGAGGCAGCAAGAAGCTGGAAGATGCTTTCAACAATCAGGAAGTACTTACCGCAAAGGTTGCACAGCTTTTAAACGGCGGACTTTCCGTTGTTGTGGATGATGTTCGTATCTTTATCCCCGCAAGTCTTGTATCCGATGTTTACGAGAAGGATTTAAGCAAGTATGAGAATCAGGAAATCTCCTTTGTTCTCATCGAGTACAATCCCAAGAAGAGAAGATATATCGGTGACCGCAAGCAGCTTCTTGTAAAAGAGAAAGCAGCTGCACAGGCAGACATTCTTGAAAGAATTAAAGAAGGCGATATCATCGAAGGTGTTGTTAAGAACGTTACCGATTTTGGTGCATTCATTGATTTAGGCGGAATCGACGGACTCCTTCACATCTCCGAGATGAGCTGGGGACGTATCGAGAATCCCAAGAAGTTATTCAAGGTTGGTGATTCCGTAAGCGTTAAGATTAAAGAAATCAACGGAACCAAGATTGCTCTTACCGCTAAGTTTGATGATGCAAATCCCTGGAAGGATGCAGCAAGCAAATATTCCGTAGGCGCAGTTGTTACCGGTAAGGTAGCAAGAATGACCGATTTCGGCGCATTCATCGAATTAGAGCCCGGCGTTGACGCGCTGCTTCATGTTTCCCAGATTTCCAAGGATCATGTAGAGAAGCCCTCCGATGTATTAAACAAGGGCGACGAAGTAACTGCAAAGATCGTTGATTTTAACGAAGCAAGCCAGAAGATCAGCCTTTCCGTAAAGGCACTGCTTGCACCGGAAGCTGAGGAAGAGGCTGCTGAAGAAGCTCCCGCTGAAGAAGCACCTGCTACCGAAGAATAATCGTAAAAAAGAATAAGCAATTGCCCTCGGCTGATGCCGGGGGCATTTTCTTAATAAACTGTAAGGGCATAAATGTTAACGTGAGTTGTTGAAAGGCGGCATGGAAGGATCCTACGAAATCTTCAAAAGCAATATTTACCGCATGACCGACATTGATCTGGACTGCTACAAAGAGCGACAGATGAAGCGTCGGATTGATTCGTATGCGCAGAATAAGGGTTATGGGGATTATGAGGCTTTTATTCATTTCCTTCGTACGGAACCTGCGAATCTTGCTGATTTCGTGGATTACATTACCATCAATGTATCCGAATTTTTCCGGAATCCCGAGCAGTGGAAGTATCTCGAAGAAGAGATTGTTCCGCGTTTTAAAGACCGGGCAAAGGTAAGGGTATGGTCCGCAGCCTGCTCGACCGGTGACGAACCGTATACGATTGCCATGATTCTTTTAAAATACATGCCCCGTGTCCGTTTCTCGATTGTTGCAACGGATATTGACGATTTGTCCTTAGCGGCGGCAAGAGAGGGAGTCTATATTTCGAAAAGCATTAAAAATGTACCGGAAGAGTTCCGCGGATATTTCACGGAAATCAAACCGGATAAGTTTAAAATCGCTCCGGAAATTCAGAAATGCGTGAATTTCAGGAAACATAATCTGCTCAAAGAGGAATATCCGACGAATATTGATTTGCTGATTTGCAGAAATGTGCTGATCTATTTTACGGAAGAGAAGAAGGAAGAGATTTTTGAACAGTTTTACCGATCGCTTGGAAGAAACGGAGTGCTTTTCCTCGGAAATACCGAGCAGATGATGGACTACCGAAGCATAGGATATTCGAGGATTGCGTCGTTCTTTTACGGTAAGGAGTAGGAATGACAACCGCAGCGAAAGTGGTAAAGCAAAAAGCGTTGAGGAGAGATAAGCAAAAAGAAACCCGGGGATTTCCCCGGGTTTTTCATATTATTTCTACGGTAAATGAGGTGCTCGCCTACTCATCTTCAGCAACCGCCATATACTGAATTACATGCTCGGCATACTGGTTGAAGCTCTGGCGGCTTGTTTTGAATTCATCCGTCAGTTCGAAGAAGTAGTCGCGGTCACGGAAACTTCTTTTGTAGAACGGAGTGAAAAGCGGCTCCCACTGCGGAAGATAATTGGATTCCTTTCTGGTATAGCAGCTTGCTGCGGTTGCCTGACGGCGATGTGCCGGATCCACCGATGCCGCTACGGATTTATGAATGGCCATGTCTTCCTCGGGAAGATAGTAGTAATCGCGGTAATTGGAGTAGTAATACTTCATTTCCTCCTCGTAGAGAGGCACCTTCAAAACACCGTTTCCGCCGTTGCCGGTAAAATAGCATCCGTTTGCGGAATAGCTTACCTGCACGGGAAGTTCGGATTCGAAACGAAGGCTTAACACAAGCTCCTGACGTTTCTTTCCGTTGTAATCGTTGTAGTAATTTGCCTGAACCTTGGTTACGCGAAGAGGCTCGTTAAAGAGGTCTGAGAATGCCATAACGGAAAGCAGTTCCAGCATGCCCTTTAAGTCGTCTTCGTTATGAAGAAGCAGAAGCTTTTCATTCTCTTCGTTATGATCGCAGGCATAATCGTGATAGAAGTTAATCAGTTCACCACCCGTATAACGGTCCTCACGCTTCACACCGAGGAATGCTTCAATCGAAGTCTGTTTACAATTTTCAAGCTTTAAGAAATTCTTGTAAGGCTTGATTCTCTTGTATAAGTCAATTCCCTTGTAATCATCAAACTTGAAAGGAATATCATACATTTCGCATTTCTGGGTAAGATACGGCAAATCAAAACGGTTGCCGTTGAAATGAATGATAAAGCTGTAATTTAAGCAATACTCCAGAAATGCGTTCAGAACTTCGACTTCCTCGTCATAGTTCTCGGCAAGCCACTGAATCGTGTGCCATTCGTCATTCTGAAAGTATACACAGCCGATTAAATAAAGATTCGAACTCTTAGCCGTAAAGCCCGTCGTTTCGATGTCCATAAAGAGGACCTGTTCGGGGTCGGCGATTTTATCAATCGGATAGGAGGGCGCCAATTCGCCTAAATCGTTGATAATGGTTTTCATAAATTATCCTCCATGAAAAACATTCGCGCGGGAATTCAACCCACACATCATATATTTTACCATATTCTCTAACGAAATTGCACAAAAAAATTACAAAATTCAACATTCCTTTAAGCATTTTACGAATAGGAATTATTGACAAATAATTGTATGATTAACAATGGTGTAAAATAGGCAGAAATAAAGGAGATTGGTTGAAATGGCAGGTTTTACTTTCCATGGCGGAATTCATCCGTTTGAAGGCAAAGAACTGTCCAAGGACCGCCCGATTAAGGATTATCTTCCGAAGGGCGACCTGGTATATCCGCTTTCCCAGCATATCGGCGCTCCCGCAAACGCTTGCGTGGAGAAGGGCGATCATGTTTTAGCGGGACAGAAAATTGCCGAAGCGAACGGTTTCGTTTCTTCCCCCATCTATGCTTCCGTTTCGGGTACCGTCAAGGCAATCGAGCCCAGACGTGTCATCACGGGCGACAATGTCATGAGTATTGTCATCGAGAACGACGGCAAATACGAAGAAGTTGAATATCCCGAAGCAAAGCCCGTAGAAGTACTCTTAAAAGAAGACATCATCGGCATGATTAAAGAAGCCGGGATTGTCGGAATGGGCGGTGCCGGATTCCCGACACACGTTAAACTTTCCCCGAAGGAACCGGATAAAATCGATTACGTCATCGCAAACTGTTCGGAATGCGAGCCGTATCTGACGTCCGACTATCGTAAAATGATTGAGCAGCCCGAGAAGCTCGTTGAGGGTCTTTCGATTATCTTGCGTCTTTTTGACAATGCAAGAGGAATCCTTGCGGTAGAAGATAACAAACCTGACTGTATCAAGATTTTGAAAAAGCTCACCGAGGGCAATGACAAGATTTCCGTTGCAACCTTAAAGACCAAATATCCGCAGGGTTCGGAACGTCAGTTAATCTATGCATGCACCGGCAGAGCGATAAATTCTTCCATGCTTCCGGCAGACGCAGGCTGCGTGGTAAACAACGTGGATACGATTATTGCGGTCTGCAATGCGGTAAAGGAAAGAAGACCTTTACTTAAACGTATCGTTACCGTAACCGGTGACTGCATCAAAACCCCGCAGAACTTCTGCGTTCGCATCGGTACGAATTATCATGAATTAATCGAAGAAGCAGGCGGATTCATCAAAGAGCCCGAGAAAATCGTTTCGGGCGGACCGATGATGGGTTTTGCGATTTTTGATCTCGATGTTCCCTGTACAAAAACATCTTCGGCACTCCTTTGCTTAAGCAGAGATGAGGTTTCTTCCGCGAAAGAAACGGCCTGCATCAACTGCGGCAGATGCGTGGAAGTATGTCCCGGACGTGTGGTTCCGAGCCGCCTTGCCGATTTTGCCCAGCATAAGGACAAGGAAGCATTTGAGAAGAATAACGGAATGGAATGCTGCGAATGCGGCTGCTGTTCCTACATCTGTCCCGCAAAGAGACAGTTAACACAGTCCATTAAGTCGATGAGAAGAATGATTCTCGCAGACAGAAAGAAAAAGTAGGAGGTAGAGTATGAAGGATATGATGGAAGTCTCATCCAATCCCCATGTGCGGTCACGCGTTACAACCTCCTCCATTATGTTTGCTGTTGTAATCGCGCTCCTTCCCGCGACGGGATACGGAATCTTCCGTTTCGGATGGTATGCAGGCCTTCTGGTTCTGGTAACCGTCGGAACGGCAGTACTTACGGAACACTTATTTTGCCTGATTGCAAAGAAGCCGACCACGGTGAAGGACGGCAGTGCAATCGTAACCGGACTTTTGCTGGCACTGAACCTGCCGCCGCATCTGCCGGTATGGATTGCCGTTTTCGGTGCGGTATTTGCGATTCTGGTTGTTAAAATGCTCTTCGGCGGTCTCGGTCAGAACTTTATGAACCCTGCGCTCGGAGCAAGATGTTTTATGGTCATCTCTTTTGCGAGATACATGACTAATTTCGATACCGATGCAATTACGGGACCGACTCCTTTGGCACTTGTCAAAGAAGGTCTCCCCGTAAACGTATTTGACATGGTAGTCGGACGTACCGGCGGATGTATCGGTGAAACAAGCGTTATTGCAATTATTCTCGGCGCATGTTTCCTGATTTTCCTGGGAGTTATTGATTTAAAAATCCCCGGCTCGTTCATTCTTTCTTTCGCAGCATTTGTTGTGGTATTCGGAAAGTCCGGACTCGTGCCTTATCTTACCGGAAACAGCACATCGTTCTTCGATTTGCAGTATCTTTGCGCACAGCTTTCCGGTGGTGGTCTGATGCTCGGTGCTTTCTTTATGGCAACGGACTACACGACCAGACCGATTACGAAGAAAGGTCAGTACTTATACGGTATTTTGCTGGGTGTGTTAACCGGTATTTTCCGTATTTTCGGACCGGGTGCGGAAGGCGTTTCTTATGCAATTCTTCTGGGTAACCTGGTTGTTCCTTTGATTGAGAAAATTACGATGCCGAAGGCCTTCGGGAAAGGAGGCGAGCGCGCATGAGCAAAGCAGCGGCAAAAAAAGCAAAAGAGCAAAGCCCGATTTCGGGAATCATTAAAGATACGTTAATCATTTTTGCAATTACCCTGGTAGCGGGCGGAGTTTTGGGATTCGTATATGAACTGACCAAGAAACCGATTGAAGAACAGAAACTTGCAAAACAGGCGGAAGCTTGTGCGGAAGTATTCCGTGCTCAGGACGAAAACGGAAATCTTTATGACGCAGAGCCTTTGCATTTTGAATTAATCAACGTAAATCAGACCGCTTTGAAAAATGCCACCGAAAACAGCGATATCAAAGCGGAAGTTAACGAGGTTTACGAAGCAAGAGACATGGATAACGAGCTGATCGGCTATGTCATTTCCGTAATTACGAAAGAAGGTTACGGCGGAGATATCAGAATGTACATGGGCGTTACCATGAGCGGCAGACTGATGGGGATTTCCATTCTGGAAATTCATGAAACCCCGGGCTTAGGTATGAGAGCTTCCGAAGTGCTCGTTCCCCAGTTCAGAGATTTAAAGGGGACCGAGTTTACGGTTACAAAGAACGGTAAGGTTGCCGAAAACGAAATCGATGCGATTACTTCCGCAACGATTACTTCGAAGGCGGTTACCCGCGGCGTAAACTTCGGACTGAAGTATTTTGACGAACTTACGAAAGGAGGGGCTGACGAATGAAATCCTGTATTGAAAGACTGTACAACGGTATCGTCAAAGAGAATCCGACTTTCGTTTTAACCCTTGGTATGTGCCCGACACTTGCGGTTACGACATCCGCAATCAACGGTCTCGGCATGGGCCTTTCCACAATGGTGGTACTTGCCCTGTCCAACCTCTTGATTTCGGCACTTCGCAAGGTGATTCCCGAAAAAGTGCGTATTCCTTCCTACATTGTAATCGTAGCCTCCCTGGTTACGGTAGTAGGCCTTTTGATGGAAGCATATGTTCCCGGCCTTTACGCATCACTCGGTATTTACATTGACTTAATCGTAGTAAACTGCATCATCTTGGGACGTGCGGAATCTTACGCATCCAAGAATAAAATGCTTCCTTCCATGTTCGACGGTATCGGCATGGGCCTGGGCTTTACCGTGGCACTTACCTTAATCGGTATGGTCAGAGAGTTCTTCGGAAACGCATCCATTTTCGGATTTACCGGTCCGAAGGTATACGGAACCACGATTCCGATTCTTTTGGTAGAGCTTGTAAATAAAATCTTTAACCCGGCTTCCGGCTCGGGATTCGTAAGAGGTTTGAACAACTTCTTTACCGGCGAGTTTTCCAGCTTTTCGCCGATCGGAATTCTGGTTATGGCACCCGGTGCATTCTTTGTACTGGCACTCCTTACCGCCATCCAGAACGTAATCAAGGCAAAGGGTGAAGCAAAGGGCAAGGACATGAGCAAGATTCAGTCCGGTTGTTCTTCCGACTGCATGAACTGTGCAGAGAGCGGGTGCAGTCACAGACTGGTTGAGCCGAAGAAAGTAAGCAAGAAGGCAGAGAGCAAGGCAGAGGAAACCAAGGCAGAAAAGCCGGCCAAGAAAGCCGAGGCAAAACCTGCCGAGACAAAAACTGTTGAGGCCAAGACTGAAAAACCGGAAACAATTCCGGAAGATGCTCCTACCTTAAAAATTGACCCTTCCGAAATCGAGGATGCTTTGCAGAATGCAAAAGAAACTGCAGAAGCAGGAAAGGAGGAAGCGTAAATGAACGGATCTTATATTTTAAATCTTATTGTCATTGCGATTACCTCTTCGCTGGTATCCAACGTGGTACTCAGTCAGTTCCTCGGACTTTGTCCGTTCCTCGGCGTTTCGAAGAAGGTAAAAACGGCAAGCGGTATGGGTGCGGCGGTTATTTTCGTCATCACCCTGTCGAGCCTTGTTGCGGGTCTGATTTATAAATTCATTCTGACTCCGCTTCATGTAACCTATTTAAAGACGATTGTCTTTATCTTAATCATTGCGGCACTTGTTCAGTTTGTGGAACTTTTCTTAAAGAAGTTCGTAAAACCGCTTTATGAAGCACTCGGTGTTTACCTTCCTCTGATCACCACGAACTGCGCGGTACTCGGTGTTGCAATCAATAACGTAAACTACGGATACGACATTCTCACAGGCGTGGTAAACGGTTTTGCCACTGCGGCAGGTTTTGCAATCGCAATCATCATTCTTGCCGGCATCCGCGAGAAAATGGAGTACAACGACATTCCGAAACCCTTCCGGGGAATGCCCATCGTTCTTGTTACGGCAGGTCTGATGGCAATCGCCTTCTGTGGTTTTGCGGGACTCATATAGGAGGGTGTGAAGAATGAACTTTGTCGGAATTATCATTGCCATATCAATTGTGGCGGTAGTCGGTTTATTCATCGGTATCTTCCTCGGAGTTGCGGCAAACATCTTCAAAGTGGAAGTGGATGAAAGACAGGAACAAATCGAAGCGGTTCTGCCGGGTAACAACTGCGGCGGCTGCGGATATCCCGGATGCTCCGGTTGTGCGGCGGCCATCGTAAAGGGTGATGCACCCGTGAATGCATGTCCGGTCGGCGGAGCTGACGTAGCAAAGAAAGTCGGCGAAATCATGGGCGTCAAGGCAGAAGAAGGAAAGCGCATGGTTGCTTTCGTAAAATGCCAGGGCGACTGTGAGAAGACGCATGAGGATTATCATTACACCGGTCAGAAAGACTGCCAGATGATCGCATTTATCCCGAATCAGGGACCGAGAAGCTGTAACTCCGGTTGCCAGGGATTCGGCACCTGCGTACAGGCATGTCCGTTTGATGCGATTCATGTTGTGAAAGGCGTTGCGGTAGTCGATAAGGAAAAATGCAAGGCCTGCGGTAAATGTATTGCGGTATGTCCGCGTCATTTAATCGAGCTCGTGCCCTATGATGCAATGTTTGCTGTGGCATGTTCTTCGGCATCCAGAGGTCCTCAGGCCATGAAGGAATGCAAAGCAAGCTGTATTGCTTGCAGCATGTGCGCAAAGAACTGTCCCGCAGAAGCCATTACGATTGAAAACAATCACGCAAAAATCGATTACGAAAAATGTATCGAATGCGGCACCTGCAGAGAGAAGTGCAAGAGAGGAAGCATTATTCTGCATTGATTCTTCTCAGGAGAACGTAAAAAAACCGTACCGGGTATCGGCATATTATGTCGGTATCCGGTATTTTTAGTGTTTAACCGAACAAGGTTTTCGATGTGAAATACATACGTTTTATGATATAATAACAATGTATGAACAATGCAAAAATTCGCAGAAAACAGAATACGTTGATAATATGCGGATGGGGCGTTCTGGTCTTTGGAATCTGGAGCGTGATTCGTTTTATTCTGATGATTACGCTGGAGTACGGTCATTATGTGGAAGCCAATATCCTTCCTGTTTTGGCGGAACAGGATTTGGAGGCGGCAAAAACATTTGTGACGGTTTTCTCCATAGTTTTTATATTACTGGTTTCTCTTGGGGAAGTGGCGCTTCGCTTTTTCATCGCACATCGTGCCGGAATGCAGGGAAGAGGAATCAAAACGGGCCCTGCTTATCTGGTTTGGGTTGTAGTTATCCTGATTGAAGAGATTGCGTCCGTCTGGACCGTAATCGGATACATTTATTCCGAAACGGCATATACCCTTTCGGATGTGGTGGGAAATCTGTTGCTCAGCATTACGGACATCGTTATTCTGATTGATTTGTTTATTGCGGCAATCGGAGTGAGGCAACATATTCGAAAAACTTTAAAAGCGAAAGCTTCGGACAATCATTAACAGGTAAAATACATGCAGGAAGATTTTCATTACTATGCCACATATTGCGCAGCATTTCTTGCAGGCTATTCCCACGAGGAGAGTCTGGAGATTTGTTTTAGTGCGCAATTTGTCGACATCTGTACGAAAACATTCCTCTCGACCGTAAGGGGGCCGAAAGAGGCTGCAACGACACAGTTGAGTCTGGAACTGATGGATACGCCTTCGAATGCATACGGCCTGCAGGAGATTACGACAATCTGGTCGTCGTTCCATTTTCTCCCCTATGATCTGGATATCAGATTAAAGCACCGCTCGCGTGCATACACCAAAAAATACCGCATGATCTGCAATACGAATTCGAAACTTCTGGTCGAGACCGTAAAGCTTGCGAAGGACAGGAATCCTGCCGGAGAGAAGAATCTTCAGGCGGTCGGTATTGCCATGCATATTCTTGCGGATACCTGGGCACACCGTTATTTTGCCGGAACGCCTTCGCTGGTCATTAACAACACGGACAGTTTCTTTTACGAAATCCTCGAAGAGAACGGAAAAGAAATCGAACGTCCGATTACGTTTAAACACAGTACCAGTTTTGTCGATAATCTTGAAAAATCGGAATACGTCAACAGCATTTATCAGTACAGCGAGAATTCGATTATGAATTTGGGGCACGGCAGAGCCGGACATTTGCCCGATTACAGTTTTATCAAATACAAATATCTGCCGGCATGGAAGAATTACGAGGAAGTCATTAAGGACAATCCTTCGGATTTTTACCATGCATTCTGTCAGATGATTTATGCAATGAAAACAATCCGCGAAGGCAGCGAATTTGTTGTGGACACTTATGATTTCGACGCGGTGGCCGAATACGAAGAACGCATCAAAAGAATCCTTACAATCAGACGTTTGAGCGCATCCGAGGACTGGAAGATTTTCGGGGAATGCCTCTCCGGGAAAGAGATTCCGGAATTTAATCTGGATGCGGTAAAAGACGAATATTTACTCGCGGACGGAGAAGAAGCGAAGGAGAATACCACGCTCGGACGTTTCTTTGAAGCGGCGATGGCGCAGAAAAAGATGGTCAGCACACGTGTATACCGTGCAAAGAAACTGAAAAAAATGCTTCTGAAAATGGAAAAGAGCATACGGGAATAACTATGGAATTCGGAAAAAGAGTGCATAATTTCATACAGGGAATCGCATTGCTCATGATGTGTGTGCTGATGTTTTTCCTGCCAAGTGATTACGGCGTGGAATTCATCATTTCAATCATTGCCATCTGGCTGGTGGTATACGGAATTCGTTTGCTTCATTTTTATTCTTCAATGGCAAGGCATATGGTCGGCGGAAAAATCATTTTGATTCTCGGATTCATTCTCTTTGATTTCGGAATCTTCAGTATTTCGATTTCCCAGAAACATACGCTTTATATTATTTTATATCTGCTCGGATTCTACGCATTTAAGGCATTTGTCGATATCATGCGTTCCTTTGAACAAAGGAAAAACAATGCTTCCGGCTGGGAACTTAAAATGATAACCGGCTTTATCAATGCCGGATTTGCAATATTTGCCGTAATTACCGGTGTCTTCCTTCATTCGGAAGGCGCACTGGTATTTATATTTGCATTCGGTATCGCGTATTCCGCAATTATGCGATTTGTAAGTGCATTCCGGAAGACTCCGGCCGTGCTGATTCTGTAATATTTCACGTTTCTTTACCATTAAGTTGTGTTGGACATCGTAATCGTTTTTATGAGGCTTTGATTATGAATGAATGCTTGTCGAAATAAAGAATTAAGGGGAACAGAAAATGCAAGAAATTAAATCTTATGTACATAAGGTTCAATACTATGAAACGGACCGTATGGGAATCACCCATCATTCCCATTATATCCGTTTTATGGAAGAAGCC
>JAEEGL013596743.1_pt1 | contig 15966 bp, 18 predicted proteins | sample 9134231 | NCBI WGS metagenome assembly JAEEGL01 (sample SAMN16246548, study PRJNA631951) | gut metagenome | biome: gut microbiome; feature: rumen; material: fiber-attached | host: Bos | place: Iran: Karaj | collected 2018-10 | reverse complement strand
ATGGGATTAAATAGAGGTGTAAAATGAAAAAGAAAATATTGTTTATAGTAGTAATTCTTTCTTTTATAGTTTTTTATGGATGTGGAAAGAAAGAAGAAGTAAAAAATGAAACACAAGTAGAGCAATTAGCTGAAGATGAAGTAATACTTGAAAATATAAAATATAAATTAGAGCAAGATGATTCATATTATGGTATTAATTTTAAAGTAGCTAGTAATTTTAGAAAAAGAGACTTTGGAAATGCTATGAATTATTTTTCAGAGGAAATAGATGGTAGTTCATATTTTGTAACAAGAATATTTTATTATAAGAATAAAAGTATAGATTATGCTATTAATGATAGTACTACTTCATATGATAAGAAATATGAAACAACTATTGATGATAAAACATATACAGTAGTTCATTTTATAAATCCAACAGGAAAAGATGTACAAACATATTTATATTATTATAAGAATAAGAATGATGTATATGCTTATTGTTTTACAGCTAGTATAGATTTAACTAGATTAATAGAAATATTCTTAAAACAAATTGTTTATAATTAGAGGTGAAATATGTTATTAACAATAATAACTCCATATTATAAAACATTAGATTATACATTAGAATTATCTAAAAAACTAATACCTCAACTAACAGATGAAGTTGAATGGATAATTATAGATGATGGATGTAATGAAAAAGAATTAGATAATTTAGGTGTAAGAGTAATACATTTAGAAAATAATTCTGGCAATGCATCTATTCCTAGAAATGTAGGTATAGATAATGCTAATGGAAAATATATTACATTTATAGATTCTGATGATATGGTATCTAATGATTATATAGAACTAATATTAAATAAAATTAAAGAAAAAGATTTTGATTATTGTTTTTTAAGTTGGAAAGCTCATGAATCAGAATATGTAATAACAGATAATCCACCTGAATGGAATACATGTGTATGGAATTGTGTATATAAAAAAGAAATAATAGGTGATACTAGATTTGATCCGAAATGTAATTTAGGTGAAGATACAAAGTTTAATAAAGAAGTAAGAAAAGGTATAAAAGAGAATATAACTAAGATAATTTACTATTATAATTGGAAAAGACCAAATAGTCTAAGTAGCTGTTATAGAGAGGGTAAAATACCATTTACAAGAGAATAAGTTTTAAAAACTTATTTTTTTATAAAAAAGAGTTGACAAACTAATCTCTTTTTAATAAAATGTTAATAAGAGAAGTGAAAAACTTCATTTATAATAATATTTGTTATTAACAAAATGTTAAAAAGAGGTGATTAATATTAAAAAATATGGAGTAGGAATGTATGGTGGAAAGTTTATGCCTTTTCATAAAGGACATAAATATTGTTTGGACTTAGCAGCCTCGGAGTGTAATAAAGTATACCTAATATTATTTTATGGGGGTCTTCAAGAAGAAGATATTGTTAAAACAAATAAAGAAAGATATTTAACTGTTGAAGAAAGAATAAAACATATAAATAAAATAATTAAAGAATATGACAATGTTGAATTAGCTACCATTGATGTTACTAATCTTAAAAAAGAAGATGGTACTGAAGATTGGGATGCTGAAACACCTTTAGTAAGAAAAGTAGTAGGTAAAAGATTAGATGCTGTTTATAGTAGTGAAATTGGTTATGATCCATATTTTAAAAGAGCATATCCTGAAGCTATACATCGAATTGTTGATTCAAAAAGAGAGATTTTTCCAATAAGTGGAACAAAAATAAGAAATATGAAAGATTTAAAGGAGAGAGAAAAATGGATAATTTAAAAAAGAGTTTTAAAGAATTAAAGTGGTATGAAATAGTAATGATAGTAATAATGGTGGCAATAGCAGGTTTATCAATATATAATGCAGTGGTACATCCTGAAACAAGTACTAATCCATTATGGCTAACAATAATTAATTTTATTAGTGCAATTTGTGGAATATTTTGTATATTCTTCTGTGCTAAAGCAAATATATCAAATTTTATATTTGCAACAGTGAATACAATAGTATATGCAATATTCTTATATTATCATAAGATATTTGGAACATTTGCATTAGAAGTATTATTCTATTTACCTGTTAATTTTATATCTTGGTATATATGGGTTAAACATAGAGATGAAGAATTAAAAGAAAAAACTAAAGCTAAAAAATTAACATTAAAACAAAATATAATTTGTGCAGTACTTATTATAGTAGGTGGTATAGCTACTCATTATGTATTAGTAAAAGTAGGTGGAAATGTAGCTTGGCTAGATGCATTTACAGTAAGTATAGGTATTATAGCAACACTTTTAGAAATGCTTAGATACAAAGAACAATATGTTTGGTGGATTATTACAGATGTTATAGCAGTAGCAATGTACATTCAACATTTTGATGCAGTATATTTAACTAAAAAAAGCATTTACTTAATTATGGCTGTTATAGGTTTAATAAATTGGCATAACTTAAATAAAGATAGAAATAAATCAAATGAATAGGTGGTATTATGAAATATAAGAAACATATTATTTTAGCAGGTGGATCTAGATGTGGAAAAACTACTCTTTCAATGAAACTATCAAAACTAGGTTTTGTACATTATAAAATGGATACTATTAAAAGAGGTATTGATAGAAACTTTTGGAATCATTATAGAGATGAATGGAGAGTAGTTAGTCCATATATGTCTCATTTAATAAAAACAATTATTGAAGAAAATCAAAGTGATATAGTTAGAGGAAAAGAATTTTATATAATTGATACTTGTCATGTTTATCCATCAGATTTAGCTAAATATGATTTAAATAATACTATTATAGTTTTCTTTGGTTATATAAATATTGATATTGAAAAGAAAATTAGAGATATTAGAAAGTATGATAAAAAACTATGGAGTAGTGAGTTAAGTGATGATGATTTAAGATACTATCTAAAAGCTGGTATAGATTATAGTAAAGAAGCTAAAGAAGATTGTGAAAAATATAATATTAAATTCTTTGATACAGGAAGAAATTTTAAAAAGGTTATGAAAGAAGCAGAAAAATATATTATGAATGAATTAGTTAAGGAATAAATTAATATGAATAGGTTTAATATGATAAAAAGTGAAATATTAGATGAAATAGACAAAAAACAAAATGATGCATATATGCATTGGTTAGATTTTAGAAAGAAGTATAATAAAAGCGGATTATTAATAGAAGATTCTTATGAAGAATTAAAAAAACTTGAACATCCACATTTTACAAGAGAAGAATTATGTGCATTAATAGCTTTATTAAAAACAGAAGGAAATTATAAATTTTCTAAAGATATTACTGCTAGACCAACTGGTTTTGAAGGGGCTGTGTGTTATTATAAAACTATAAATAATACATGGATTACATATAAAGCAACAGAAAGGGGAAAAGCAATTTATATAAGAGAATTTGATAATGTATATGATTTATGTATAGAAATACTAGATAGATCTTATTATTTACTTCCATATGTAAACAATTATTTAAGAAGAGATAGAATGATAGAATGTTTTAATAATCATTTAAAAGAAGAAATAAGTGAAGAAGAAATCAATGATTATATAAAATGGCGAAATAGACACGATTGTTTTAAAAAATGGATTTATGAAAAAGAACCAAAATTAGTTAAAAAAATGTTAAAATAAGATATAATAATTACAAATGGGTGATTAGTATGTATAATAGTGAGGAAGAATTTTTGAAAAATTATGATGATAGTAAATATGAAAAACCATCAGTAACAAGTGATATATTATTATTTAGTGTATCAAATGGTATTAAAGAAGATTATAGAAGATTAAATAAAAAATATTTTAGTGTGTTACTTGTTAAAAGACATAATTATCCTTTTAAAGATAAATGGTGTTTACCTGGGGGATTTGTAAGTAATAATGAAACTACTGAAGAAGCCGCTAGAAGAATACTTGCTAATGAAACTAATTTACATGATATATATTTAGAGCAACTATATACATTTGATGATATAAAAAGAGATCCTAGAACAAGAATTATAAGTGTTTCTTATATGGGACTTGTTGATAAAAATAAATTAAATGATTCTTTATTTGAAGATGCATCTTGGTTTAATATAATGTCTCTTGAAGATGAAAAATCATATCATATAACTTTAGATAATGGAAATGAACAAATTAAATTTGTTGTAGGAAAAACATTAAAAGAAAAAACTACTGATAGATATAAATTCAGTATATTAGAAAATGATAAATTAGCTTTTGATCATCCTATTACAATAGTAACTGGTATGGAAAGATTAAAAAATAAAATATCATATACAGATATAGTATTTAATATGATGGGTGAATATTTTACATTAGGTGAATTGCAGCAAGTATATGAAGTTATTTTAGGTAAAAAATTACTAGATCCTGCTTTTAGAAGAATAATAGCTAATAAAGTAGAAAAAACTGATAAAGTTAAAACTGGTGAAGGGCATAGACCAAGTGTATTATTTAAATATAAAAATGAAAAGCACTAATGTGCTTTTTTATTTTGTTAAAATAATATATAATTATTATGGTGATAATATGAAGAAGGTATTTATCTTATTTATATGTTTAATATTATTATGTTCTTGTGGAAAAAATAAGAATAATAATACAAAAGAGTGTCCAGAATTATATTCTAATAAATATAAAGTTATATTTAATTCTAATGGTGGAACTCAATATGAAACAATAGAAATATGTGATATATGTGAAAGACCTGATATAGATTTATTACCAGAACCTACTAAAAAAGGATATGTTTTTGGTGGATGGTATTATGATGATTTATTCTTTTCAAAAGCTGATGTTAAAACAATTGATCAATTAGAACCACCTATTTTTAAAGATGAAGTAGGTTGCGATAGAGGATATAAAGATATTAATTTATATGCATTATGGATTAAAAAGTAGTGTTAAGTTGAATAAAAAATATTTAAAATGAAATTTTTAAATGATATAATCTATATATAATAGAAAGGTGTGAATTGGTGGCAGCAAAAGTTTTTAGAACAATTGATGAACAACTCGATATTCTTAAAAGTAAAGGCTTAACTATCGAGGACTATGACCAAGCTAGTGAAATAGTTTTGAGAGAAAACTACTTCTTTTTGAATGGCTACAGAGGACCTTTCTTAAATGTAGGATCTAAAAGATTTATAGATGGAGCTACTTTTGAAGAAATGTATGCTTTATTTACATTTGATAGATACTTTAGAAATATTATATTTAAAAATGTATTAATTGTTGAAAATAATTATAAATCTATATTTAGTTATGTACTAAGTAAAAAATTTGGTTATAAAGAAAAAGATTATTTAAATCCAGATAACTTTGATAGAAATAAAGAAAGAGCTAGACAAGTTAATGATTTAATTAGAAAAGTTAAAAGACAAATTAGAATTAATGGCTATCAACATGAAGCAACATCACATTATATAAATAATTATGGTTATATTCCACTATGGGTAAGTGTAAAAGTATTAAGTTTTGGACTTATGGGTGAACTATTTACTATATTAAGACAAGAAGAAAAAGATGAAATAGCATCTTATTATAAAAATGTTGATGCTGAAGAATTAAGTGATTATTTAGCTATACTTTCTAATTATAGAAATTTATGTGCTCATGAAGATATTTTATATAATCATGAAACACAAAAAGAAATAGCTGATACCAGATTTCATTATTTACTAAATATACCTCAAGTAGATGATAAATATATATTTGGTAAAAGTGATATATTTGCTTTAATAATTATTTTAAAACAAATGCTTACATTCTCTAATTTTAAAATGATGATGAATGAAATAGATTATGAAATAGATTGGTTAAGTTCTAAATTAAAAAGTATAGATGTTCAAAAAGTATTATATAGAATGGGATTCCCTGAAAACTATAAACAAATATCATATTTAGAATAGTGATCTTATGGTAGAAGAAGTTAATTATAATAAAAAGAAAAAAGATAATAATAAAGTATTAATAATATGTGCAATTGTATTTGTTTTAGCAATTGGTAGTATCATATATTATGTCTTTTTTATGAATAAAGAAAATAATAATATTATAAATAACTTTAATAGTACTAGTGATGAAGATAAATTAGTTAAGGCTATTGAAAAAGTATATAATTCAGTAGTTGTAGTAGAAAATTATTCAGAAGGGAAAATAATAAATAATGGTTCTGGCTTTATATATGATAAAAATGGATATATAATGACTAATGAACATGTTATTAGTGGTGGAGATAGTATTAAAGTAATATTATCTGATGGTAAAACTCTTACTCCACAAGTTGTTGGTAGTGATGAATTTGCTGATATAGCAGTTCTTAAAATAGATAAATCATATGTTAAACAAGTTGCTACTTTAGGAAGTAGTAAAAATATGAAATTAGGTCAAACTGTATTTACAATTGGATCTCCAATAGATTCGACTTATGCAGGAACTGTTACTAGAGGTATATTAAGTGGTAAAGATAGGTTAGTAGCAGTATCAGTTAGTTCTAATTCAAAGGATTGGATTATGAATGTTATGCAAACTGATGCAGCTATTAATCCAGGAAATAGTGGAGGACCACTTTGTAATTCAAATGGCGAAGTAATTGGTGTTAGTTCATTAAAGATAGTTCAATCTAAAGTTGAAGGAATTGGATTTGCAATACCTATTGAAGATGCTAAGGAATATGCAAATGATATTATTAGTGGAAAAATAAAGAAAAAAGCTACTCTTGGAATAAGTATGTCTGATTTATCGAATGCATCATCATATTATGGAACATATATTGATTATTCAGTTGTTTCAGGTGTATTAGTAGTTAAAACAACAATTGGAGGAGCTAGTGCTAATGCTGGGCTTAAAGCAGGTGATGTTATTACTAAATTAAATGATACAGTTGTTAATAATGTAGCTGAATTAAGATATAATTTATATAAACATGAACCAGGGGAAACAATAAATGTAACATTCAAAAGAATGGAAAAAGAATATACAGTAAAAGTAATATTAGGGGAGGCATAAACCTCTCTTTTATTATATTGAAAAAAAGGACCTAATAATTTATAATATAATAGAGGAAAGATATATGAAAAAGGATAAAAATAATAAAATTACAGAAGAATTATTAAAAAAGTATAAAACTTCTTTAAATGGGTTGAGTAAAGATGAAGTTAAAAAGAGAATAGAAAAATATGGTTTAAATGAATTACCTAAGGATAATAATAAAAGTATTACTAGATTATTCTTTGAATCTTTAAATGACCCTATTATATATGTTTTATTAGTAGCAACTATATTATCTTTTATAGTTGGTGAAATAACTGATGGATTTATAATTCTTTTTATAGTTTTAGTAGATGCTATTGTATCAACTGCTCAAGAATATAAAGCAGCTAAAAATAGTGAAGCACTAAAAAATTTAATTAAATTTAAAGTTAAAGTTATTAGAGGAAATAAACAAGTTGAAATAGATTCTTCTAATGTAGTGCCTGGGGATATTATAGTAGTAGAATCAGGTACAAAATTATCTGCTGATGCTAGAATTATACAATGTAATAATTTAACAGTAGATGAATCAGTATTAACAGGTGAAAGTATTGCAGTATTAAAAACATTTAACATAACAAAAGAAGATGAAGAAAGTATTAAGTCTAATACATTATATGCTGGTACTTCTGTAATAACAGGTAGAGCACTAGCAGTAGTAGTTGGAACAGGTATTCATACAGAAGTAGGTAAAATAGCACATAAGGTTACTACTACAGAAGAAAGTAAACCACCACTAGTACTAAGAATGGAAAGATTTTCTAAACAAATAACAGGTATTATATTAGTAGTGGGTATTATAATAGCAGTAATTTTATATTTAAAAGGATATGAATTATTCAAAATATTTACTTCAGTAGTAGCTTTATCAATATCTGCTATGCCTGAGGGATTACCACTTGCATTAACAATGGCTCTTACAATAGGATCTAATAAGATGTATAAAAGAAATGTTATTGTTAAAAAATTAAATTCAGTTGAAAGTTTAGGAAGTTGTACAGTAATAGCTAGTGATAAAACTGGTACTCTTACAGTAAATGAACAAACTGCAAAAAAAATAATACTTCCAGATGGTCAAGAATTTGATGTTGAAGGAACTGGATATAATGATATAGGTAATGTTGTTTCAATAAATAATGCTGATGTAGAAAATGCAAAATATTTAGCTATATTAGGAAATATTAATAATGAAGCAATGTTAGAAAAAAATAAAAGTAAATGGAATAGTTTTGGAGATTCAATAGATATTGCATTTATAGCACTTTCAATGAAACTTGGTGTTAATGATATTACTTATAAAGAATCATTTGAAATACCATATGAATCTGAAAAGAAATATAGTGCTTTATTCTATGAAAAAGATAATAAGAAATATTGTACTGCTAAAGGATCGTTAGAAGTAATAATAGATTTTTGTTCAAGTGCATATGTAAATGGTAAAAAAATAAAACTTGATAAAGAAGCAATATTAAAACAAAATGATGAATTAGCAGCTAATGGTTATAGAGTTATTGCTTTATGCGATGGAGAAGTTCCTGATAAAGATAAGTATAATGAAGGAGATGTAGCTAAATTAAATTTTGTTGGTTTAGTTGGATTTATTGATCCTATTAGAAAAGAAGCTTTACAGGCTGTTAGAGAATGCAAAATGGCAAATATTAAAGTTTTAATGATAACAGGAGATCATGCTTTAACAGCATATACTATTGCTAAGGATTTAGATATAGCTACTAGTAAAAAAGAAGTAATAACTGGTAAAGAATTGGAGAGTGTTTCTGGTAATAAAAAGAAATTTGATGAATTAATTAAAGATAAAAAAGTATTTGCAAGAGTAACACCTCTTCAAAAATTGGAAATAGTTGAATCTTTACAAAGACAAGGTGAATTTGTAGCAGTTACAGGGGATGGAGTAAATGATGCTCCTGCATTAAAAGCAGCTAATATTGGTGTTGCTATGGGTAGTGGTACTGATGTAGCTAAAGAAACAGCTAAAATGATTATTATAGATGATAATTTTGCTTCTATAGTAGCAGGTATTGAAGAAGGTAGAAATGCATATTCTAATATTAGAAAAATATGTATATTACTATTATCTTGTGGACTTGCTGAAGTATTATTCTTTGTACTTGCTGTTGCATTTGATTTAGAGATGCCTTTAATAGCAATACAATTATTATGGTTAAATTTAGTAACTGATGGATTACAAGATATGGCTCTTTCATTTGAAAGAGAAACAGATACTATTATGAAAGAAAAACCAAGGGATACTAAAGAAAGTATATTTGAAAAAGAATTAACTATTCAAATATTATTAAGTGGAGTATTTATAGGATTACTTGTATTCTTTGTATGGTTTATATTAGTAAAAGAAATGGGTATGAATGTAACTTATGCTAGAGGATATATCTTAGCATTAATGGTATTTATTCAAAATATTCATGTTCTTAACTGTAGAAGTGAAAGAAAGAGTGTATTTAATAATGGATTTAAAAAGAACCCATTTGTACTATTTACAATATTAGGTTCAATATTATTACAAGTAATTGTTATGGAAGTACCATTCTTATCAGAACAATTAAAAACACAAAGTTTAGGATTTATACAAATGGCAATATTATTTGTAATAGCAATGTCAATTTTACCTGTAATAGAGATATATAAACATTTAAAAACTAAAAAATAATGATATAATAATATAAGGAGGATAAATATGAAAAAGAATATCTTACTATTAATAAATGGATTTGGTATACAAAAGAATGATTCATATTCAGTATATTCTGCTGAATTAATGCCTAATTTAGATAGTTTAATTAATACTAGAATATTTAAATCTATAACCAATAATTTCTTAGATTATAAGAGTGCTTATAGAAATTTTAGTATGGGAATAGATGATGCTTTAACATATAACTTAATAGAAAATAATATTTATAAATTAGAATTCCCAGAGAATCCATTATTAAAATATATTGTCCAAGAAATGAATAAAAATGATAAAGCTAAATTACATATATTCTGTTATTGGGATTCACAAAGAACAGTTGAACAAATAGCAACATATGTAAAAGAAATTCAAAGTAAGATTAAGTCTAAAATATATATTCATTTAGTATTATGTCAAAATAGTTTAGAAGATTATAAATATATTGAAAGAAGTTTTACAACTCTTAATTATGAACTTGGTGTAAATGTTAAAATAGGTATTATAACTGGAGAAGAAAATCTTTATAATACTTTAGCATTCAAAGATGTTGTAAAAACACTTGTTACTGAATATGGTGAAAAATATAAAGAAATTGGTAAGAAAATCGAAACACAAGTTCAAGCTAAAATACCACCATCAAAAACAAGGACATTTGCTCTATCATATGGTTTTGGTATTACTGATGGAGATAAGGTATTATTCTTTAATTATTCAAATGTAAATGTTAATAATTATAAGAAAGAATTAGCTGAACAAAAATTTAGAAAATTTGATTCTTCAACAATTCAATATTTTTCATTATTCCCAGTTAAATGTGATGAACAAATACCATATATGTATAATTATGCAGTAGCATCCGCATATATGTTAAATTCTTTGAAATCAATTAATGCTAAATGTTTAGTATTTGATTTAAAAGATAAATGTCCACTTATAAATTATTATTTAACTGGATTAAAGAATGAAATAGATCCTAGTTTAAAATATATGCCTACTGATGATGGATTTATTTATAATAAAGATTTGGTAATAAGTAATTTAGAGGCACAAAAAGATAAAGATTTAATTATATTAAATTATGATATAAGTGATTGTAATACAGTAGAAGATTTAAAAGAAAGATTAAAACAAATAGATGCAGTAGTTGGGGCAGTTCATGAATATGCTAATAACAATAAATATGGATTATTTATATCATCATTATATGGATTCCAAAGAGATATGTATAATGCAAAACATGAATTATGTAATATAAACTTCTTTGGAAAAGTTCCAGTTATTATTGATGATGCAAGTATAATAGCTACTAATTATAATGTTGATGAAGGAAATCTTCATGATTTATGTGACACTATATTAAAGAATATAAATAGTGATTATAAAGAATCAGGTTTATTAAGAAAGAAATCTAGTTTATTTTCTTTCTTATATAAAAAACCTAAGGAAAAGAAATGAGAAGACCAATATTAAAAAGATTATTTGCATATATAGTAGATCTTATAATAGTTGTAATAATTGCTTCATTATTTATAGATATGCCTATTTTAAATCCTTATTTTGATAAGTATTTAGAATTAAGTGAATCTTTAGTAGCATATTTAAATGGTGGTGAAGTTTTAACACAAGAAGCTATAAATAATTTACAATATGAATTTGTTTATTATAGTTTTTATTCATCAATTATACTATTAAGTATTAAAATATTATATTTTATATTATTTCAATATATAAATAAGGGTAAAACTATAGGAAAAGCTATATTTAAGATAGAATTAGTATCTGAAAAGAGAAAATTAAAATTCTATCAAGTAGCATTATCAAGTTTAATAATATGTAATATATTTACTCAAAGTATAACATTAGTATTATTAAGAACATTAAGTAAAAGTTCGTTTATGAATATTTCAGGGTATATTAGCACTATTGAATTAACTATAGCAATGATTACAGTTGTTATGATTACTATGAGAAAAGATGCTAGAGGATTACATGATTTGATATCTAATACATCTGTAGTTTATAGAAAAGAGGAGAAAAATGATTAGAGTAGGAGTAGCTAATGATCATCATGGCATTGAAGTTAAGAAAAAGATAATAGAATATCTTAGAAATAAAGGAATTGAATATACTAACTTTGGTTGTGATAGTGATGCTGATAAAGAAAACATTGATTATATAGACTATGCAGTTAAATTATGTAATTCAATTACTCATGATAATTTAGATTGTGGTATATTAATATGTGGAACTGGTATAGGAATGAGTATTGCTGCTAATAAAATAAAAGGAATAAGAGCAGCAAAAGTAAATAATCCTAGAGAAGCGGCTTTAGCAAAAGAACATAATATGGCTAATGTTATTACATTAGCAGAATATGTAGAAGATGTTGAAAAAGTAGTGGAAGCATATTTAAATACAGAAAACTCAAAAGAAGAAAGACATATAAGAAGGGTTAAAAAGTTAGGGGAGTTAGAAAATGTTAGATAAAAGTTTATTAAGAGTATCATATTTATTAGGAATGATTTTTGGAATTTTAGAAACAATTACAATAATTGGTGCAGTTGTTGGAATACCAACAATTTTGCTTGCTTTACAAATGAAAAAGTATAGTGAGATGTCAGATGCTGAATTAAATAAAAATAAAGATATGTTCCTATTATGGTCAATTATTTTAGCTCTTATTAGTCCAATATGTGGTGTATTAGCATTAATCTATTATATTGGATTAGAAAGAGAAAATGAAAAAAAGTTAAATAAATAACACACAAATAAATAATTTTGTGTGTTTTTTTATCAATGTAAATCAAATGTTTAATTTATTTGTAATTTATAGATAAAATCTATTTTATATGGTAATATTTAATTAGGAGGGATGATATGAAATATAATATCCGTGGAAATAAGATAGACGTTACTGAAGCTATCAATGACTATATTACATCTAAAGTTTCTAAACTAGAAAAGTATTTAGATGATAATGATGAGGTTGAAGCTAAAGCACTTATATCAGCTAGAGGAAAGGAACAAAAAGTAGAGGTTACTATTTGGAGTGGTAAATATAATATTAGGGCTGAAGAAGTAAATCCTGATTTATATGCAGCTATTGATTTAGTAGTAGACAAACTTGAACGTCAATTTAAAAAATATAGAGACAAATTGACTGATAAAAAAAGAATGCCTAAAGAAGATTTTCCATCTGTAGAAATAGAAGAATATTTTGAAGATGAAGAACAAACAATAGTTAGAAGAAAAGAAGTATACTTAAAGCCAATTGATGAAGAAGAAGCAATCACTCAAATGGAACTATTAGGTCATTCGTTCTTTGTATTTAAAAATGTAGATACAAATAAAATTAATGTAGTTTATAAAAGAAATGATGGTGATTATGGAGTCATAGAAGCTAATTAGTTTCGTGATATAAATAAGAAATTATAAAGAAAGGTGTTATTCACTTTTCTTTTTTTGTTTGATATAATATCTTTTGAGGAGGAAACAAGATGAAATTATTCAAAAGTATATTTGATTACGAAACAAAAGAATTAAAAAGAATAGATAAATTAGTTTCTCAAATAGAAGCTTTAGATGAAGACATGCAAAAATTAAAGGATGTTGAATTTAAAGCTAAAACTGAAGAATTTAAAAAGAGACTTGAAAAAGGAGAAACTTTAGACGATATATTAGTAGAAGCTTTTGCACTAGCAAGAGAAGCATGTTATAGAGCAATTGGAGAAAAGCCATTTAGAGTTCAATTAATTGGTGGTATAGCTATTCATAGAGGAAATATAGCTGAAATGAAGACTGGTGAAGGAAAAACATTAACAACTGTATTACCAGCTTATTTAAATGCTTTATCAGGTTTAGGAGTACATGTTATAACTACTAACGAATACTTATCAACTCGTAATGCTGAATGGATGGGACCAATATATGATTTACTTGGTGTAACAGTTGGAATTAACCTTCGTGAAAAAACACCAGAAGAAAAAGAGGAAGCTTATAAAGCAGATATTACATATACAACTAATAATGAATTAGGATTCGATTACTTAAGAGATAATATGGTAGTACATGCTAAATATAGAACACAAAGAGGATTAAATTTTGCTATTATCGATGAAGTAGACTCAATACTAATAGATGAAGCAAGAACACCATTAATTATTAGTGGTGGAGCTGCTAAGGGAAGCAATGTATATAAAGAAGCAGATAGAGTAGCTAAAGCATTAAAAATAGATGATTATGTAGTAGATGAAAAAACAAAAAGAGTTACTCTTACAGAAGAAGGAGTTAAACATTGTGAAAATCTTCTTCATACTGATAACTTATATGATATTTCAAATAGTGGAATTGTACATAATTTAGATAAAGCACTTGTTGCTAATTATGGATTTAAAAGAGATGTAGATTATGTAGTAGAAAATGATCAAGTTCTAATAGTTGATGCATTTACAGGTCGTTTAATGCATGGTAGACAATTTAGTGAAGGTCTACACCAAGCTATTGAAGCAAAAGAAAATGTAACTATAAATGAAGAAACTAAAACATTAGCTACAATTACATTCCAAAACTTATTTAGAATGTACAATAAATTATCTGGTATGACAGGTACTGCTAAAACAGAAGAAGAAGAATTTAGAAATATTTATAATACTTATGTAGTATGTATACCAACAAATAAACCAATTATTAGAGATGATCAACCAGATTTAATTTATTCATCATTAAATGGTAAATGGAAAGCTTTAGTAAGAACTGTTCAAGAAATACACTCTACAGGAAGACCAGTACTAATAGGTGTAGCATCAGTAGAGAATTCTGAATTAGTAGATCAATTATTAACAAAAGCTAAAATAAAACATGAATTATTAAATGCAAAGAATCATGAAAGAGAAGCTCATATCATTGAACATGCAGGTGAAAAAGGTGCTGTTACAATCGCAACAAACATGGCAGGTCGTGGTACTGATATTAAATTAGGAGAAGGTGTAAGAGAACTAGGAGGCTTATTTGTATTAGGTACAGAAAGACATGAATCTAGAAGAATTGATAACCAACTTCGTGGTCGTTCTGGAAGACAAGGAGACCCAGGAACTACAAGATTCTTAGTATCTATGGAAGATGACTTAATGGTTAAATTTGGTACTGAAAGAGTTAAAAATATAATGCTTACTCTAGGAGTAGCAGAAGACCAAGCCATTTCAAATAAATTTATTTCTAAAAGTTTAGAATCTGCTCAAAAGAAAGTAGAAGGATTCAACTTTGATAGAAGAAAAGGATTACTAGATTTTGATAATGTTATAGCTAAACAAAGAGAAATTATTTATGATAGAAGAAATGAAATACTAGATCAAGAAAGTATTAGAGATAGAGTATTAGATACATTTAAAACATTTGTAGAAAATCAAATTAATTCACACCTAGCACCAGAGGGATATCTTACTCCAAATGATATAAATAATATTATGGAAATATTCAATTCACACTTATTAAAGAAGAAAAAACTAACTGAAAAAGATTTCAAAGATAAGTCTAATGAAGCAATTATTGAACATATCTATAATATTGTAATAGAAGACTATAATAAGAAATTAGAAGATGTTCCAGAAGATATTCAAAATGATTTTGAAAAATCTATTTCATTAAGAGTAATTGATAAAAACTGGATGAATCAACTAGATAGTATGGAAGCTTTAAAAGAAGGTGTAGGTTTAAGAGGATATGCTCAAACAAATCCACTTCAAGTTTATGCTCTAGAAGGTTTCCAAATGTTTGATAATATGATGGCCACAATAAGTGAAGAAATATCTAGGTTCTTATTAAATGCAGAAATAAGACAAAATCTTGAAAGAGAAGAAGTGAAAAATATTCACTTAAATGATGGAAAAGAACAAGTAAAAGCAAAACCTAAAAAGGCAGCTAAAAAAGTAGGTAGAAATGATCCTTGCCCATGTGGCTCAGGAAAGAAATATAAGCAGTGTTGTGGAAAGTAAGTTAAATAAAGGAATTGCGGGAATTGACACCATGAAGAAAAGTGAAAAACCGTGAATTAGATACCTTTTAGATACACTGAAAAATAATTATAAAAGACTATTTTAAGATTATTGAATAGTCTTTTTTATTTATAAAAAATTATTTCAAACATTTCAACTCTACTAATGCTGTGGATACAATTATAAGGATTTATATTATAATT
>JAEEGL011983167.1_pt1 | contig 15966 bp, 13 predicted proteins | sample 9134231 | NCBI WGS metagenome assembly JAEEGL01 (sample SAMN16246548, study PRJNA631951) | gut metagenome | biome: gut microbiome; feature: rumen; material: fiber-attached | host: Bos | place: Iran: Karaj | collected 2018-10 | reverse complement strand
GTATGGCGCGGATGTAAAACAGGGGAAGAATACTCTGGAGGATTATTATGCCCTGCCGGATGATCGCCGAGCGGAGCTGATTGATGGATATTTCTACGATATGGAGTCTCCGACGAAAGAGCATCAGACTATTCTTATGCAGATCGCACTTCAGCTCAGTCCCGCCGTGGATGCTCATTCTGCATGCAGGCTGTATGTTGCGCCTCTTGATGTCTGCCTGGACAACGATGATGACACAATGGTGCAGCCGGACATTTTTATTGTTTGCAATAAGGAAGATCGGGACGAAAGACGGGTGAACGGAGCGCCGGATTTTATCGTGGAAATACTGTCACCCTCCAGCCGCTACCACGATATGTTCAGAAAGCTGAATAAGTATCGTCTGGCAGGCGTGAGGGAATACTGGATCGTTGATCCGAAGAGCAGAAGAGTGGCGGTGTATGATTTTGAGCATGACGAGCTTCCGGTCAGCTATACATTTGATGATATCGTGCCGCTTATGATATCGGGCGGGGAGTGCGGTGTGGACTTTGGAAAGATCAGCAGGGTGTTGGAAAGATACACGCTTTGAGAACCCTTTCGAAGGGTAGAAGGTCTGGAGGCTTTTCGGGAGAAGTTTAAGGATCATGCGATACAGTTCTCAATTCGGAGAAGCTGGAGGCGATTTTACAGAGGATGAGATAAATTGACGAAAATGCAACGGATTGGTTACCGTTGCATTTTCTCGTTAAATGGGTGAGCAAGGATAAAAGAGACTTGCATTTTCCCAAAATAGATGCTACACTTACTACGACAGATATACTACGACAGACGTTGCAACGACAGTCGCAAGATAATCCCGGAAAGGAGGCGGACGCGTGGCGGGAATCAGCAGCGATATCATTCGCGGATATAACGATACCATGATTCTATGTCTCCTTATGGAGGGGCCGTCCTACGGCTACGAGATCTCAAAGCGGATAAGGGTGATGACCGGGGAGAAATATGTGATCAAGGAGACAACTCTCTACTCGGCCTTTACCCGCATGGAGAGGAACGGCTTCATCACCAGCTTTTCCATGAACGCGGAGAACGGTAAGCGGAGAACCTACTACCGGATCACGGAGGCCGGGCGCGCTTACTACCGCGAAAAATGCGCAGAGTGGGAGCTCACCAAGGATGTGGTGGAGTGTTTTATCAGGAGGCGGCTGCCGGGGAGCGGCGCGCATCCGGAGAAGACGGCGGAAACGGTTTTACGATCTTAAAGGGGGTATAAGGATGGAGAAAATCAGAAAGTATCTGGCGACCATGTTCCGGAATATGCCTGACACCCCGGAGGTGCGTCGCGCAAAGGACGAGCTGGGGCAGATGATGGAGGATAAATACGCATCCCTTTTGGAGGAGGGAATCCCGGAAAATGAAGCCATCTCACACGTGCTGGCGGAATTCGGCAATCTGGACGATCTCTCGGAGGTGCTGGACATACAGCGCTATCTGCCCGCCCGTATCGAAAATGAAAAGCGGAGCGGACGGGAGCTTGGGCTCGAGGAAGTGCGCAGCTGTATCAGGGATGACCGCTTTGCGGCGGTTCTGCTGGCCTTTGGCGTATTTTTGTGCATTGTGAGCGTCAGTATGCCTGTTCTCTTTTCGGGCGCCGGGGATATGCTGGGAACGAGTTCTCTGGACGGGCTGGGAGCGGCTCTGTTCCTGATAATAGCCGTGGCAGGTGTGTGGTCGATCGTCTATTCACGCACCCCCGGAAAGAAGTGGAAATTTATTAAAAAGGAGTCCTGCAGCATAGATCTTACCTCCTCCTTCTATCTTGATAAGGCGGTGAAGACTCAGGCACCGCAGCTGGGGCACATCCGAAGCGTGGGAATTGCACTTTGCGTTCTTTCCGTTGTGCCGGTAATGGTCTTTACGAGCATCGTCACGTACGGCGGGCTTCACAGCCTTCTGAGCTCGATCGGAGTCACACTGCTTTTTATCATGATCGGCGCGGGAGTGATGCTGATTATATTCGCCTCGCTTTACAATCGGGCGGCGAAACGGCTGCTCAAGCTGAACGGCGGTCCGCAGGACATGCCCGGGGACGCGGGCCCGGCCAGAGCCCGGCAGCAGCGTCAGGTCCGGGGGCGGGTTAAGCATCCGATGCTGTTCTGGATGATGGGTCTTGCAACCGTGGCAGCTGTCTCTTTAGTCGTGAGACTGTTCACGAATCCGTACGGACCCGAGGAGAGTGTTGAATACTTTCCGGCGGAACCGGTGAGGGCGGAGGTGACGGAAGAGACCGCCGTGGGGCTTTCCGATGATTTCAGCAGCATCTCTATTGATGTGAATGCAGGATCGGTTGAGATCAGTTCCGGGGAGATATTTTCATTTTCGGGAGCCAATACGACCAATGTGGAGTGCTGGACACAGGACGGGGTATTGCATTTGACCAGCTTTGACACTTCAAATTACCTGAATCCTCCGCAGATCCGCATTACCCTTCCCTATGACTATTTGTATGAGAATGTGGAAATCGATGTGGATCAGGGAGACGTTTCAATCAGCGATCTTTCAGCGGGATCAATTCGAGTTGCCTGCATGGCGGGTGATATCAGCGTCATGGGAGGATTCTTTTTAACCGCGTATATGAACGAGAATAACGGTAATGTGTCGCTCGACGGGCTTGTCTTTGACGATATGGATATTGACTGCGCACAGGGAAATATAGACATCATACTGCCCGGTGAGTCGGAGGAGTACAACATGGAGCTGACATCGGCCACCGGTCTGATCACAGTCGGAGACAAGTTCAGCAGTCAGTCAGGCGGCATGTATACCCAGCGGACCGAAGGGAACAATCTGCAGGTGAAGTGCGAGACAGGGAATATTGCGGTGCATTGATGCCGCCGGCGGCGCGAGACGCCTGGAGCTGCGGCAGGATAAAAATTACGGCAGCGACCCGGAGTACCGGAAGTATGTAAAGTCGGTTCCGATCATTCTGCCGTTTGTGCCGCTGTACAGCGTGAAAAAATACAAATTCCTGACTGTATAATGATGCAGCGAAAGAATAACTTTAAAATATTGATTCATGTAACAGGCGTGATATAATCATAGTATCCTATACACACGCACAAAAGGAGGGAATATGGAGTTTATATCTGTGTACGATCCTGCATTTAAACCGTACGGAAAAGTTCTGGAAGGGTATGACACCACAGAGCTCATCGAGGCCATGAACCGGATCCCGCTGCCGGAAAACGGCACGGACTATGCGCCGGGAATCGACAGCCTGGAGGCCTGCGGCATCTGTGAAGAGTTCCGCGACCGCGCCTACGGCGGAATGCCGATCGAGCTCGGCATGTGCTGGGGCCATAACACGAAGCTGAACTGCCTGGAATATCACCGCGACAGCGAGGTCAACATCGGGGCCAATGATTTTGTACTTCTGCTCGCAAAGCAGGATGAGATCGAAGACGGTGTGCTCGACACGGCGAAGGTGAAGGCTTTCTTTGCCCCCGCGGGTGTGCCGGTCGAGGTGTATGCGACGACGCTTCACTATGCACCCTGCCACCTGAATGCGGAGGGATTCCGCGTGGCGGTCGTGCTTCCGAAGGGAACCAATACGGACAAGCCCGTTTTTGAGCCGAAATGCGAGGAAGATACCTGGATGACAGCCCGCAACAAGTGGCTGCTGGCGCATCCGGAATCGAGTGAGGCGGCCGGCGGGGCGCATGTGGGCCTTAAGGGAGAGAATATAGATATCGCTGAGTAAAGCAGAACGAAGGCGGCTCCGATGAGCCGCCTTCTTTTATTTTCCGGATAATTTTTTACGGTGTCGCGGCATAAAACTCCTCGAGGAGATACTCCCGGAGGCGGTTGTAAAGGGTGCTGTCCCCGCCGCCGACGGGCTTCCCGTCGATCATGTCCGCCCGGAGGCAGAGGTTGCTCGAGCTCGTGACGATCACCTCGTCGGCGTTCATGAGGTCGTCGAGATAGAAGGCCTCCTCGCGGAAGGGAATGTCGAGAGACGCGCAGGCCCGAAGCAGGTGGGCCCGCGCGATCCCCGGAAGGATCAGGTTGTCGGTTGGGGCGGTGTAGAGGGTGCCGTTTTTTAAAATATGCACGTTGCTGTGAGCGCATTCGGTGACCCGGCCGCCCGGGCGGTAGAAGACCGCCTCAGCGCAGCCGGCCTCAGCCGCCTTCTGGGAGGCCATCACGGACGGGATGAGGTTCAGCGTCTTGATATTGCAGTGGAGGAAGCGAGTGTCCTCCGTCGTGACCAGCTGAATCGGCGTGTGACCGTCGGAGATCTCGGCGGGGGTCAGCGTGACCCAGAGATTGCCGGGGCCTTCCGTGAACGCGTGCTTACGGATGCCGGTCCCGCGGGTGACCTGGTAGTAGACGAAGAGGCTGCCGGTGTCCATCTTGCGGACAAGTTCGTTCAGCAGGTTCTTAAGCTCGTCTTTGGCCACGGGCATGACGATCTGAAGGGCCGCGGCGCTCCTGAAGAAGCGGTCGACGTGCTCGTCAAGCGCAAATATGTGATAGTTACGGCAGGGGCCGGCATCATAGACGCCGTCGCCGAACCAGGAGACGCGGTCGTTCATCGGGATCGTCATTTCCTCGAGCGGGCCGTAGTTTCCGTTGTAGTAGCCAAGTCTTTTCATAATAAATCTCCCATAGACAGATTAAACCGGTCTTGTTTGAGAACGGTTTTTATCATAGCACGGGCGGAAAAAGAATAAAACTGTAAAATGATAATTGCATGACGGATTTTGTGCTATACTGATAGAAAGGATTCTTGCGGGACGGTTCGCAAGAACCGTCCTCGGAGAATCACAAAGGAGGTAGAAAAATGAAAGCACTCTTCATCGGCGGAACGGGAACCATCAGCATGGCCATCGTGCGGCGGCTCGCCGCGGACCCGCTCTGGGAGGTCTGGGTCCTGAACCGCGGGAAACGCCAGGCCGCACTCCCGGAAGGCGTCCACCAGATCGTCGCGGACATCAAAAACGAGGCGGAGACCGTGAAAGCCCTGGGGGACCTGACATTTGACACGGTATGCGAATTCATCGGCTTCATGGTTGAGGACGTGGCGCGGGATTGGAGGATCTTTAAAGGGCGGACGAAGCAGTACATGTTCACGAGCTCGGCGTCGGCCTACAACAAGCCCGCGGCGAACTATGTGATCACCGAGGGAACCGCGCTCGCGAACCCCTACTGGGAGTATTCGAGAAATAAAGCCGCCTGCGAGGCATTTCTCATGGAAAAATACCAGACGGAGGGTTTCCCGGTCACGATCGTGCGGCCCAGCCACACCTACGACGAGCACCGGGTCCCGGTGGGGATCCACGGGAAGAACGGCTCCTGGCAGGTGCTAAGGCGGATGATGGAGGGCAAGCCGATCATCATCCACGGCGACGGCTCCTCGCTCTGGACGCTGACCTTCAACACGGACTTTGCGGTCGGCTACACCGGTCTTATGGGAAATAAATATGCCATCGGCGAGGCCTTCCAGATCACGGGCGACGAGACCCTAACCTGGGATCAGATCTACGGGACGATTGCGGATGCCCTGGGCGTGCCCGTAAAGGCCTGCCACGTCTCCTCGGAGTTTCTTGCGGCAGCGGGGGAGAAGTACGGGTATGATTTCAGAGGGGGGCTCCTGGGCGACAAGGCGGTTTCGGTGGTCTTCGACAATAAGAAACTTAAGACCCTGGTGCCGGAGATGACGACGCGCGTTCCCTTCCACCGCGGTGTGCGCATCGCGCTCGACTACATTCTGGCGCACCCGGAGGAGTGCCAGAGGGAGGATCCGGAGTTCGATGCCTGGTGTGATCGGGTGATCGCGGCGCAGGAGCAGGCGAAGAGTATGGTGTGACAGCGCGGAGCACTGTCTTTGAGAAATAAAACCCGTCCGCACCTTCGTTCAACGATAGAGACGAAGGTGCGGACGGGTTTTTATTTTATTTCCACATGGCAAGCGTTTCCCGCTCATTCCGAGAGCGCGAGTGTGAGCTCGCCAGCTCCTTCCGCACGTATCCGAACGATGCAAGTTGCATCAGAAAGCCTCTCGACCTCGCTTATGACAGGCGCGGAGGACTCGATCGAGGATGGGATAAAGGGGCAATAGAATGTGCTGACGCCGTTCTCTCTGGCATCATAGCAGAGGGAGAGTATTTTGCTCTCGGCATCATAATGATAGGAGCGCAGCTCGCCCGCCGTCACCATGGGATAGGCGCGGCTGAGGTCGGCGTAGTTGGGGTCGTTCTCCAGACCAGGCATCCACTGCCAGTAGGTCGAGCTCCAGAGGTACTGCTCCAGGATATCGTTCATGTGGTGAATGAGCTTTCCCGTAAAAGGCTTGGAGGGGAAGGCGCCCCACTCGCCGATAATGGTCGGCAGGCCCAACTCGGTCTGGCTGCGGCGCTTGTCAGCAAAGAGGGATTCCACATTTGCCTTATTGAAGGATTCATAGCGGTCGGAGTCCACCACCGCGTCGTAGCCGTGAGGCGCGTAAATCTGATTGCCATGCTCGTCCAGACGCTCGATCCCAGTGGGGATGGTGCTGCTGGAATAGATGTTGCCGCCGGTGATCAAAGGCTTATCCGACACGCGCGCCACCGCCTTCTGGATGCGGCGGTAGAAGGGCATCAGCATTTCCCTATCAAAGCCCATCAGCTTTTCGGACACGATGCTCATGTAGAAATCGGCCTGCTCAGCGCTCATGGCGAGCGGGTTTTGGGGGTCATAGCCGGGAAACTGCGCCGCCGTGCGCATGGCCGCTTCGCCAAAGGCCGCCCGGGCCAGCCCGCCCATGAAAGGCTCGTTCATCGGCTCGTAGCCGATCACATTCTCACAGGAATCGAAATACCCGGCCAGTATTTCCCACATGGCCTCATAGTGATCCTGCAGGCCCACGCCGTCCGCGGCCGGGGCGTTTTCCCAGAAGTTGTCCGCCGCGCGGATGATGGCCTCGCTCTGCAGATAGGCATCGTACCACATGGTGCAGCTTTCCGGATGTGGTGCTCCCTCGTCCAGTGTGGCCCAGAGCGGCGCGCCATCGCCCCACTTGCGCGAGAAGAGATCCTGGTGCATGTCCAGCATGACGTACAGGCCGTTCTGCCGGGCCAGTTCGATCACGTCTTTGACGCGCTGCAGATAGTCATGGTCGTAGACGCCGGGCTGTGGCTCCACGCCGTCCCAGAAGATACCGAGACGGATCAGATTGAAGCCCTGTTCCCGAAAGCGCCGGAACACTCGCTCCGGTGCGGGAAACAGGTAGCCTTGTCCAGGATCCTTGCAAACAGAGTTTACACCGTTGAAAAGGATCTGGTTTCCCTCGTGATCCACAAAGCAATCGCCTTTTATCCTGATCATGTTTCATTCCTCCCAGTTTGAATGATTCTGATTCCATACCTGTTTTTCGATTGATCAGATTCTTTGCATTCGTATCGTTTTCAAGCGTATTTCGCCGGCTGTTTGGGAGCACAGACCGAGCTCCCAAACACCCTCCGGCAGAGAAATCGGGGCGTTTCCTTCTCCGTTTTGCAAGGAGAGCGCAGCCGCCATGTCACTCTTCCGCCGAGTTCATGGCGCCGATGATGGCCTCGAACAGCGGCTGGATCTGCGGCGCGTAGCTGAGGAGCGCGGTGATGGGCTGATCGATGACGTACTCCAGCATGCGATTTCCCGCCATCTCCGGTGCGTACTGGCTCAGCATGGGCTTTCCGATGGGGTGCTCCATCAGAATGCGCAGAGGCATCTCCAGGCTGTATTTGGACAGATGCAGGTTCGTTTCGGCGGCGTATTCGTAAGTATAGACGCCGCTGCCCAGCTCGACCGTCTCGTCCTTTTCGGGCAGGGTCACCAGGGCCGTGGTGTTGGCCGGAACCTCGACCTCCACGCGGATCTGCTTGTTCCGGCAGCTCCACTCCACGCGGATCGGGCCGTAGACGCTGTCATAGCGCAGCTTGACCCACTCGATGCCGCGGATGAACTGCGGTTTGACGGAGAATTGTTTATAGCCCGGCTCCAGCAGTTCCAGACCGGCCAGCCTGGTGTAGAGCCAGTTGCCGATAGAGCCGTATGCGTAGTGGTTCAGGCTGTTCATATTGGCCGGGTTGAAGCTGCCGTCCGGGAGGATGGAGTCCCAGCGCTCCCAGATCGTAGTGGCGCCCATCTTGACCTCATAGAGCCAGCTGGGGTTCTGCTCCTGCAGCAGGAGCTTGCCGGCCAGCTCGTGCATCCCGTTGTCGGAGAGGGCCAGGCAGGCGTAGGGCGTGCCGATGAAGCCCGTGACCAGGTGGGTCTTGTGGGCGTCGATGTTGGTTTTCAGCATGGCGGCGATGCGCGCCCGGTGCTTTTCCTCCACCAGTCCCAGATGCAAGGCCAGCACCATGGCGGTCTGGGTCTCGCACACCAGGCGCCCGGTGGCTGTCACATATTCCGCGCGGAAGGCGGCCAGCACCTTCTCCCGCAGAGCACGGTATTTGGCCTCGTCCTCTTTTTTGCCAAGGAGCTTTGCCGTGTCGACCACGATCTGCAGGCTCCAGAGATAGCAGGCGTTGGCGGCGAAGTAGTCCTCCGTCGCGCCTTTGCGCGGTTCGTTCAGGGCGTTGACCTCGGCGTCCAGCCCCAGCCAGTCGCCGTACTGGAAGCCGGTCTGCCAGAGACCGTTTTCCCCGCACTGGGCGGTGATGAAGTCCACCCAGATCTTCATGCTGTCAAACTGGTCGGAGAGCACCCTCTTGTCGCCGTAGACCTGATACAGGGTCCAGGGCAGCACGGTCGCGACGTCGCCCCAGAAGGCCGCGCCTGTTTGGCCCACGCCCATAATGTTGGGCACCACCTGGGGCATGCCGATGGCGGGAGTCTGCTCGCTGTACAGATCCCGCAGCCACTTTTTCATAAAGGGCAGGATGTTCTCGTTGAAGGCCGCCGTGGGGCTGTAGGCGGTAGCGTCGCCGGTCCAGCCCAGGCGCTCGCTGCGCTGGGGGCAGTCGGTGGGCACGTCCAGATAATTGTCCCGCTGGCTCCACTGAATGTTCTGCTGCAGGCGATTGATGAGCTTATGGGAGCACTCGAAGGAGCCGGACTGCTTGAGATCAGTGGACAGATGACAGGCGGTGAAGACCGCCTCCTGCCCCTCATCCAAGCCCTCGACCCAGAGATAGCGGAAGCCGTGGAATGTGAAGTGGGGCCGCAGGGCCTGCTTCTCGCCATTGAGCGTATAGGTATCGGTAGCCTTGGCAAAGCTCAGATTTCCGGTGTAGAAGTTTCCGTTTTCGTCCAGGCTCTCGGCGTGGTGCAGCGTGAGGATCTGCCCCGGTTTGCCGCTGATCTGCACCTCCGTCCAGCCGGTCAGGTTCTGGCCGAAGTCATAGACCAGCTCGCCTTTGGGGGTAACAAAGGATTGTTGCGCATTCAAGCGCATCAGGCAGCGTACCGGCTCGTTCTCCTGACCGATCAGGCTGTCAAAGCCGTGTTCATAGCGGATCGCCATGCCGAGGGGCTGCTCTTTGGCGGTGGTATCCTGGGTCTCGCCATCGTAGATCTCGGAGAAACGGATCATTCCGGTGGAGACTTGCCAGGTCTCACTGGTGCCGATCACGTCCGTGCTGCCGTCTGCATATTCGACACAGAGCATCGCCAGCAGGGCCGTCCGGTCGCCGTAGTTATTGGGCTGGGGATCAAAGCCCAGCTTGCCGCAGTACCAGCCGCGGCCCAAGGTGAAACACAGCTCGTTGACGCCGTGGGTCAGGGCCACAGGGTAGGTCTGGTATTGGAGTCGCTTTTTGTAGTTCGTCCAACCGGGAGCAAAGAAGGTATCGTCCAGCTTCTGCCCGTTCAGCTCGGCCTCATACAGACCCAGGGCCGTGGCGTAGAGGCGGGCACGTTTGACCTCCTTCTCCACGCAGAAAATCTTGGTAAAGACGGGGCTGGAAGCCTCCTCGGCGGGCAGCGGATGGGTGATCCAGTCAGCGTAGCCCTCGAAGGCGCGGCCGTCCAGCAGGCCGGTCTCAAAGCGGCTCTCGGCCCTGGCGGTCTCCACACCGTCGGAGACTTCAACCGTCCAGACATATTCCGTGCAAGCCTTGAGCGCTGCTCCGGCATAACACACAAAGGTGCTCTGCTCGCTCTGCACCTCGCCGCTGTCCCAGACGGTTCCGGTTTCATCCGACACCGTCAGACGATACGATTTCTGCAAAACGTCCTGCCGCTCGCTCTTCAGCTTCCAGCTGAAGGCGGGCTGCTTTTCGTCCAGGCCAACAGGCGCGGTCTTCTGTTCAACAGTCAAATCATAGAGTGAAAGCATAATAATCTCCTTCTTTATAGGCTCTCCTGTAAAGGGAGCATCCCGACGCGCGTGGAGCGTGCGGCGATCCAAGCTCGCTGTCAACGCAGCTGACTGAGGGGTTTCTTTTTTGAAAAGGCCCGCAGAGAGGAAAGCTCTGCGGGCAATGTTGCATTGGTTATGTTTTACTGTTCCGCAGCGGTCTCCGCATTGCGCTCACTGATTGCCTTTAAGATATCCACATATTTGCTCTCAATGTCAAAGCGGTAGACGATCACGAACAGCACCACCAGCATAACGAGGGGCAGGTAAATCGAGAATGTGTAGATGCCGTAGCGTACGGCAGTTGTTGCCGCAGCAGCAGAAGGATCATAGTGTGCAGCAGCCAGGATCCAGCCGATCACAGAACCGCCGAGACCGCTGGCGATCTTCTGACCAAAGCTGCAGGCCGAGGAGGACATACCGATGATCTTGTTCCCATAGAGGTAATCGTTGTAGTCCATAGCCATGCTGTTCATCGTACCGCCCAGGCACATCATGGGGATGGTGGCAAAGCTGGGGAGGAGACCCGCCGTGAGCGTGACGATCAGGTTGTCCGGGAAGAACACGCGCACTGCCGCGCCGATGATGCCAACGCCAAAGCCGATGAGCAGAGTTTTGCGGACGCCGAATTTCTTCGCCATAGGGCCAACGACGGCAAAACCGACGAAGGTGGGGATCAGGCCGACCGCGCCCATAATACCCACAATGTTGTCATTGCCAAGGATCCACTTTGCGTAATAGGTGCCGGATGCGCCGGAGATTGCATAAATGATAAAGACGAACAGGTTGGCAACGAGGACAGTTACCCAGTATCTGTTTTTAAAGAGCTTTCCGATGGCTTCAAAGAAAGGAATGCTATCATCCTGCTTTTTGGTCTCTTCATCGGTCTCTTTACTGTGCCGGTAGAGCACGAACATGAGCACCATGCTGATTGCGCCTACAACAACGGCGAACTTGATGTAGGCCGCCTGATCCGCCACGCCGTTGGGTCCAAGCATATTGGTGATGGGCACCAGTGCAATGGCGATCACCATACCGATGATATAGCCAAACGCCGCACGGAAGATGCCCATTTTGTTGCGTTCTTCAATGCTCTTGGTGCGCAGAACCAGAATTGCACCGTAGGGGATCGCGATGGCCGTGGAGACGATCGCGGTAGCTAACAGGTTTGTGCCAAGCAGATAAGCGATCTGCTCTGCACCGGTCAACCCCTTGGGGGCGGTAAACAGCGCCACGATATCCACAAAGACGGTGATCGCCATGCGCAGAAACCAGGGACGGCACTTGCCCTTGGGACTTTTGCCGTTGTCCATGATCTTGCCCATGATCAGGTCCGTGAAGGCGTCGCAGATCTTTGCCGCCAGCAGGACATTGGCAGCCGTCAGCGCTGAGACGCCGACTTTGTCGGTATAGAAGTAGGTGATAGCTCCAACAAGGCCGCTGATGCCATTGAGCGCAAACTGTCCTCCGGCATCTGCCATGTAGTCGCCAAAGCGCAGGGTCTTTTGAATACCCATACTGTCGAGACCGAGAGGTTTTCTTGCCATTTTTATCCACTCCTTATTAATTATTCCGCTGGATTCTGGATTTAGGATAGCAAAGAAAATCCGGGGAATATATCGTTTTTGTGTTCCGTTTATCAAATTTGTGATATTATTAGAAAAACATGGAACCGAGGAGATGAAAATGGAACGGATAAAAGAAATCTGCGCACGTTTTTATACCGCGATGCCAATTCCTTTGGCACTTGTAAAGCCAAACGGAACCTATGTTCAAAGCTGGCCGGAAGGCTTTCTCGGGATCGTCCGGCCGGAATTTGCCTCTCTGGTGCTGGAGGATTTCAAGCTTCAGAAAAGGGATGCTTTGCACCCCTTGATCAGCTATGTCGACAATGGCTTCTTTGTCGGTGTGATCCAACCGGAGCCGGAGCTGTTTATCATTGTTGGCCTGGTCAGCCCCTTCCGTCACAGCCAGAAGGAACTCGTGGAATATGGCGGCGCAGCGATCCTTCCGGATCACCTGCAGATCTTTGTAACGATGCTGATGAGCACCCCTGTTGTCACATTACCTCAGCTTAAATCGCATATGTGCCTACTGACACAGGCGGTCACACAAGAGCTGCTCACGGAAGACGATATTCTTTTCAGCGACAGCGTCAGTCAGATCCCATACAGCGCAGAAAAGCTCAGTCATGCCCGCTTTCGCCAGCGAGAGTCCGCCAATCCACACGCTGCAACCAATTATGAAAACGGTGTTTGCGACGCGATCACTTTGGGGCGCACGGATCTGCTGATCCCGCGCATAACAGCCTCTCCCGGCGGAAGTGTCGGTATGATGTCGCCTGACGCCATGCGCCAGCGACGCTATTCCTTCATCAGCTTTGCCACCCTCATTACCCGAGCCGCTATCCGTGGAGGGCTCCCGGAGGAAACAGCGTTTTTGCTCAGCGATCTCTACTGTCAGCGCATGGACAGCCTGACAAGTCCAGCCGCCATGGATCAGCTTGTCCTGGGCATGGCGATGGATTTTTGCGAGAAAGTCGCGGAAAGCCGCCTGCCCCAGCAGGTATCTCCGGTGGTGCAGAAGGCTCTGAGTTATATCACCGTGCATCTGCACGAGCCCTTCGGCATGGAAGAACTTTCCCAATACTGCAATCTCTGCCGCAGAAGTCTCACGATCCGCTTCCAAAAGGAGGTCGGGATGACCGTGGGGGAGTATGTACAGAGGGAGAAGATGGAGGAGGCGGTGTTCCTCCTGCGCCACACCGCGACAAGTCTGCCGGAGATTGCGGCCTATCTTAACTATTCGTCCCAGAGCTATTTTACGCAGCAGTTTAAAAAATATACCGGCGAGACCCCGGAGCGGTACCGCAGGAGCCGGGTGGGGCGCTGATTTTAAGAGAATTCTGCCGCAAAATGCGGATGTGTTCTCATTTTCAGCGGAAAATGCGGTATACTGGTAAGCATAAACCTGAAGGAGGTATTCGCATATGCTCGACACAGTAAAACTCAAATGGACAAGAGAACCCGAAAGCTACAGCATCCGCCCCGACCGGATCGAGATCACGACGGAGCCGCACACGGACCTGTGGCAGCGGACGTATTATCATTTTCGAAATGACAACGCGCCTGTGCTGCAGATGGAGACGGAGGAGAAGTTCTTCTCGTTTGTCGTGAAGACCGACTTTGGCGGGAGCCACCACCGGTTCGACCAGTGCGGGATCGTGATGTACTTAGACTCCGAGAACTGGCTGAAGGGATCCGTCGAATATGAAAATGAAACCTTCCAGCACCTCGGCTCCGTCGCCACGAATCACGGGTACTCGGACTGGGCGACGACGGCGATCCCGGCGGACGTCAAGGTCATGTGGTACCGGTTCAGCCGGCGCGAGGATGACTACTGCATTGAGTGTTCGACGGACGGGGAGCATTTTTCACAGATGCGGGTCTGCCACATGTGGGAGGGTGGCGGAAAGATCCGGTTCGGGATCTATGCCTGCAGCCCGGAGGAGTCGAGCTTTACGGCGGTGTTCAGTGACATGGAGATCACGGAGTGTGCGTGGAAGGCGCATGAGGGGCAGCAGCCGGATTAAGGCAGCTATAAAAATCCACAAAAATACTTCATAAAATACAAGAATTTCTGTAATATTCGCCCTGCAATGTGGTATAATAAACAGGTACCGTCGGCTATTTACATGCCGGCACGTCAATTGTTCCAATGAAAGGGGGAATATAACCATGCAGGAATTTTTCAGAAGCGCAGTGGATCTCTGCACAAATGCGGGCGGGAAGATCGTCCTCGCAATCGTCGTCTTTATCGTCGGCCGAATCCTGATCGGTAAGATCATGGAGATCGTCGGCAAGATCAAGGGGCTCTCCCGGATCGATCCGACGGCAGCATCCTTCTTCAGAAACGCGATCCGCATCGGACTCTATGTGATCCTGGTTGTCACGATTATCAGCATCCTCGGCGTGCCGATGGCCTCCGTTGTGGCGGTGATCGCCTCCTGCGGCGTCGCGGTCGGCCTGGCTCTGCAGGGCGCCCTGAGCAATCTGGCAGGCGGCATTATGCTTCTCATTTTCAGACCGTTCGCGGTCGGCGACTACATCGTCGGCGCGGGTGCGGAAGGCGTGGTCAAGGAGATCGGCCTCTTCTACACGGTTCTTACGACCACTGACAACAAGCGGGTGACCATCCCGAACAGCGGCCTGACCGGCGGAAACGTGACGGACGCCACGGTTGAGGCAACGAGACGTGTCGACCTGACCTTCAATGTCGCCGGCTCCGTGCCGATCACCGAGGCCCAGAACGTCATGCTGGGCGTCATGCAGGCCAATGAGAAGGTTCTGAATGACCCGGCTCCGTTCGCTTCCCCGCTCTGCGGCGTCCCCGGCGGCCTGACCTATACGGTCCGCGCATGGTGCGCGACGGCTGACTACTGGGATGTTTACTTTGCTCTGATGAAGGATATCCCGACGGCGCTCGGCGAGAACAACATCGGCGGACCGTCTTCTCCGGTGGCGGTCAGCAAATAAGAGGGTTGCATTTTAAAAACGAAGACCTGTCCGAGGGAAGTTCGGGCAGGTCTTTTTGATTACTGCGAAGAAATCAGGTCACAGCAAAAAAATTGTACAGTTTCATCGTTCGGATGTCCTCCTTCGAGATCTTCAGGCTCTCGCGGAGGGCGTCATCTTCTTTCAGAGGCTTTTTGGAGAAGAGCATTTTCAGGGCAACCGGCATCAGCGGGCGGGAGGAGATTCCGTTCCAGAGGCCCCACTTTGTATCGGAGTCCATGAAAGGAGCCAGAATCTGCACGCTGCCGTGTTCCATCGGATTTGTCTGGTGAACAACTTCGATGATGGAGAGCGCGTCAAAATGCTTGATGTAGCCGGTATAGGTGTTCTCACATTGCTGATAGCGGTCGTAATCTTTGAAATTCATATACATGATCAGCTTGTACTGGTTGACGTCCGTGCGGGAGAGGATGTCGCAGACACTCCGGTTGATATTGCGGATCCGCCCGTCATAGTAGTAGGCATAAAAACGGTGCAGCCCCCGGAAAAAGGCAGGGTCCACCTCGTGTTCTTCCGCTGCGAGGGCTTCGTGCTTGAGGAGAAGCTGGTCAACGTGAACATGAAGCACTTTTGCAATCTCATAGAGTGTTTCGATGTCTATGACGATATCGCCTTTTTCATATTTGGAGATGGTCGCCTTGCTTTTGTAGACGGCGGCGGCCAGCTCTTCCAGTGTCATGCCCCGGTTTGCCCGGAAATAACGGATCCTCTTGCCGGTTTCCACGCTGATCTCTGACATTTGCGATCCTCCTGAGTGAACAACTGATAATCTTTCCAAAATGTACCATGAAATGCAGACCATGTCAATTTGGGGGTTCAGGGAATGACGAAGGCAGCCGTCATCAGAATTGATTATTTGATGACGCGGAGGAAGTTTTGCGAAGAGCAGCTGATTTTGGCGGGTTTTTGATCGATTTTTCTCCCTGAAATAGATTTTCAGGCAGCAGAGTTTCGCTGGACGAAACAGGCTGCTTTTTGACTTGCCGGCTCATTTTGCTATAATGCAGTCAATGGAACTGAGCTGCGCAGCCAGATCTGAAAATGAAAATCTATGAGCATTTTATGCAAACGGAGGAATTCATG
>JAEEGL017047817.1_pt1 | contig 15967 bp, 15 predicted proteins | sample 9134231 | NCBI WGS metagenome assembly JAEEGL01 (sample SAMN16246548, study PRJNA631951) | gut metagenome | biome: gut microbiome; feature: rumen; material: fiber-attached | host: Bos | place: Iran: Karaj | collected 2018-10 | reverse complement strand
GTTTTATATGCTGTATGGACACCTAAGAGTAGTGGAAAACCAAGTATTATTAATGGTAAGGGTAGTGTTATTTCTAATAACCCTGGTACAAGTAGAGCATTCTTTGTAATTATATTAGTAATTCTATCTTGTATTGGAGCTAGATATGTTTATTCTAAGAGAAGAGGGGTTTAACCTCTTCTTTTTCTATAAAGTGTCAAGTTGACAAAATCCTTATTTTATGGTATAATGCATACATGATGTAGTGATGGTACATTATTCTAGTTATTTATTTTTCTAGGAAGACGAGATTAAAAAATCGTTAAGGGCATATCGATGAAGCCTTTGGTGTTTGCTTCTTACGCCCAGTTTGGGGTGGATGCTGAAGTGAAAGAGAATTTGGGCAAAGCGTAATGGCATATGCTTCAGACCCAGGTTTTCGTTTGAGACCTATTCTTGTGTTTAGCCTATACGTGTATAACTGATGGACTAGATACGACTTAGGGAGTAACCTACATGTGGCGAAAGTTATGTGTAGAGTAGCCTGTCTTGAGTGATGTTTGGGAATTAATGATCAACTTTTAATTGGGCTCGCGACCTAATTATGAGCATCGCATTATGAAACATTTATTGCAAAAAAGTACTAATAGAAAGATATTTAGTGAGGAAATCTCCTAGAGTGTCAATATAATATAGGATTGCAGTGGATACTAAGTGGTAATCAAGTCATACATTTAGTGATGATGTATTAATCTCTTTAAATGGGAACGGCTATTCTGGTAACGGAATAGTAGAGATTAGGGAAATCCTACTTGACCTATGATTCAAGGTTTACTATATTAAAGCCATTACTTATTTTTAAAAATAATAGTATTTTATACTATTTTTTTTATGTTATACTTTTAGTAGGTGATGGTATGAATAATGATGAGATTAGAAGTTTAATCTATCAATCTAAAAAGAAGGATAAGAATAAGAAAGAGATTATTGATTGGAAATGGATTTTAATTATTATTAGTATTTCATTTTTCTTATCTATTATAATGAGTTTAATTAGTCAATCTATTATACCTAATTTAAATATTGTATTTGGTATTATTATTACTTTAATATTTGTTTTTATAGGTATATGGTTTGATATTATTGGAGTTAGTGTTACTTCTGCTGATGAGAGTGTATTTCATTCTATGAGTTCAAGAAAAGTATTTGGAGCATCACAAGCAGTTAGTTTTAAAAAGAATGCTGAGAAGGTATCAAGTTTTTGTTGTGATGTAGTTGGGGATATATGTGGAATTATTTCAGGAGCTAGTGGTACAACAATAACTATTCTAATTAGTCAAAGTTTTAATTTTAATGTTTTAGTTACAGGATTATTTGTTGCTGCAATTATTGCTTCTTTAACTATAGGTGGAAAAGCTATAGGTAAAAGTTATGCTATTAATAATAGTAATATTATTTTATTTAGATTTGCTAAATTTATTTCTCACTTTCACAAAAGTTAATTATGTGTTATTATAATCATTACTTGAGGTGATTATGATGGATTATCGCTTAGAAAATAAAAAAATTAATATTAATAGAATGAATCCAGTTGATACTTTTAATGGTGGAAATATATATAATTTTAAAAATACTTCTTTAAAGATTTATGATAAAGATTTTGAAGAAGTTAGAAGTGAAAAGACAATTAGATATCTAAGTAAGATTAAATCTTTACAAATATATATGCCTGTTAAATTAATTTATAATAATAATAAATTTTGTGGATATTCAGTTAAAAATATTCCAAGGAATGGATCATATCATAAGATTATTTCTACTCCTAAAGATTATTTGTTAGATAGTTTATTTAATTTAGAAGAAGAGATTAAATATATTAGTAATAAAAGAGTTTTATTTAGTGATTTAGATTATGATGATATTTATTATAATGGAGAGTTTTCTATATGTAATCCTGATAAATATATGGTACTTAGTAATCAATCTGATACTATATATGATACTAATTTATTAGAATTAAACTCTTTATTAAGTAAGTTAATTACTAAAGAATTGAATTCTGAGAATGTTACTAAAAAGAGTATTGTTAATTTTAATAATATATTTAGAGATAAAGATATTTATGTATCTAATTGTGATTATTTAGATGATTTATTATCTGATAGTCAAGATATTAAATCTTATGTAAAGACTTTAAAATAGGAGGATTTATGGATAATAAAAAAGAAATTATTATAATGAGTGCAATCGCAGTAATTGTAGTTATTGGAGCTGTTCTTGCGATAGTGTTAAATCCAGATGCTATAAGTACTAAAGAAAAGAAATATAAAAATTCTATCGAAGAAGAAGCTGATAAGATTAAGAAAAGTGAAATGATAGATTTCGATAAAATAGATATAGATAAATACTTAGATTTATATAAAGGAAAAGATACTAGTATTGTTATGATAGGTAGATCTGGATGTGAATATTGCCAAATAGCTGAACCTATTATGAGACATGTTGGTTATAAATATAAATTAAAGGTTTATTATTTATCATTAGATTCATTTGATGATGATGCTAGAGAAAAACTATTAAAATCTGATAAATATTTTCAAGAATCAGGTGGAGTAAGTACTCCTATGGTTATGATTGTTAAGAAGAAAAAGATTGTTGCTTATCTAGATACACTGTCTAGTGGAACTGAATATGTAAAGTTTTTTAAAGATAATGGTATTATAGATACTAAATAATATGATATAATTAATATGGTGATAGTATGAAAAAGAAATTGCCACTATTAATTATATTTTTTATTGTAATAATTTTTATTTACTTATTACTACATATCTTAAAGAAAGAACATTTATATAATTATGATATTATTACTAATAAGGTTAAATATAAAATTGAAGAAAAATATAATTATAATAAGGGAGTTCACAATTACGATTTTGTAATCGAAGATAATAATAAACATATTTATAATTTTAGTTATGTAAAAGATTTAAATAAAAAGAAAAAGATTATTAATAAATTAATTAGATATAAAAAGAATAACTTAGTATGCATTATTCCTATGTATATAGATGATGAATATGGAAATATCTTTTGTAGTAGAAAAAGTGAAACATATAGTTATGGTTATTTAGTTAATAGTGATGATAAAGATTTTAAAGAAATAATTAAAAAGCTTAAAAAAGATAAATATTATCATAAGAGATTAAATATTAATAATAAAGTTGAAAAGAAAGATAAAGTTTCATATTATTTAAAAAATATACCTAGTGATTTTAGATTTATTATGTGGAATTATACAGGTATTAATATATTAAGTAGAGATGGAATTAATACTAAGAAATTAGTTAATAAGAATGATATGTATGAAAATATTTATTCTACTATGGTAGGAAAATATTATATGTTTATTAATACAGATAATACAAATAAATTATTTTACTATAACATATTAAATGATAAGATGAGTTCGGTTAAAAATAAAAAAGAGAATTTTACTGGTGAATATATAATATTAGGTACTTTTAATAAAAAACTATATTTAATAGATACAGATAAGTATATTGAATATACTATCAATCCTTATAAGAAAAAAATAGAGAAGATTGGAAATGAAAAGAAGGGTTATATTACTATTAAAGATAGAAAAGAATTAAAAGTAGAAACTTCTGATATGAAGAATGAATCTGATAAGTATAAATTTGTTAGTAAAGTTGATGATGAGTTAATTGAAAGTAAATATAATACTGTAGATATTTATTATTATAATGACTTTTATTATTTTAGAAGTAAAGATAATATCTTTTATAGATCTAATTCTAAATATAAAAATAAAGCTACTAGTTTATTTAAATTAGATAAGGTTAATTATTGGAGTATTGTTGAGGATAATATTTTGATAATAACTGATAAATATATGTATTTTTATAATGATGATTATGGTTTAAAAAAGATAATTAAGAATGAAGAATTTAAATATAATTATAATAATATATGTTTAGTTTATGATGGGAATTAATTATAATTGAATAAGGTAGGGTGATTATATGGTATCTAGTACTAATGTTAAGAGTGATAAAAAAACTATTCATACAGCTGTAAAAAATACAAGTTCAGCTATTGATGGTATGAGTGGAGACTGGGAAGGAAAATCCTATACAAATTTAAAGCAAAGATTTTCGGATTTTAAGCAAAGTGTAAGATCTTTTGATATAGATATGGATAATTTTGCGGATGCTTTAGATTTATATAAGAAGTATTTAGAAAAGAAAGAAGAAATTAATAATGAAATAGAGAAATTAAATAATTATGGCGATGATCAAGCGGAAGATAAGAAAAGATCTAGATATCGTATAACTTATAAAAAGGGAGAATTAGAAGATATTGGAAAACAAATTCAAGAAAAATTATCAATGATTACAGGTGTTAATTATAGTTCTAAAGCTCTTATAGATGCTATAAAACAAATAGATACAATTGATCCAGATGGATTTCCTAAAGCTCAGAATATTGTTGATAAAGGCGAATATATGGGTATAGATGGAGATTATGAGAAAGTAATTGATATATTTGGTGGACAATTGGATAATCATAATAATGGTGCAAGTTCTTATACCTATGATGGTGGAGGTTGTGATAACTATGCTAGAGCTTATGCTATATATCTTCAAACTGGTAAGATTCCATCAAACAGTAGTTGTGGTGTTGCAGCTGATGGTATGACTCCTGTATGTGGTTATGGTGCTAGTGGAGGTAGTAGAAAAGGTCAGGCAGAGTATGCATATGAATATGTTAAAAAGACTGGAAGACCATGTGTTATTCATGTCAATTCTGGAGAATATGGTTCAGGACAAGGACATTGGATGTGTGTTGTTGGATATAAAAAAGGTGTAACAAAAGAAAATGTTACGATTGATGATTTAGTTGTAATAGATTCTGCTTCTCCAGTTGGTATTAATGGTACTTCTGCAAGCGTAAGATATGTAGGAGATGATAAGTATTATGGAGATGAAGGTTTAGATAGATGTTCTGTGGATTCTGGATATCACGTTTATACATATGAAGAAAATTAATTATTTTAAAATGGGAGGTTTCTTATGGGGTTTAATTATAAGTCAATCGATATTAATTTACCTGATGTTAAAAAGTTTTTAGGGGAAGCTAGTTCAAATACTGATTTTGATAATGGATCTAAATCAATGAATGTTGAAAGTCTTGATATGAATAATACTGTTAGTTCTAATACTGGAGATTATCAGGTAGCTGATACGGGAGTTTCATGTTATATTAAATTTGATCATGCTCCTAATGTTGTTAATATGGGTGATTTTGATGCTATTGAAGGAAACTATGAGTATTTAGCTGATTCTATTGGTGGACAATTAGATGATCATAATAGTGGAGATCCTATAACAAAAGATTATACAATGGATTATGCTGCTTGTGATGATTATGTAAGAGCTTATGCAATTTATCTTCAAACTGGAGAAATTCCTGTAAGAGATAGTGTTGGTGCTGCTCCTGATGGAATGAGTGTAGATTCCTATGATTTAGAAAGTAGAAAAGAACAAGCTCAAAAAGCTTTTGATATTGTTCATGATGAAGGAAGACCATGTATAATACATGTTTGTTCATCTCAATATGGTTCTGGAGAAGGACATTGGTTATGTGTTGTAGGATATAAAGAAGGTACAACTAGAGAAAATGTTAAAATTGATGATTTAATGGTGCTTGATCCAGCTGGTGGATTTGATGGAGACGTAAGTATAAAATTAAGACCAGTTTCAGAAGAAGCAGGTTATTGTGCAGAAGATTTGGATAGATGTACTTATGAACCTGGTTATCAAATTATTTCTTACAAGGAAAACTAATTGGTTGAAGAATTATGAGTGGTTTTGATTATAAATCTATAGATATTGAACAACCTAAAATGCCAAAGTTAATTAATAATTCTAGTAATTCTTTTGATTTTGAAGTTAATAGTCCTAAGACTGAAACGCTTGAATTAAGTGATTTTTATGATAAGAATAATGAGTTTAAAACTGAGTCAATACCTTTATCTAATGATGAAATAATTGCTGATAACGTTGTAGATAAAGGTGACTATATGGGATTAGATGGAGATTATGATGAGATAATTGATATATTTGGTGGGCAACATGATAATTATGGACTATATGGGTATCATAATGGAGAATGTGATAATTATGCTAGGGGATATGCTATCTATCTTCAAACAGGGAAGATTGTTCCTTTTGGTGAAATGACTGTTGATGCTGATGGTATGGTTATTGAACACTATTATGCTAATAGTAGAAAGGAACAAGCGGAATTTGCTTATAAGATGATTAAAGAAGAAGGTAAACCTTGTATAATTCATGTTAATTCTGGTCATGATGGCAGTGGAAAAGGTCATTGGTTATGCGTTGTTGGATATAAAAAAGGGGTAACTGAGGAAAATGTTACAATAGGAGATTTAATAGTAATAGATTCTGATGGACAAAAAGATCAACCTATAACTGCAAAAGTTAGACCGGTTTCAGAAGATTCTTATTATTGTATGGATGGTTTTGATAGGTGCAGTTATAAGCCTGGTTATCAAATTTATTATTATAGTGAAGAAAAATAAAAACAAAAAAACTCAATTATATAAATTGAGTCTTTTTTATAACGTCAAATAATGACGATTATAACAAATGGAGGGGCTAGACGGATTTGAACCGACGATCAGAGTTTTGCAGACTCACGCCTTAGCCACTTGGCTATAGCCCCAATTGCTATAAATATTATAACAAATATTACTTTTAATATCAAATAAAAATTAAAATAAAAAAAGATTAAATTACTTTAATCTTTTTTAATAAATACTTTTATTATTAATACTATATGATTTAATATGTTTTCCAACTTTATTTTGTGGATTTTGTAATTTCTTTATTGCTTTTTCTTCAATTTGTCTAATTCTTTCTCTAGTTAAATGATATTTATTTCCTATTTCCTCTAATGTATGAGGTTCATTATCTTCACAAAATCCAAATCTTAATCTTAATACATCTAGTTCTCTATCGGAAAATTGTCCAGCTTTTGCTTGTTTTCCTGAATAAATACTTTTATCAAGTTCTTTATTTAAGAACTTATCAAGAAATTTTCGTAATTGTCTTTGTTCTATTATATCTTCTACGTCTTCTGAATCGTCCATAATAAAATCCATTAATATAGAATCTTCATCTTCACCAACAGGTGATTGTAATGAAACTATATCTTGTGCTAGAGTTTTTAATTCTTCAGTTCTGTGAAGATTATTTTCATAGTCTTTCTTTTCTAACATTTTAACAATTTCTTCATTTGTTAAATGATCAATGTTATCTTTCTCTTTAATAATATGTTTATCTTTTAAATATTTTTTTAATTCTTCTTTTGATAATGATTCTATTTGTTCAGCATAGTTCTCTTCTTTATTAAATAAATATGCTGATATTTCTTTATTTGTTGGATCTCTTCTTAGTACTTGTATTAGGTGCTTTTCAGCTTTTAAATATTTTACTAACATTTCATATGTATGAACAGGAATTCTTATTGTTCTGGCTTTATCAGGAATTGCTCTTGATACAGCTTGTCTAATCCACCAAGTAGCATATGTTGAGAACTTAAACCCTTTATTAATATCAAATTTATCTATTCCTGTTAATAAACCTATGTTTCCTTCTTGGATTAAATCTAATAAATCTAAACCTTTTCCTTGGTATTTTTTAGCAACAGAAACAACTAATCTTAAGTTATGTTCAGCTACATATTTTTTTATTTCTTCATATTGATTTTTAAGATCAGCTATTTCTTGTTCATCTTTAGTATCCTTGATTTTTAATTTTATAGCATCAAGTTTAGTGAATAATTCTTTTTCTTCCTCAGTAGTTAATAGTCTAATCTTTCCAATAGCTGTGAAATATGCTGATACAGTATCTTGCTTATAACCATCAGCTCTTATGATTGCTAATTCTTGTTCATCTTCATCAGTATAATCATCGTCTAAGTCATCATTATTCTCTAAATTAAATAAATCTTCTTGAGTTGGTTCTTTATCTTTATTTAGATCATCTTGATATTCTTCAGATAAATAATTCATTATTTCTTCTTTTTCTGATTCTGTAACTTCATATTTATTAAATAGATTATTTAATGTTTCTGAATCTACAGATTTCATTTTTAATAATTCTTCTTTAATACTTGTTAAAACATCTTTCATTATTTCACCCCTTTATGATATTTTCTTCTTTCTATATTTTCTTTTTTCTGGTGGGTTTTCCACAGGTGGAACACATAAATATTTTGCAACTCTTGGATTTTGTTGGAATCTTCTAGAGACTTTATTTTGAACTTGTCTAATTCTTTCTCTTGTTACTCCATATTCATTAGCAACTTCTTCTAGTGTTTTTGGATCATCACCATTTAAACCAAATCTCTTAATCATGATATCTCTATCTTTTTGTGTTAGTTTTAAATTTATACCCTTAACTTTATTTTCTAATAAATTCATTATTAACATATGATCAGTTGATTCTTCTACCAATTCTTCAACACTTTTATCGTTAGCTGGAATCATATCTTCTAAAAAAGTATCTTCTTCTTCACCAATTGGTTTATGAAGAGAAACTGGATTTTCATAGAATCTTTCATAGAAAAGAATTGTTTCTATTGGATAATTTAGTTTTTTAGCTAACTCTTGACGCGTATATTCAATACCTTTGTTTTCATATGCTTTTATTTGATTATGAATAATAGCAAATTTTTCATTCATATGAACTGGTATTCTAATAGTTCTAGCAGTGTCTGCAATAGATCTTGTTATATGTTGTCTAATCCACCAAGTAGCATATGTTGAGAATTTAAAACCTTTATCAATATCAAATTTATCAACAGCAGCTAGTAAACCAATGTTTCCTTCTTGAACTAGGTCTAAGAAAGCAACTCCACAATTATAGTACTTTCTAGCTACACTAACAACTAATCTTAAGTTAGCATTAGCTGCTTTATGTTTTAGAATTTTTAATTCTTCATTTTTATCATTGATTATTGAATCATCAGCTTTTAACTTTTTTAGTACTTTTAATTCTTTTTTATTCTTTTTTATTTTAGTAAATAATTCAACTTCTTCTTCCTCAGTCAATAATTTTATTTTATTAATCTCTACTAAGTACTGTCTAATACTATCACTTATAAATGTGTTTTCTTGAGGAAGCACTGATTCTTCATTTTCTTCAGCTTTTATTTGTTCTTCAGTTTCATTTATTACTTCTAAAGATTTAGTCTGAATGAAATCAATTATTTCTTGTTTTTCTTCATCTGAAATATCATAACTACTCATGATTGTTTCTAAGTTTTCTTCATCTAATAGTACTTCAAGACTGTTTTGATCTATTATTAAATTTTTAATATCTTTCAAAGCTTCTTGCATTTCTAGCACCCCTTTTTTTGAACAGGCCATATTATAACAAAAAAGTGTTAAAAAGTCAAATTTTTTGTGGTATAATTCAATTGGGTGAATAAGATGAAAAGGGTATTATCAAATGAAAAAATTATTGAGAGTATAAATCGTTGTAATTACAATAAGTTATTAGATGTATGTAGTAATGCTGTAATTGATAGTTATAACTTTACTAGTAGAGTGGCTTTTTTATGTGGTAATAATATCAAAGGCTTAATTGCCCTAGCAAGTGCTTATAAATTAAAAGATACTTGTGAATGTGATATATATTTAAGTGAATATTTTAATCATATTATTATTAATAATTGTAGACAAAAGGGTATTAATATATACTTGTTAGAAGATCATTTTAATGCTAATTTATATAGTGTTATTGTTGATGGATTAGTAGATAGTTATAGTAATAATGTGGCTGATATTTATGCTAAATTCATTAATAGAGTTAATAATAGTAGTGCAAAAGTAGTAAGTATTGATTTAAATAGTGGTCTTAATCCTAATAATGGAATAGGAAATACTATTATGAAATCTGATTTAACTGTTTCTCTAGGAACTTTTAGATATGGTCATTTTCTTAATAAGGGAAAAGATTATATTAAAAATCTTGTTAATTATAAGATCTTTGATGTTAATAGTGATGTATTCTTATTAGAGATAGATGACTGTGAAAGTGTTTTAAATAATAGAGTCAGTGATAGCAATAAATATGATTATGGATTAGTATCTATAATTGGAGGTAGTAATAATTATACAGGTAGTATTAAGTTAGCTAATATGGCTTGTGCTAGTATGAGAAGTGGTGCTGGATTGACAAGATTATGTGTACCTAATACTATTGGTAATGCTATATTACCTAATATTTTAGAAGCTACTTTGTATGTAATGCCTTCACAAGAAGGAAAGATGATTTTTTCTAAAGAAGATATAGATAAAGTATTAGCAAATTCTTCATCTTTAGTAATAGGTATGGGTTGGGGTATAAGTGAAGAGTATAAAAAGATATTGGAATATATCTTTACTAACTTTGATAAACCTATTGTTATAGATGCTGATGGAATTAATATATTAAGTGAAATGGATTATAATTTGATTAAGAATTATAAGAGTAAAGTAATATTAACTCCTCATTTAAGAGAGTTTTCTAGATTAACTAATTTAGATGGACATACTATTTTAAGTAATCCAGTAGAGACAGTTAGAAATTTTGCTAAAAATAATAATTGTATTGTTCTATTAAAAGGAAATACTAGTATTGTTAGTGATGGTAATTTAGTTTATTTAGTAGATAGAGGATGTTCAGGTATGGCTACTGCTGGTAGTGGGGATGTTTTATCTGGTATATTAGGTGCTTTATTAGCTTCTAATGAAGCAAATCTACTTACTGTAGCTACTGCTTCTTATATTAATGGATTAGCTGGTGAAGAAGCAGAAAAAGAAGTGGGTAGTGTATCATTAATTGCTAGTGATACTATTAGAAAAATACCTATGGTTATTAAGAAAATGAGTATTGATAATAAGTAATTATATATGTTAAAATTAAATAGATAGTGGGAGGAAAATATGGCAAATAAAAGTACTAAAACAACTAAAAAAAGTAGTAAAACAACTAGTGCAAAACCTAGAACTACTAAAAGTGAAAGTGTAAAAAAAGAAACTAAGAAAGTTGAAAAAACTGAGGATCTTACAAAGACTGTAGAAAAGGCTAAAGAAAAGGTTGAAAAGACACAAGATTTATCAAATACTTTTATCAACGATGTTGATCAAAAATCAGCTATTGCTAGTTTAGAAGATCAAATAGTTGAAGAAAGAGAATATAGAGAAGAGGTAGAAACTAAAACTGAGAAGAAAGCATTTAGAACATTTTTAATAATAGTTTTATGTCTTGTTATAGGTGCAGTAGCAAGTTATTGTTATTTTGAAGTTATTTGTAAAGATAAAGATAATAAAGTAGTTGTTAAATATAAAACTAAAGCAGCTAAATTTGGATATGATAAAGATAGTATAGGTTTAAAATACTTAGTTGATGATTATGATTATGTAGGTAATTTCCAAGTTAATATTTATAATTATTTATATAGTGCAGATGAAATAAATGTTAAAGATATGGAACAAGATTATTTGAAACTATTAGCTATTAAGAAAGCAGATAGTGATAAAGATGGAGTAATTAGTTCTATAGAGTTTAATGATGCTGTTGAATATCTATTTGGTGGAGAAGTACAATTTAATAATGATGCAATAAAGACTGATGATATATTATGTGCTAAATATTCTTATGAAAATGGAGAATATAAACAAGAAGAAAAGAAATGTGAGGGTACTTCTGAATTAAGATTACAAAGAAAGATATTAGATGTTAAAGAAGCTAAGAATAGTATGGAAGTAACTGTTGCTATAGCGATATTAGATAATGAAAATGATAAAGTGGGTAAGTCTCTAACATTTGATGAAAATGGTGGACAAACTTTAGGAGATGAACTTGAAGGAGTTACTGCTAAGAATTTTGTTATAGATACTGCTACTGAAGAATTAACTAAATTTGTTTATTATTTTAAATATAATGATGACAATAATAATTACTATTTAGAAAGTATTAAATTAGATAATTAAAAGAAAAAAACATATACTTATTCAGTATATGTTTTTTTATGCTAGATTCCATAGAGTTACCATGATTCCATCTTCATAACATGTATACATGATTATATCAGAACTCATATTGAAGAATGAATTACCATTATTATCTACTAAATCTGGACCTGTATTAACTCCTCTAGATTTTTTAATCATTTTGTATCTAATTATAGATCCATCTTTAAATTTAATATATGAAGTTGCTCCTACGTTTAGATTAGCTAAAGCACTAAACCCTTGATAGTAATGATCTGCAATAACATATTTACCATTATTAATATAATAAGCAGCACTATCTTGATTATTAACTATTGTTTGTAAAGATAAATTAGATTGAGTATTAACGTTAAAGTCATATAATGCAACACTGTAACCAGGAACATATAATCTACCATAAGTACCATATTTAACACTATTAGTTCTTGTAGTAGGATTCTTTTTTGGAACAGCTTTCTTTACTGTGGTAGTTTTAGAAATAGTAGTTTTTGCTTTTTCTAATCTTTCTCTTTCTAATTTTTCTTTTTTTATTTTTTCTTGTTCTAATTTTTTTCTTTCTAATATCATTTGTTTTTCTTTTTTTGTTTTTTCAATATTATCAGTTTCTTCTACTATAATAGTAAAACCATTTTTATCTGCAGTTTTAGCATTAGTATCAATTCTAAACACGGCAAAAATAGATAATACTAAGATAAAAGTACATAACGATATCTTTAAAATTCTTTTCATACAACCCAACCCCTTGAATTGCGCTACATTATATCATAAATAGTTGGATTTGTCAAAAAGAAGGGGGGTTTAATGAGAGATTATTTTGCACAAAAAAAGTCTCAAAATGAGACTTAAATTCTAATGGAGCGGACAACGAGAATTGAACTCGCGTTACAGCCTTGGCAAGGCCGTGTTCTACCACTAAACTATGTCCGCGTACAAATGAATTATATCATAATTTCATTTTTTTGCAATAATATTTATTATTTTTAATTACTTTGATATAATTATTATAGGTGATTGGTATGAGTGATAAATCAATTGATAAATTGAATGAACAAATCAAACAACTATCTAGTGATCAATTTGATAATGAGAAAAGTTTTGATAATGTTAGATTGAAAGTAATTAAAGATGTTCCTAAAGAAGATTTGGAAAGAACAATGAAACTAGAAAAGATTGATAAAATAAGTAAAAAAGAAGAAGTGGAAGAGGATACTGATACTAAAGAAGTAGTTACTAAGATTTCTGATACTAAAGAAATGAGTAAAAAAGAGATTGAATCTTTAACTAAAAAAATAGAAAAAATGAAAGATGTAGAAGAAGATACTTTTGATACAACTACTGGTATTTTCAGTAATGAAGTAGATGAACCATTAATTAAAAAAGCAATTTTAGTTGCGATGGGAATATTTACTATACTTATATTATTAATTATTATTCTTCTTATTTTATGATGAGGTGATTGTTATTAAAGATATAGTTATTAATACTCAAAGTAGTATTAAAATAGGAAATATTTATTTTGATCCATATAGAATTAAAGATGAAGTGAAAGATGCTTCAGTAATATTTATTACACATACTCATTATGATCATTTTGATGTTGAATCAATCAACAATATTAGAAATGAAAATACTTATTTAGTTATGGTAGATGATCCTAAATATATTGATAAAGTTAATTTTGATGAAGAACATCTTATTATAGTGAAACCTAATATGAAATATCATGTTTTAGATTATGATTTTTATACTGTACCTAGTTATAATTTAGATAAAATTTTTCATAAAAAAGAGTACGGTTGGGTAGGTTATGTAATAACAATAGATGGAGAAGATTATTATATTATGGGTGATACTGATTATATAGAAGAAGCTCATGATGTTAAATGTGATTATCTATTTATACCTATTGGTGGAACTTATACTATGAATTATAAACAAGCTAGTAAATGTACTAATGAGATAAAACCTAGAGAAGTATTTCCAATTCATTATGGAAGTATTGTTGGTGATATGAGTTTGGGAGAAAAGTTTAAAAATATGGTTGATTCAGATATAAAAGTTAATATGTTGATAAAATAGAGAGATTATTCTCTCTTTTTTATGTAAAAGTGTTATTTTATTATAATAATGGTTCAAATATATGCTATAATTTAAGTGAGGTTTTATTATGAAAAAAGTATTAAAAGATATAAATGTAAACTATGTTCAATATGGTGAAGGAAAAGATGTTATCCTTTTACATGGATGGGGTCAAAATATTGAAATGATGCAATTTATTGGAGATAGATTATGTAATAATTATAGAATTACAATTCTTGATTTTCCTGGTTTTGGAGAATCTGAAGAACCTAAGACTGATTGGACTGTTTCTGACTATGTAGATTTAGTTCATGAATTAGTTAAATCATTAAAAATAAAAAATCCTATAATAGTAGGACATTCATTTGGTGGAAGAGTGGGTATTAAATATTCTTCTATGTATGATGTAGAAAAACTAGTACTTATGGGAGCACCTTGTTTTTATGATAATCAAGAATTAGATTTAAAAACTAAAGTATTAAAAGGAATAAAGAAATTACCAGGTATGGATAGTATTGGTGAATTCATGAAAAAATATATAGGATCTACAGATTATAAAAATGCTTCTCCTATGATGAGAAAGATATTAGTTAATGTCGTTAGAGAAGATTTATCTGAAGATGCTAAAAAGATTAAAGCACCAACACTTCTTATTTGGGGAACTAGTGATACTGCTGCACCTATTGAAGATGCTAGAAGATTAGAAAAAATATTAGAAGATGGAGCTTTAATAGAACTACCTGGAACTCATTATGCTTATATTGAGAATCTAGATAGAGTAGTTAGTATTTTAGAAAAATTCTTTTAGGAGGTTTATATGGTTTTTATAGTACTATTTATTATATGTAGTTTTGTATTATTAGTATTTAAAAATAAAAAATATTTACATATGTTACAACAAAACTTATATAACGAAAATAATAGATATTTATCATGGTTAAGTAAAAATTTAAATTATTTTTTAGATCTAGATGTAGTTATTTTAATATTAGCTATTATAGGTTATTTGATAGTAGATAAATCAGAAGTAGTTGGTAATGTTTTTCTACTTATTATGTCATTAATTGCCCTATGTAGTTCATTTATATGGAGAGGGAAACTTCAGAAGGATCAAAATAAAAAACCTTTAGTTGTTACTCCTAGGGTTAAGAGATTAATTGTTACTACTTCAATCTTGTTTTTAATAGTAATTATATTTATGTTTATTACTAAGTCTATTAAGATGAGATGGTTAATGGTATTAATCTTTTCTATAATGATGTATTTAGATAGTATATTGATTGTTATTACTAATATTATTAATAAACCTGTAGAGGGATTAGTAACTTTACATTTTAGAAGAATGGCTGTTAATAAATTAAATAGTATTAATAATTTAAAAGTAATTGGTATTACTGGTAGTTATGGTAAGACTAGTAGTAAAAATATATTAGCTGATATTTTAAATGTTAAATATAATACTTTTCCTAGTCCTAAGAATTTAAATACACCTAAGGGATTAATGACAGCAATTAATAATCAATTAGATAAGTTTTGTGAAATATTTATTGCTGAAATGGGTGCTTATAAAAGAGGAGAAATTAAAGAATTATGTGATTTTGTTCATCCTAAATATGGTATTTTAACTAGAATAGGTACTGCTCATTTAATGACTTTTGGTTCACAAGAGAATATTCAAAAGGGTAAATTTGAACTTATTGAGAATTTACCTAGTGATGGATTTGGTGTTTTAAATGGAGATGATCCTTTACAAGTTAATTATAAACTTAAAAATAAAGTTAAGATTATTTGGATAGG
>JAEEGL016319142.1_pt1 | contig 15967 bp, 12 predicted proteins | sample 9134231 | NCBI WGS metagenome assembly JAEEGL01 (sample SAMN16246548, study PRJNA631951) | gut metagenome | biome: gut microbiome; feature: rumen; material: fiber-attached | host: Bos | place: Iran: Karaj | collected 2018-10 | reverse complement strand
GATCCGGACATGAAAGACAGCGTCAGCGTCGTTTTCGGGACGCCGGCCGATGAAAAAGGATATGAACAGAGATTCGAGATCTTTATGGCCGGCATGAAGCACTCCTGGGAGAGATTTATCGGGGGCGACGTCGTCTGCCGGCTCGATCAGGGCGGCTGGAACCTCTACGGCAGAGGGCAGGAGCCGCTCCGGGCAGAGGCCGTGGATGCAATAACCGGCATGGATATTTCGGAACTGAAATACTGGTTCTGAGCTGAAACTGTTTTCGTATATTTTGTTATCCACATGTTGTATACTGCCGTGTAACAGCAGTCAAAAAACGCTGCCGGAACGTTCTGAAGCGATCCGGCAGCCCTTTTGATCAAAAAACAGCAGAATAGTTGCGGTCTTCAACATTTTTTCGCTTTTACTTGCATTGGTAAGATAGTATAATGTGATTAGTGAATTTATAAACATGCTTTCTCAAGGAGGAAACGTCATGAAAAAGATCACAGCGGTCATTTTTGCCGCCGTTCTCGTCTTTACGTGCATCCCGTTCTTTGCCGGAGCCGCCGCGTGGGACGGTACGGGCAAAGAGGCATATACCGGATCGGGCACCGAAGCCGACCCGTATGTAATCGATACCGCGGCGAAGCTTGCCAAGATCGGCGAAGTCGTCGCCGGCGGAGATACGCTCGACGGGAAGTATTTCGTTCAGACCGCCGACATAGATCTCGGCGGCAAGGAATGGACTCCGATCGGAGACGGAACCAATCCGTTCTCGGGGATCTACAACGGAAAGGGCCATAAGATCTCCGGTTTTTCGATCACAAAGCTTTCCAACTTTACCGGACTTTTCGGAAAGATCGTCGCCGCGGATAACGAGGCGGGTGTCTGCAACCTCACGATCGACGGCTCGATCAATATCAGCGGCAGCGGTACCGACGCGGCTCCTTCGGTCGGCGCCGTCGCCGGACAGGTCAACAACAACGTTGCCGTCGCCGGAAAGAAAAACGCTGTTTTCACCAACATCACGTCGAATGTTGACATTACTCTTGCCTCTCAGACACAGCAGCCCCGCGCAGGCGGACTGTTCGGTCAGATTTATCTTGCGGTCGTCGAAAACTGCGTGAACAACGGCAACCTTACCACCGACGCCTCCAACGTCGCCAGACTCGGCGGATTTACCGGACAGTTCATCCGCTGCACTTTCAAGGGCTGCGTCAACAACGGTAAAGTGACAGCCTCCACCACCGGATCCAAAGGCGTCAACATCGCCGGCTTCGCCGCATACTGCACCGGCCCCGCCAAAGAGGCTGACGAAAGCGTCAGCGACCGCTACTCGGTGATCGAAAACTGCATCAACAACGGTGAGATCTCGGGAACCGCCGAAGGTAACGTGGCTGTCGCGGTCGGAGGGATCGTAGGAAACTTCTATACCGCGGTCAAAGAGAATTATCTTAAGATCACAAACTGCCTCAACACCGGAAAGCTCTGCGCGAAGCAGAACGACGGCGGTAGCGCCTACTCCTATGTCGGAGGAATGGTGGGGAACGCTCCCAACAACTATGCGCATATCTTCGTCGAGAAGTGCGTTAACACGTCGTCCGACATCCAGGGCGTCGGAGGAAAAGAGCCCAGAGCCGCCGCGATCGCCGGCGCCTTCTACGCTCCCGGCTGCCCCGATAACACCAGGGGCATCACCGATGCCGTATCCGCCGCGGACGACACGCTGCCGATCGCCGTTGCGTACAACGTAGCGCCGGCGGACAAGATCGAAGCCGACAAGGCGACGTGGGTATACGACGCCGCCCGTGCGACCGCCAGAGCCGCCGAGATCAAAGGTCTCATCGCAAAGTCCACGCTCAAGATCAACGGCATCGACGTGAACAAACAGGACGAGCCCGCCGGGACAGGCGCAACGACCGACGCTGTCACCGATCAGCCGGGTCAGACCACTCCTCCCACCGGCGACAGCATCAACGCTGTCGTCGCGGTGACCGTCGCAGCTCTGATCGCCGCTGCCTGCGCCGTGTATTTCGTAAAGTTCAGAAAGATCGAAGACTGACATAACTGACCGAATAACTTCAGGGGATGTTGAAAACTCGGAAAAAGAGTTTTCAACATCCCCTGTTCAGCACGTTGTTTTTTCAGTGCGCCCTGTTTTTTCTGAAATCGGACGGGGTGGTCCCCGTCACCCGGATAAATGTTTTTCTGAAGCTGTACTCCGAATTGAAATTCATTTCGGATGCTATATGTTCAAGTGAAAGCGAAGGATCCTTCATCATTTCGGTCGCCTGAAGGATCTTTACCCTGTTGAGATAGGTAACGGGAGTGGTATTCAGATACTCCTTGAACAGATGATACAGACGCGACTCGCTGATAAAGCAGTATTCTGCGATCTCCGAGACCGATCCGATAGACGTGAAACCGGAGTCGATGAAGGAGAGCGCCCTTGTGAGCAGGTGGGGAAAGTCCCCCGAGAAGCGCTCGGTCATGCTTTTCGCCGCTTCGGAGGCAAGCGAGTAAAACAGACTGTAACCCTCCAGCTGACCGGCAAACGATTCCGAACCGCAGAGTTCATAGATCTTCTTCACCTTTTCCGCGCACGCCCCTCCGCTGAGCGGGGCGACGCGCTGCAGGGCAAGCGACGACCAGAAGGGCGAGCCGGATATCTCGGATCTGAAATGGATGCTGTAAAAGACGATCTTCCCGTCTCCCGACCAGGTGGAGCAGTATTTTAGCCCTTCGGGTATGTAGATCAGATCGCCCGACCCGGCACATACCGTTCCCGCGGCCGAACGGAAAACGGCGCTGCCGCTTTCGATATATCCGAAACTGTTATAGATCTTTCCCTTTTGCGGTTCAAAGCAGTGTTCGCTTTCGTATTCGGAACGGACCGCCATCAGGGAACCGGCGGCAAGGCGCTTGCGCGTTTTCATAAATGTTTCCATAGAATACCTCAAGAATGTCGTTCAAGGACGTACAACAGCAGAATAGTTGCCTTTTAAAACAGTATATCACATTTTCCGCTGAAAATCAAGAGTTTATAATATAATCGCACAGTTAAAGCCTAACGAAAGGATCGCTGAGATATGAAATCCAAACTGTCATTCATACTTGCCCTGTCAATGCTGTCCGGACTGCTTTTCCTTTCCGGATGTGCCGGTAACGGAAAAGAAGACGTGACGACAGCGTACGCCGTCACCGACGATGTGAACGGCTCCGGCGGGACGGGCGTAAAAACCAATGAGCAGATGCTCGGATTCGCGTCTGAGGACAACGGCGGCAGCAAGTTCGTCATCCTTCAGAACAACGCGTCGGATCTCCCGGAGGATCTTTACGCCGAGACGACCAACGGCAACCGCCTCAACGACGCAACGTACGCGCGTCTTCTCGCCGCTGAAGAGTATCTCGGTATAAAATTTGAGTTCCGCCTCGAGCCGGGGCAGTGGAACAGCAAGATGCCGGATATGATCTACAACGATGTAGCATCGAATTCGGAATCCTCATTCGATCTTGTAAATATGGGACTTAACACCGGCATCATGGGAGGCCTCGTGGGCATATACCTCAACGTTAACGAGATGGAGTCGGTCGACCTTTCTCATGAATGGTGGGTCAGTCAGATCGCCGAGGACGCGTCGGTCGCGGGAAAGCTGATCTGTCTTGTCGGCGACATAAACAGGAGCACGTACGGTTATATGGGCTGCGTTTTCGCCAATCTCGAAGTCAGCGAGACGTACCGTCTCGGCGTTGATTACTACAAACTCGTCAAGGACCGCGAGTGGACGGTCGACAAATTCCTCGAACTCACCAAAGCGGTGGCTCACGACGAGGACGGCGATCTCGCCATATCTCCCGACAAGGACATTTTTGGCTGGGCGAACGTCGGGATCGGCTCGCGGGTCATGTGGAGCTGCGCGGACGTGAACCTTATTTCGAAGGACGATGCCGGAAACTACAACTGGGTCGAGGCTCTCGACGACAAAGCCCTGACGTTTATCGACAAGCTTTACAGGGCGAGCCGGCAGAACAACGTTTTCTATTTCGGTTCGATACTCGGGGACAACGGAGGCATAAAACCCTTCGCGGACAACAGGTGTCTGTTCCTGACGTTCCTCGTTTATACGGCTCAGAAACTCACCGAAATGGAGAGTCAGTACGCGATGCTCCCCATGCCGATGTTCGATTTCAATCAGAGCGATTATATAAGCGCGAACATGTCGGCGTTCGACGCGGTATTCTTCCCCGCCAATGTAAAGTCGGACGATCTGTCCGGCAAAGTCGCGGAGTTTCTGGGATGGTACGGGCGCGAGACGATCATACCCGAGTATTACGACGTTTCCCTGAAATTCCAGTACAACAACGTCGACAAGAACGTTGAGATGCTCGATCTTATTCGTGCCAGGCTCAGGATGACTTCAAACGAGCTGTTCGGCACCGTCGGGAACGGTATCGGACTTACTGCAATGACGCTGGCGAACACCGCCGACAGCGGTTTCTACTCCCAGCCGGTCTCGGTATGGAAAGGCAAGGTCAGCCAGCTGCGCAAGACTCTTGAAAGCTATATGCAGGAATACGAGGAATGAGGAATGAAAAACAGACAGATCGTTTTCACCGCGCCGGGCAAAGCCGAGCTTCTCGAATACGATATCCCGGACGAGCTGAAGCCCGGAGAGGTGAGAGTAAAAACGAAATACACCGCCATCAGCAGCGGTACCGAGAGGGCGAACCTCGTCGGTGAGGTCAACATATCCGGAGTACGGAGACTCTGCAACGGCAACTTTCCGCGGAAGGTCGGATACTGCGGCGTAGGAACTGTCGTCGAAACGGGAAGCGCGGTCAGGGAAGTGCGGCCGGGACAGAGGGTGATCATATATTTCGGCAAACACTGCGAATACAACGTGATACCGGAGGAAAAAGCCGTTCCGATCACGCCGGAGTCGCTGACGGACGAGGAAGCCGCGCTCATGGTCATCGGCTGCTTCCCCGAGAACGCTATAAGGAAGACGCGTCTTGAGCTCGGCGAGAGCGTGTCGGTCGTCGGACTCGGCATACTGGGGATACTCGCGGTCCAGTTCGCCAGGGCCGCGGGAGCGACGCCGGTCATAGGCGTCGATCTCAATCCTGACTGCCGGGAAAAAGCCAGGAAGTACGGCGCCGATTTCGTCGTCGACCCCCTCGAAGGCGACTACGAGGCGCGTATGAAGGAGCTTACGGGCGGAAAAGGCGTCGACGTTACCATAGAGGCGACCGGCAGCTACAAAGCCCTCAACAGCGCTCTGCGCTGCTGTGCGCCGATGGGAAGGGTCGCCCTTCTCGGATGCACCAGGACGCCGGACATTATGGATCTCTACCATGACGTTCATTTCCCCGGAGTTCAGCTCATAGGCGCTCACAATTTCGCGCGTCCGGTCCACGATTCCTATCCCGGATGCTGGACCTACCGGGACGATCTCGGCGCCCAGATGCGTCTGCAGTCGCTCGGCAGGATAGATATGAAGTCGCTCGTGTCGGAGAAACACTCTCCTGAGGAGTGTCCCGAAGTTTTCGGCAGGCTCGCCGCCGACCCGAACTTCCCGTCGGGGGTGCTGTTCGACTGGGACCTGCTGAAATGAACGGAAAAAGGATAAGACTCGGTCATTATATGACGGGGCACGACCACAGCGCCGCAAAGCTCGGATGCGCTCTCTCGCACCCGGAACTGTTCGAGGTGGTCGGCTGCGTTGCCGAAAGCCCCGAACGCGAGGCGGAACTGCGCGTCAGGGAACCGTATTCTTCGGTGAGATTCATGACCCGCGAACAGCTGCTCGAGGAGGGCGTCGACGCCGTTCTGGTGGAGAGTTACGACCTCGATCTCGTCCGCGACTCTGTATTCTGGGCGGAGAACGGGATACACATCCACATGGACAAACCGGCGGGCGGCAGCGTGGACGAATTTGCCGCGCTGTTAAAGTTATGCCGCCGGAACGGAGTTCGCCTGCAGACCGCGTACATGTACCGGTACAATCCCGCTTTCCTCGACTGCAAGCGCAGGATAGCCTCCGGCGAACTGGGAGAGATATATCAGGTCTGCGCCGTGATGAACACCTGTCACGATCCCGAAAAGCGCAGGTGGATAAGCAGACTTCCCGGGGGGATCATGTTTTATCTGGGATGCCATATGGCGGATCTTGTCTGCAATATCATGGGTATGCCGGACGATATACACGCTTATATCAAGCGTACCGGGTTCGACGGAGTGGACTGTCAGGACTTTGCTCTCGCTGCCTTCGAGTATCCGCACGGGGTGTCGATAGTAGAGGCGGCGTCGACCGAGGTCAACGGTTACGGCAGACGCCAGCTCGTCGTATGCGGAAGCGAGGGGACCTACGAGATCATGCCTCTGGAATGTCCGATGAAGGCATACCTGACGCTGAAGCGCGATTCCAGGACCTATCGCGACTGCAGACGTCAGCTGGATTTTCCGAAGGACCTTTCAGGTACCGCGAGGTATGACGACCTGCTGTATGATTTCGCGGCGATGGTAAGAGGAGAAAAGGAAAACCCGTATTCCTTCGAATACGAGCTGAATCTTCACAGGATAATAATGTACTGCTGCGGCGCCGGAAACGACTGGAAGACGCCGGTAAGTATATGATCTTTTGACGGAAGGAGACCGGAAAAATAATGAAAAGACCCGTTTTGCTGAGAACGGCCGCCGCCCTGACGGCTGCCGTGCTGATCCTGCTAGCCTGCCCGCTCGGCGCATTTTCCGCCGATGCCGAAACGGTCGAGTACGAGATCACAGACGCCGACAAACAGTGGTACGACGCTGCGGCTCCGGAATACACGATCTCTACAAAGGGAGAACTCGCCTTCTTTGCCGAACTCGCGAAGACCAACAGCTTTGCCGGCAAGACGGTAAGGCTCGGAGCCGACATCGTCTGGAACGATGGCGAGGCCGACGCGTTCGGATTCACTCCCGCGCCGGGGACACGGCTGACCGGGTGGAACCCCATCGGTCCGGGCACGTCGAACCCTTTCCAGGGCGTTTTCGACGGCCAGGGACACACGATCTCAGGCATCTACATCAAAAGCAACGCACAGAATATGGGATTGTTCGGAGTGATCAAAAACTCCACTATCCGCGACCTGAAGCTGTCGGACTGCTATATCGAGCTTTACAAGGACGGCGAACCGAACCCGTCGTGGGCCGGTATAGTAGCCTCCCAGTCATGGGGCGACAACATCATGTCGGGAATCGTCGTGACCAACAGCTATCTTCTGGGGGACATAGCCGAAAGTTCATACCTCGGAGCTCTTGTGGGCTGCGCGGCCAGCGCCTCGGGGAAAAACGAATATAAAAACTGCTCCTTCACCGGTGCGATCCGCGGTAAGGACGCCGTCGGCGGACTGATCGGACTTGTGAGGAACAAGAAGACTGCCGTGATCACGAACTGCGTCTGCGACGCCGATATAACCGCGGCCACCGACTGCGGCGGTATTGTCGGCCGTCTATGCGGTAACTGTGAGTTCAGAAACACGTTTTTCCTGGGAACCGTCACCTGCGATACCGCCGGGAAATCCGCCGGCCTCTGCTATCTCGAGAAGAAGGACCAGGGCGGTACCGCTCAGGTGGATCCCTCGACGGCTCTTTTCGCCGACTGCTATACCCAGAGCGACCTTGCTCCGGTGGCGTCCGCCCCGGGCGAATCAAAATACGACGTCTCGGCGGGATACGACGGCGCTGAACCTGCTCCGTACGCGCTGCTCGGGACCGACGCCGACGCCGCGGCACTCGCCGCGCTGTTCAAACCTCTGACCGAGGTATCCGGTACCCAGTCGGTCTATACCGCCGCGGCGCAGGAGTACACGGCGGACGGAAAACGCGGAGCGAGACTCGTTGCCGCCGTCAGGGACATCGGCCAGGCGAAATACGCCGGGTTCAATATCAGCGTCATGACTTCCGGCGGCAGACTGGATCTCGGGAATATGTACTGCGCGCAGTTATTCGGGGTCCTCGAGGAGCGCGGGGGCGCGGCAACGATGACCGCGACGTCGCTCGGGGCGGGACACCTTTTCGCCCTTTCGTTCAGGGGGATTCCCGAGGAGGGATGCGCGATCTTCGTCGCGACGCCGTTTACCGGGACCGGTCCGTCGTCCCCGGCGTACGGCCGGACTTCGGTGGCGGTGTTCATCAACGGATATGCTGCCTGCTTCTGCGACTGCCGCTGAGAGGATGAGGTGATAATGATGAAAAAAAGAATGATTACGGCTCTTGCCGCCGCTCTGCTGCTTGCGCTGACGTTCACCGGATGCGGTCCGGGCAGCGGAAGCGAGACGACGCCGCCTCCGTCGAATACGACGGCTCCGGTTCCGGAGACTGACCCCGTACCTGAGATCCTGGCGGTCGCCGGGATCACGAAGGACGACCGCACGCTCACGGTCGCCGATGAAAGCGGCGAGACCTTCGAGGTCGACGGCAAGATCAGAGTAACGGCCGGAGCCACCTGGGCGATATTCCGCGACGAGGGATGCACCGAACCAGTCGGATCGACTGCCGTGACACTAGAGACCGGCGAGAACAGGTTCTGGATCCGGCTGACGCTCGGGGAACAGACGAATACCTATAAGCTCGTCATCACGAAGAGCGAGACGGTCGATACCTCCCGCGTCCCCGAGGACACCACGACTCCCGAGACCTCTTCCCAGGGCACGCCCGGGATCCCGACGACCCCCGAAACTCCGTTCACGGTCACCGATAAGGGAGCCGGAGACGAAGTGGATTTCCCCGGCTGAGCGACGATGAGGCACAAAACGGTACTGCCGGTGATCCTGACGGCCGCCGCGCTGGCTCTGGCGCTTTCATGCGCGTCCTGTTCACCCGCTGATTTGCCGGACGGTACGACGTCCGGCACCGAAGCGGCGACGGCGGCGGATACCGGCGGCGATCCGGCACCCGAAAAAAAGATGTACAGAATTACTTTTGCAACGTCCGGCGGAAGCTATATCGCACCCCGAAGCGTCGAAGAGGGGAAAAAGGTCCCGCGGATCGATCCGCGGCGCGAAGGGTACGAATTTGAAGGATGGTATACGCCGTCCGGCGAAAAATACGATTTTTCAAGTTCTGTGACGTCGGATCTGCTCCTCGTAGCATACTGGCGCCGGACTGCCGGTTTTTATCCTAGCGACACGTCGTCTCCCGTCTGCACGACGGCGTCCGCCGCCCTGAACGTCGTGTGGCGCGACTGCGGCGACGAGGCGGGAAAAAGACCCGACTCGGTCCGTGGAGTCCTGACGGCCGGCGGCACGGGCGCCCCGGGGACATATTACGTTAAGATCACGGCAAACGACGCCGTCTGGGACGGAGCAGCTCCGCCTTGCGGGACTCTCTCCCGCGGAGAGGGAAACTGGACGGCAAAAATAACCGGGCTCGACGCCGGAGGCGAATATACGTTCAGGGCTGAAAAGCCCGCCGACGGCTACAGTCTGCTTCAGAGCGGCACATCGGTGGTGATGACAGTAAAGGGATACCATCCCTCGGCCGACGCAACCGCCGCGCTGACAACGGCGAACGGCCGTCTCTACGACGCCGCCGGCAACCTGATCGTTCTCCGCGGAGTCGTGTCGGTAAACCCCGGCTACGTCACTTTCCCGAATCTCGTATCGGTCGTCTCTCTTAAGCGGCTGGCGGGCGCTGGAGTCAACTGCCTTCGTCTGACCGTGCAGCTCACAGCGAACGCCAGCGGACTCGGATATATCACGACAGCCGGCAAAGCGTCGGGAGACGCCGAAAAGTCGAAGCTGCTGGAACTGGTCGACACTGCCGTCAAGAACGCCTCGTCTCTCGGAATGTACGTAATAATCGACTGGGGCGTCCTGAACGAGAATCCGAACGCGACGTTCGATCCGGCTGCCGAATTCTTCGGCATAATGGCGGAGAGATACGGACAGAACCCGCGGGTCCTTTTCGAGATCTGCAACGAGCCGAACGACACCTGGGGGGGCTCAAACGGCGAAGAGCACAGTGTTAAGCGGTATGAGGAAAAGATCATCGCGCTTATCAGGGACACCGGTTCGCGCAATATTATCATCTGCGCGCCGAACCTGAGCGCGACCGCGCTGTCGGCTTATTCGTCTTCCGCGACTCCCGGCGACGACCCGATCGACGATCCGATCGACAACAGGTACGCCTGGAACCTGGCCTACACCTTTCACTGCTACCCGTACAACTACCCCTGGGACGAGAAGGGCGTCACGTCATACGGCTGGAAGCTGCGGGACGCGGTCGAAGCCGGGCTCACCGTCATCACGACAGAGATGAGCCCGATTAAGGCGAACCTCACCGACGGCAGGGACGAGACTCTCTTCGACCTCTCCGAAACGGCAAAATTCGTAAACTTTTATCTTGAAAACGATCTGGGATTCTGTTATTTCAGGTACAATTACTCGTCGGCGACCGCTCCTCTTTCACAGTGGATACTGTTCCTTCCCGGCATCGAGCCTTCGAACGCCTGGGACAGGGAGGACCTGACGACATGCGGAAAGTGGTTCTACGATCTGCTGACTTCCGACGGTGTTATAAAAGCCGCTGATTTCTCGGCTCCGAGACACCGGTGATGTGAGGTGAATGTAAAATGAAAGCGATACTTGTAACTAAGGACAACCGCCTTGTCTGGAGCGACGTGGCGGACCCGGTGATCAAACCTGACGAATGTCTTGTGAAGATCAGGGCGGCGGCTCTCAACCGCGCCGACCTGATGCAGAGGGAGGGGAACTACCCGCCCCCTCCGGGCTGCCCCGAATGGATGGGACTCGAGATAGCAGGTGAGATCGTTTCGGTGGGCGCCGAAGCCCGGGAAAGATCCGGATGGAAGCCGGGAGACAGAGTATGCGCCCTTCTGGGCGGCGGAGGATACGCCGAATACGCCGCAGTGCGTTACGATATGATGATGCCGGTGCCCGAAGGACTGTCCCTGGTCGAAGCGGCGGCGGTGCCGGAGGCTTTTGCCACGGCGTATCTCAATCTTTTTATCGAGGGCGGACTGAAGCCGGGAAACACCTTCCTTATGCACGCGGGAGCCAGCGGACTTGCCAGCGTGGTGATACCGATGGCGAAGGCGTTCGGAGCGAGAGTCATCACGTCGGTGCTGTCGGAGCAGATCGCAAAGTCGATAGGCCATCTGCACGCGGATGTGATCATAGATCAGTCTAAGGAGCGCGTCGCCGACGTGCTGAAAAAGGAACTGGAGGAGGGACATCCGGTCGATCTCGCTATCGACTGCCTGGGCGGCAGGATGATGGGCGAGTGCCTTCCCTATATGCAGCGGGGAGGAAGATGGATCATGATAGCCACTCTCGCCGGGGATATGACCGAGGTGGATCTGCGGAATATATACGTGCGGAACGTGAGGATAATCGGCAGCACGCTTCGCTCGCGCACGCCCGAGGTCAAGGCGCGGATACTCGCCTCTCTGGTGCGGGACGTCTGGCCGAAGGTCACGTCGGGAGAGGTCCGTCCCACCGTTTACCGCGTGCTCCCGATCGAACAGGCTGAGGAGGCGCAGAACATCCTTTACCGCGGCGAAAACGTCGGCAAGGTGGTCATGACGGTAAACTCTTGACAAAACCCGCTGTTATATGATACTATAATATCCGGTGGCGCACCGAAAGACGGGCGTCACCGGATATGTGTAAAGGAGATTAAGATATGTCAAGGCGCGACGACGTGATGAAGAATTTCATCAGGTACGAGGAGGAGACCGAGAGAAGGACGCAGCTCGGCGTGGAACTGTACAGAAAGGGATGGGGATACGTTACCGTAAAAGACGGAGACGGGAATCCCGTTCCCGGCGCAAAGATCAGACTGAAACTGTCACGCCACGCATTTATCCACGGAGCGAATATCTTCATGCTGGGAGAGATGGAAAGCGACGAGAAAAACGGGGCGTACGAGAAGTATTTCTCCCGCTGTTTCAACGGAGCGACAGTCCCGATATACTGGCGTGATCTCGAACCTGAGGACGGAAAGCCGAGATTTTCCGCCGGCAGTCCGAAGGTTTACCGCCGTCCGGCGCCCGATCTGTGCCTCGATTTTTGCGAAAAGCACGGTATCGTCCCCAAAGCCCACTGCCTGACCTACGTGAATTTCGATCCGGACTGGCTCGACGAATACGATATCCCGGCTCTGCGCCGGCGCACGGACCGCAGATACCGGGAGCTGGCGGAAAGGTATTCAGACCGCATCCCCGCCTGGGAGGTGGTCAACGAGACCCTCTGCACGAGACCCGGACGCGAGAAGACTCCTTACTATGAAAACTGCGACATCGTCGGAGAGAGTTTCGCGACGGCGGAAAAGTATTTTCCGTACAATGAGCTGATAATCAATGAGGCGTCGCACGTATGGGAGCCCCGGATCAATTTCGCCTACGACCGCAGCGCATACTACCAGCTGATAAAAAGGAACCTCGACAGCGGTCGCAGGATCGACGCGATAGGCCTCCAGTTCCACGCCTTCAGGCCGGCGGAATCGGAGGCAAGCTACTCGTCGTCTCTTTACGACCCGCGCCAGATCTACCGGGTGCTAGACTGCTACGGAAAGCTCGGCAGACCGATCCAGATCACCGAGATAACGATACCCGCTTTCAATGAGACCGCGGAGGATTACGATATCCAGGCGGAGATAGTCAGGCGGCTTTACCGGATATGGTTCAGCCATCCGTCGGTTGAGGCGGCTATCTACTGGAACCTGCCCGACGGATACGCCGCCTGGGCGCCGAGAGGCGATATGACGGCCGGGGAAAACCGCTACCGCGGAGGTCTTCTGGATTTCGGACTGAACCCCAAACCGGCTTACGAAGCGATTTTCGATCTCTTCCACAATGAGTGGACCACCGATTTGACCGTCGAGACCGACGGCGAAGGGAAGGCGAAATTCCTCGGATTCTTTGGAGACTACGACCTGGAATGCATGGGCACGAAGAAGACGGTCGTTCTGCGGCGCGGCATGGTCAACGGCTTTGACGTCACGGTCCGGCCGGCGGAAGAAGGATAAAAACAGGCATCAGTGAACGACTGTCGTAAGAAAGATCCCGAAGCCTCCCAGAACGACAAGGAAAAGCAGGTTGAGCGATGCGAAAAGAAGCAGATAGTGTTTCTTTTTGTCGGGATAAAGAGTGCAGAACTCGCTGAAGGTTATCAGACTCGCAAGAGATGAGATTAGCGTGCCGGTCCCGCCGATGTTCACCCCCAGAAGCAGTTCGCGGTAGTTATCCGTAAAGCGTGAGAGAAGCAGGGCAGTGGGAACATTGCTGATGAACTGGCAGGAGATCACGGAGGGAATGAGAACGTCGTGAGAGAGCATTCGGCCGACAAGTTCTCTGACCGGAGGAATGCGCGACATGTTCCCGGAAAAAACGAAAAAGAATGCGAACGTCAGAAGCAGCGGATAATCGACCGACTTGAGCGCGGTCCTGTCAGAAAAGAGAAGAGAAACGATGACGACGGCGCATGCGGCCTGCCACGGAACCAGCCTGAAAACGCTCAATATCGAAATCAAAAACAGTATAACGTAGAAGACAGCCCGGCCCGCCGGGACCTTGAAGTCGTATTTTTCCCTGAGAACAAGTTTTTCCCCGGGCAGGACAAGGCATAAAACGGTTAGCATCGCGACCGCGAGAATAAAAGGCGGCAGCATTATCTTCGTGAACTCCCCGGTCGGGATACCGTAGTAAGTGTATATATAGAGATTCTGCGGGTTTCCGAACGGAGTAAGCATGCCGCCCAGATTTGCCGAAATGTTCTGAAGAATAAAAATATATGCGCTGTATTTTTCCTTTCCGGATACCGAAAGCGCGTAATAGCCTACCGGAAGAAAAGTGATAAGTGCCATATCGTTTGCAATGAGCATTGAACCTATAAATGTCATATAGACCAGAAGCAGAGAGAGCAGACGCAGATTTCCGGCCAGGTTGACTGTTTTTCTTGCGGCGACGGTGAAAAAACGTATGTCTCTCAGCGCGCATACTGCCGCAAGAGTCATAAAAAGGCATGACAGCGTTTTGAGATCAAAATACCCGGCATACTCTCCATCCGGCGGAACGATAAAGCAGGTGACTGCAGCGCACAGTGCGGCAATAACGAGCACAGCGTGTTTTTTCAAAAAACCCAGGACTTGTGATATGGGGAGCCTCCTCAGATGCCGGCTTTTTCGGACTTGCTCTGTCAGTTTCAGTTGTCATACGGCGGTTAAACTAAAACGCCCTTATGAGAACCGCCCCGAAGGACGCCTTTTTTCGATAGCTGATTACTGCCCGGAGATGAGCGTCTCGTAATCCCCGATCAGTTCCTTCAGCGCCCTGTCGGCGGATATCCTGGCTGCCTTGATCTGTGAAGGAATGGATGAGAGCTTGTTCTTCATCGCGGTCCGGCAGAGCAAACCGGGGCTTCCGGAAAAGCTGTAATTGTTTGCGTAGAAATAATCTGTCGTGATACCCGCCCTGATGATATCTATCATCTCGGCGGAATGAAGGTCGGTCGCGTACCTGTTCTTCAGTGCTACGTCGAAATAGCATGGTGTGACTTTCCTCCAGCTCTCGGCGGCCAGTGCCTCGGTTATAGCTGAGACCATCGGAAGCCTGTTACATGTCGCCGGGATGCAGTAGATGGTCGTTCCGTCGTGAACAAGGGTCAGATAATTTTCCTGATCGGTGTCGTATTTCGGATAGGGAATGATCCCGTAGTCGTCTACGCAGTCTCCGCAGATGTTCTTGGCCATGTAGAGCCAGCCCGGAAGGAGCAGCATGACCCCTCCTCTGAAGTCCTTTTCCATCTGGCTGATCCCGCTGTCGGAGTCGTAGATACGGGCTCCTGTATTGTCGTAGTAGAGATCGTAGAGTTTTGCGATGAAATCGACCGACCGCTCGTCGCCGAAGGTGTATGACGGATACCCTTCCGCGGTCCTGGTGTTTGATCTGACTCCGGCGTCGTACATGAAATGCTCGGTGCTCTTGACCGTCGTCGCGCCGAATCCTATGATGTCGCCGTCGTCCATGACGCCGTTACCGTTGACGTCGGAATATGCGAGAGCTGCGAGTTCGCCGAACTTCTCAAGGGTCCACTTGCCGCCGGATACCGTCGAGTAGACGTCGAAGCCGCCGTCGATCTCGCCCATAAGCCGCTTGTTGTAGTATACGCTGCCCATCGATCCCAGCATGTAGAGAGCGATATCTCCCTGCATGAAGTAGATGCGGTCACCGCTTCCGATGAGGAGCTCCTTCATGTATCCGTATTCCCACCAGGGGCTTGAAAAGTCAAGATACTCCGCGTTGGACACGTCGGCAAGGATGCCCTTCATCGCCAGCGGCACGGTGTAGGCCTGGTATGCCGAGATGAGGTCCCAGGCATATTCTCCGGAGGTGACCTGCGTCTCGACGTATGAGCAGTATGACTTGGTGTCGCTCGCGGGTGCCGCGATCAGTTCAAGCTCGGTCCCGAAGCGCTCCATAACGTTCAGGTTGCGGTAGTACACCGCGTCGGCGACAATGTCGCCGGTGACACCGTTCGCGACGAAATCGTCTCTGTAGTTGTTCTTGTCATAATAGAGGACTCTGAAGGTCTCGCCGTCGAATCTCAGAGAATCGGGTATCCCGTCGGGATAGTTTTCCCTTGACGGCTCGGTCGTCTCCCGGACCGCCGTCGTCAGGGCATCCGGAGCGACGGTCGTTTCGTCACTCCCGGTTCCCGTATCAGCGCAGCCCGCTGCGGAAAAGGCGATTAGCAGCGCGAACAGTGCCGCGATCAGTCTTTTTGATTTCATGAGAATCCCCCCTTTTTGTTCATTACTCAACTCTATCCATGGCATTTTCATGGTGTGCTTCGAATTATCGGTGCTTCCCCGGGTATGTTACCTTACGTATTCTTCATGGGACGAGTTGTCCGACAGGAGCGGAGAGTAGAGCATGAGCGCGTCGTTCTCGGTTATGAATTCCTCTCGCAGAAAGTT
>JAEEGL015878966.1_pt1 | contig 15967 bp, 13 predicted proteins | sample 9134231 | NCBI WGS metagenome assembly JAEEGL01 (sample SAMN16246548, study PRJNA631951) | gut metagenome | biome: gut microbiome; feature: rumen; material: fiber-attached | host: Bos | place: Iran: Karaj | collected 2018-10 | reverse complement strand
TGGGCGCGGCATCCAGAAGGACTTGATCTACGCCAAAGCCTGCTAGCCCGTTGCCGTATCCCTGGAGCGCGCCGGCATCAAGATCGACACCCACTTCCTCAACGGCGAGTGCGGCTTCTGCCGCAGTCACCTGCTCTCCGGCGAGATCTTCGTCTCCCCCATCGGAGACGGACGCCGCCGCATGGACAAGGAGATGGGCTGGTTCCACGCCTGCTCCTCCTGGCCCCTCAGCGACCTGAAGATCAAGATCCCCATCATGTGATCCCACAAACGGCAGCCGCCGCGGAAAACCGCGGCGGCTTTTTTATATTTCGATACGGAAAAGGCAGAGCGTTTCCGCTCTGCCTTTATGTTTGGATCTCGGTTCAGACGATCTCGTCGTCCTCGTGCATGCCCTTATGGCTGCCGAAGTACTCCTCCTCGTCGTAATGGAACACGTCGCGCATGTGCTGGTAGTAGTCGAAGAAGGTAAAGCCCGTGTCGTTGTAGCGCCAGCCGTAGCCGTAGGGCTGCACGCCGTAGAACACCGAAATGCAGTCGGGGTGCATCTCCCGGAAGTGGCGCTGGGCGTAGGCCGAGACGGGGGCCATGCAGTTGAAGCGCTCCAGAGGCACGTTGTCCAGCATGGAAATGTCGGATACGGAGGTACGGCTGATGTTCAAAAACCGCATGGTGGGGTGATCCTTGAACACGCTGATGTCCGTGATGCGTCCGCAGAAGACCAGCTCCACCCAGACCAGATTCTTGCAGTTGGCAAAGGGGGTGATGTCCTTCACCGCGGCGCCGGAGAGGATGATGCACTCCAGGTTCGGCATATAGGCCAGGTAGCCGCATTCCGTCATCTTGTCGTTGTGCCCCAGGTCCACGTACACCGCCTCGGTGCAGTACTTGAGCGGCATGCAGTTGGTGTCGTTGAGCTCAAAGGTGACGCGGACCACGTGGGCGTCGGTGCGCAGGTTGCAGTCCTTGAAGAAGACGCGCCACACCACCTTCATCTCCGGGTGCTCGTCCCGCAGCTGGGCCATCTGCTCGTTGTCGATGCCGCAGCTGTCCAGCAGGAAGTACTCGCAGTCGGTCATGATGTCCATGGCTTCCCGGACCTCGGGCACGCCCTCGTTGCCGATGTCCACCGAATCGTACACCACCCGGGTGTCCAGAGTAGACAGGTGCTGGCCGAAGAGGTCGAACTCATAGTGGAAGCGGGCGGCGGGCACCGCGTCCATCAGGGCCCTCACGTCCTTTTTGCTCAGATCGCTCTTCCCGGCGGCGCTCATCAGCTCCACCTCGGTCAGATCCGGCAGCAGGGGCAGCTTTTCCAGGACCTGGGGCAGCTGGTTCTGCTTGATGCCGGACAGGTCCAGCGCAGCGGCGTCCCCCGGGACGATCTGCCCGCACAGGTTCACCGTGTATTCCACCGTCAGCCCGGTGTCGCGCAGCTTCCGGATCTCTCTCGGACTCAGATCCGTCTCCGGCAGGATGATCTTCTCCAGGCCGGGCAGGCGCTCCATAGCCGCGCGCAGCTCCTCCTGGGTAAAGCTCCCGGCGGTCAGGGTCACTTCCCTGGCGTCCAGCGCGATCTCCCCGCCGCCCAGCAGCACCGGCGGCTCCGTCGGGTCCGGGCCGAAAACGCTGACGGGCTTCTTCGTGGCCTCCCCTTCCCGGGGCGGCTCGTCTCCCGGCATGGAGCAGGCGCTCATGCAGCAGATCAGCAGCGTCAGCAGCAGCAGCGCGCAGGCAAAACTCCTCATTCCGTGTCTCATGCTTGTCCCTCTTTCATCGCGTCCTGCGCCCGGACTCTGTCGAGTCGGCGCAGCTCATGCACATACAAAGTGTATTGTACATGATTCGGCCGCGAATTGCAAGAGTGAACCGCGGGAGAATCCGGCGCGGCGGCGTCGGCTCAGTTCTTTTTGCGCTTCTCGTCGTCCTCCCGGATCTTCCGGTCCCAGTCGGCGGCGATGGGCATGTTCATCCGCGCCATGCAGATCGTGTCCGCCACAGCCTCGTAGGCCACGCGCGTCCCGATCCGGTCGGCGTTGTAGTTGACCGCCCGGTCCGCTCCGATGCCGTAGCGCGCCGCGGTCTTCACCGCGTCGATGTTGGCCCCCAGGAACAGGAACTCCCAGCCGTACTTCTCCTTCTCATGCTCGATCATGGCCCTGACCCTGTCCCCGTCGTAGACGCGGCTGGCGTTTTCCATGCCGTCGGTCATGATGACGAAGGTGGTGTGCTCGGGCACGTCCTCCGGGCGGGCGTAGCGGTGGATGCCGGCGATATGGCGGATGGCGCCGCCCAACGCGTCCAGCAGAGCGGTGCAGCCGCCCACGCTGTAGTCCCGCTCGGTCATGGGCCGGATCTCCTTCAGGTCCACCCGGTCGTGGAGGGTCTCGCTGCGGCTGTCAAAGAGCACCGTGGTGACCCAGCACTTGCCCTTCACCTGCTTCTGCTTCTCGATCATGCTGTTGAAGCCGCCGATGGTGTCGCTTTCCAGCCCGCTCATGGAGCCGCTGCGGTCCAGGATGAAGACCAATTCGCTGACCTTGTTGTCTTTCATAGTAAAAACCTCCTGTACTGTGATTTTTGTTTACGCTCACAGTATAGGAGGTTTTCCAGGCCCCGAGGTCGCCCGTCAGGCGACATTTTTCTTTGAACGTCTTACGCGCCCAGCAGATTCTGGTCGTAATGGAACAGGACCTCGTTGATCTCGAAGATGTCGTAGCGGCGCTTCTCGATGAAGTACTGGACGATCACGTCGAACTTGCTGCTCCGGGACAGGGCGAAGCCCGCCTTGCGCAGCAGTTCCTCCGTCTCTCTCAGATCCAGCTCCAGGGCGATGGCAAAGGCGATGGCCGTTGGCTTGCTGGGCCGGTAGCTCACGTCCTTGCGGATCTTGGAGAAGAGCTTGCGGTCCAGATTTGCCTTCTTGTAGCACTGGGCGTCGGTCATGCCCCGCTCGTCGATCTTTCGCAGCAGCATCTGCTGGAAGCTCTCGTCCAGTTCCCCCATCCGCTCCTCCAGGGACGCCATATTCCCGAAGGGCGTTCCAGGCTGAAAGAGGGCCTGGGGGCGCGGTGAGGACGGCGCGGCCGGGGGACGGGGAGCGGACGGAGCGCAGATCGCGTCCTCCCCGGGCACGCAGAAGCTCTCACTCTCCGCCGGAGCCTCCTCGAACTTTCTGCGGCGATTGGCCTGGGGCGGATGGGCCTGGACGTAGTGGTCGTCGATGTACTCCTGGATATCCGCAAAGAGCTTTCGGCCGATCTCCAGGCTCTCCCGACCGTAGACCACCAGATAGACTGTCATGTCGTTTTCCAGCAGGAAGGCGCTGACGCTCTCCACCGCCGTGCGCAGGGCCTTGTCTTTGGGGTAGCCGTAGGCGCCGGCAGAGATCAGCGGGAAGGCCACGCTCTCGCAGCCCTTCTCCCTGGCCAGCTCCAGGGCGTTCCGGTAGCAGGAGGCCAGCTGCCGCTTTTCTCCCCGCAGCCCTCCGTGCCAGACGGGTCCCACAGTGTGGATCACCCAGCGGCAGGGCAGGCGGTAGGCCGAGGTGATCTTCGCCTCGCCCGGCCGGCAGCCGCCCAGGCTCCGGCACTCCTCCAGCAGCTCCGGCCCGGCGGCCGCGTGGATGGCCCCGTCTACCCCGCCGCCGCCCAGCAGCGAGGGCTTGGCGGCGTTGACGATGGCGTCCACCCGCATTTTCGTGATATCGTCCCGAACGATCTGAAAGGGCATGGGTCTCCTCCTCTCCCGGCTCCGTCAGGCGTCCAGCCGGTAAGTCCGGATGAACTGCTCCGGCTTTGCTCCCCCGGCCAGATAGCGCAGCAGGATCTCCGCGCAGGCGTGACTGTCACTGTCCGCCCGATGGTGGTTCAGGCAGATGCCGTAGTATTCGCACAGCTCGTTGAGCCGGTGGCCGATCTGAGGCAGGAGCCTGCGCCCCATGACCACCGTGCACAGCACCTTCGCCGTGGGCTTCCAGTCGATGCCGTAGGCGGCCAGGCATTTCTTCAGCACGCCCACGTCGAAGCCGGCGTTATGGGCCACCAGCACGCCCTCCCTCAGGATGGGCTCGATCTGCGGCCAGAGCTCCGGGAAGGTGGGGGCGTCGGCCACGCTCGCGGCGCTGATGCCGGTGAGCATGGTGTTGAAGGGGTCAAAGGGCTGCTCCGGGTCCACCAGGGAGTAGAATTCCCGGACGATGGCGCCGTCTTCCACCACGGAGATGCCGATGGCGCTCATGCGGTTGTTGGCTCGGTTTGGGGTCTCCACGTCAAAGACCACGTATCGGCTCATAGGCCCCTCCTTTCCGGTTCCCCGTCTCGATCTTTCCTGTATTATAATCCTGCACGGCGGCCCTGGCAAGACGCTGTTTTTCCCGTCCCGGCAGGTCTTCGGCCCCCTTCGGCGGGATCCGGGCCGCTCTTCTGCGCCCAGGCCTGCCGTTCCCCCGGACACCACGCCCCGATCTGTCGTGAAATGCAATAATTTTTTGTAGTAAATCGCGAAAAAGCTATTGATTCTTGAAGACAAATCGTTTACAATAGGCTTGGAAATCGTTTTCCCTGCCGACTCTCGCTTTTCCCCCGGGAGCCGGCGGTCTGCGGGTACCGATCGCAGCAGCACTGAGGAACCGTCGCTTGTTGATTTGAACGGGAACCGGTCAAGATCATTTCGATCTGAAGGGGTAAGGATGGCAGCTAAGGTAGGGATCAGGGACGTGGCCGAGATGGCCGGCGTATCCGCCGGAACCGTGTCCAAGGTCCTGAAAAATTATTCCGGCATCTCGGAAAGCACGAAGAACAAGGTCATGGCCGTGGTGGAGCAGACCGGCTTCATCCCCAATTCCGTGGCCAGCGCCCTTTCCGCGAAAAAGAACAACCGCATCGCGCTCTTCATCTGCATCAACGACCGTCCCCTGCAGATGGACGAGATCAACATGCTCTACCTCATGGGCGCCTTTGAGCAGGCGCGGAAGGAGAACCTGGAGCTGGTAACGGTTTTCAACGCCTCCATCGAAAACCTGTCCAACGAGGAGACCGCCCGCTATTTTCACTCCATCCACGTGGAGGCCATCGTCGTCCTGGGTCTGAACAAGAGCGATGAAAAGATCCACTATCTTGCCCAGCAGGGCAATCTGAAGATCGTCCTGGTGGACGCTTTCCTGGACGGAGACCAGATCTCCACCGTGATGATCGATCACGCCCGGGGGCAGTACGACACGGCCGATCAGATCTGCGAGCCCGGCGACCGGGTCCTGTACCTGAAGGGCAAGGACAACGAATACGTCACCGGCCTGCGCCTGGAGGGCATGAAAGAGCTGGCAAAGGATAAAAAGCTGCAGTTGGACGTGGTCGACGGGGATTATTCCGAAGAGCGGGCCTACGAGATCGTCAAGGATCTGGGCGCCAACTACGACGCCATCGTCTGTGCCAGCGATCTGATGGCCATCGGGGCCAGGCAGGCCCTGCCGGAGAGCAGCGGCGTAAAGATCTCCGGCTTCAACGGGATCCGGCTCATGGAGTACGTGGCGGAGGACGTCATCACCTGCAGACAGGATTTCCGTGAGATCGGCGCGGCCGCCGTGGAAGCGGCGGAAAAGCTCCTGCGGGGAGGCAAGGGCGAGCTGATCCGCGTCCCCTATTCCGTCACCCGCATCCGCCGGTGAATCCGGCGCGCGTTTTCGGTTACTGTCAGCGGTCCGCATCGCTGTAGTAATAAAATGAAGCAACCCAAAAAATGAATTTGAGGAGGACAAAAAAATGAAGAAACTGCTTGCGCTTCTGCTTGCCGTGATGATGGTCGTTTCTCTGGCCGCCTGCGGCGAGGCGAAGACCGAAGAGCCCAAGACGGAAGAGCCCACCACGGAGGAGCCCACCACGGAGGAGCCCACCACGGAGGAGCCCACCACCGAAGAGCCCGCCGGTCCCCTGGTGGACGAGGGCCACAACGCCTGGGTCGCCCACGGCCAGTACCTGCTGGCTGACGGCACCGAGAACAGCTGGAACGGCAAGGACCCCGCTCTGTACGAGGCCTCTTCCCTGACCGCCATCGCCCTGGAGGACGTGAAGGCCATCGATGAGAATCTGTACAATGCCCTTGCTGCCAAGGAAGTCAAGTACCTCTACGCCATCGACCTGATCTTCGGCACCAACGACGCCGGCTGGACCACCAACTTCCTGAAGGACGGCAAGCTGTTCCGCGCCAACGGCTCCTATGCGTTCAAGGTCTGCCCCTGCCTGATCGACGAGGGCGTCTACTCCGAGGACGGCTGGATCCCCGATGCGAAGGTCGCCAATGCCGAGTCCCTGACTCCCGACACCCTGTTCATGCCCGCATGGCAGGAAGAGAAGGACGAGAACGGCTTTGACTGGACCTGCAACCCCGTCGTCACCGGCGGCGCCGGCCTGTACACTCTGGTCATCGCCCAGTACACCAACGCCTCCTCCCCCGAGCAGGCTGGCTACGGCATCGGCCTGGTCCTGAAGGAGGCCAAGGAAGGCGCTGAGTACGAGGAGATCCTGGAGTACATCCCCGCTGACCACACCTACGGCATCATCGGCGGCTTCGAAGGCTCCGACTGGGGCACCGACGTTGCCATGGAGGAAGCCGGCGAGAACACCTGGACCGGCGAAGTCACTCTGAAGGCCGGCGACGAGTTCAAGGTCCGTGCTGACGGCGCCTGGGACTACAGCTGGGGCACGGAAGACGGCGGCAACTGCACCGCCGAGGCTGACGGCACCTACGTGGTCACCATCACCTTCGACGCTGACGGCAACGCTACCGTCACTGCCGAGGCAAAATAAGTCTGCCCATTAAGGGGGTCCCATTTTTTGGGACCCCCTTATCCCTAATCGGAGAGAACCTACAGCCAAGGGGTGGAAGGAATGAAAAAGATCCGAACAATCGTCTGTCTGCTTTTGGCTTTGACCCTGTGTCTTGGCCTGTACGGCTGCGGAGGGAAGACCGCTTCCCCGACCCAGGTCCCCGAGGCCTCCGAGGCTGCCGCCGACGAGGCCGCCGAAGCTCCCCAGCCCGCCGCGACCCCTGCGGTCTTTGAGGACTTCGAGGACCACTACGTGGACGCCCTGCCCGCGCACGCGCAGGACGGCCTGACGCTGCACGCTTTCAACTGGACGTATGCGGAAGTCCAGGCGAACCTGGAAAACATCCGGAATGCCGGGTTCAAGAACGTGCTGCTCATGCCGGTACAGCAGCCGAAAAGCGGCGGCTCCGCCTGGTGGGCCTTCTATCAGCCCCTCAGCTTCTCCATCGGGGATGCTTCCCCCTTGGGTACCAAAGAAGAGTTGGAGGCCCTGTGCGACGAGGCGGAGCGCTACGGCATCTGCATCCTGGTGGACGTGGTAGTCAATCACATGGCGACCACCGACGACGAGGGGAAGGAGCCGGACGGGACCCCCATGGTCTGCCCCGCCGTCCTCGACTATGAACCGAGGATCTACCTCAACCGCAACGAGGACACCGACGGGACCGGTCTGACCTTCCACCACAACCGCACGGCCAAGGGCTCCGGGGCGGACACCCAGTACTACGCCTACGGCAATCTCCCGGACCTGGATACCTCCAATCCCTACGTGCAGGAGCGGGTCCTGGCGCTGCTGAAGGAGTGCATCGACGCGGGCGTCGACGGCTTCCGCTTCGACGCGGCGAAGCACATCGAGACGGCGTCCGACCCCGATTATCCCAGCGATTTCTGGGAGAACACCCTGGAGTTGGCCAAAGAATACTATCGCGAGAAAACCGGAGAAGAACTCTACGTCTACGGTGAGATCCTCAATTCTCCCTCCGGCCGCAGCCTGTCCAACTATACCGCGTACATGCGCATCACCGACGACGGCTTTACGGCCCAGATGAAAACCGCCTTTGCTGCCAAGGATCCCTCCAAGATCCTCAACGCCGCCCTGAAGCTGGACGACGCCTCCCAGCTGATCGCCTGGGTGGAGAGCCACGACGAGTACGTCACCGCCAGCACCCACTACTCCGACGTGCGGGTGGCCAAGTACTGGTCCGTCATCGCGGCGAAGAAGGATCTGGGCGGGCTGTTCCTGGCGAGGCCCACGGAGGAATTGACCGTGGGTCAGATCGGCTCCTACGCCTTTGAGAGCGAATACGTGGCCGTCAGCAACCGCTTCCACAACCGCTTCTACGCCGCGGATTCCTATGAGTCCGTGGACGGGACCTGCTACGTGAACGAAAAGATCGCCCCGGACGACCAGGGCGCTCTGATCCTGAACGTGGGCGAGGTCGATCCGGAGCAGCCGGTGCCGGTGGCCGTCCCCCATCTGGAAGACGGCAATTACTACGATGCCCTCACCGGCGCGAAGATCGTGGTGGCCGATCACACGGCCGCCGTCACCTTCGACCCCAGCGGCCTGGCGATCCTCACCCGCTCCCGGGACGTCCACCCGCAGCTGGCGATCTCCCGGAGAGACTGCTCCTTTGTGGGCGATGAGGAGATCACCCTGGAAGCGCTCAGCGCCGACGAGGCTTACTACTATTTCAACGGCGATGCCGACGAGACCTGGCCCATCGACGGTCCCACCGTCATCCGGCTGGCGGATCATGCCGTGGACGGGACGACGGAGCTGACCGTCTATCTCCGCAAGGGCGTCAACGAGTTCAAGCAAAGCTTTACTTACCATCAGGTCCAATTGATCGAAGGCAGATTCAACGTGATCCATCTGGCGGACAAGTACCTCAACGGTGATTATGAGCTCTATATCTGGAGCTGGTCGCCGGGGGTCTGGAGCCAGGATTATGAGATCCGGGACGGCGTCATGCTGGTGGATACCGCCGGGATGGACGGATTCCTGATCGCCGTCTTCGAGAAGGGTTACCAGATCCAGGACCTGAACAGTTGGGATCCCAACGTCATCAAACAAAGTGCCGATATCAAGGGAGATCTTCTCAAGCAGGGCTTCTTTGATATGGCAGGCTTCTGACGGAGAGGCCCCGGCGGGAGCCGCGGTCCTTTCCGCAGGCGCGAATCCTATCCTGCCCCGCCGCTTTTCCGGCTGCCACAACGTGGACCGGATGGCCCGCTGACAAACCGATCCCGGGCGGGTCTGCTTGTCAGCGGGAAAGATACAGGGGATGCTCCTGGTCTTTTCCCGTTCCAGCCGACAGGCGTGCAGTACGCATCTCTGCAGATAAGTGAGGTGAAGAGAATTGTTCAAACACGGCGAGACCAGCACGGAGATCGACAAAAACACTTTTTTCTTCACGTTGGCCGCCTTTCTCGGCAGTCTGACCGCGACGCTCCTGCTCTTTATCCTGGGCTGGGGCCGGCCGCTGGCCATTTTTGCAGGGATCCTGCTGGCGGTGGTGGCCCTCGCCGCCGCGGCCGTGCTGTTCGCCATGACGACAGACCAGGCCTACATCCTGGACAACAAACTGTACATGAGCTACATGTTCCGCAAGACTGCAGTCCCGCTGGACCAGATCGGAAAGATCACAAGCAAAGACAATGTCTTTTCCGTTTTTGACCGGCGCGGCAAACTGCTGGGTACCATCAACGGACAGCTCACGGGGATCGACAAGGTCCTCCTGAAGCTGGACCAGTGCGGGATCCACGTTGTCTGAACGGGCAGGCAGTTCTGAGCACCGCAGCGCTACACCCAAGAAATCAAGTATAAGAAGAGGGAGGAGAATATGGCAAATCTAAAGCTTTCCCATATCTACAAGGTCTATGAAAACGGACACAAAGCGGTAAACGACTTCTCCATCGATATTGCCGACCGGGAATTCATCGTTTTCGTCGGCCCCTCGGGCTGTGGTAAATCCACCACCCTGCGGATGATCGCCGGTCTGGAAACGATCACCGCCGGCGACATGTTCATCGGCGACACGCTGGTCAACGACATGGAGCCGAAGGACCGCGATATCGCAATGGTGTTCCAGAGCTACGCTCTATATCCTCATATGACCGTGTACGAAAACATGGCATTCGGACTTCGCAACCGCAAGATGCCTGAAGAGGAGATCAAAGAGCGCGTCCTCAAGGCCGCCAAGATGCTGGACATCGAGGATTACCTGGACCGCAAGCCCAAGGCGATGAGCGGCGGCCAGCGTCAGCGTGTGGCTCTGGGCCGCGCGCTGGTGCGTGACCCGAAGGTCTTCCTTCTGGACGAGCCTCTGTCCAACCTGGACGCAAAGCTTCGCGCCGCCATGCGTACCGAGATCACGGCGCTGCACAAGAGCCTGAAGACCACCTTCATCTATGTTACCCACGACCAGGTAGAGGCCATGACCATGGGCACCCGGATCGTCGTCATGAAGCTGGGCTACGTCCAGCAGATCGACACCCCCATGAACCTCTACAACGCGCCCTACAACAAGTTCGTGGCGGGCTTCATCGGCACGCCGCAGATGAACTTCTTCAACGTCACCCTGCGGAGAGAGGGCGACGACGTGCGCATCATCTTCTCCAACGGCGATACCGTCACCGTCCCCTACGAGAAGGTCTCCAAGATCCACAGCCGCTACCTGGACGGCAACACCCCCGTCATCTTCGGTATCCGGCCCGAGCACATCACCCTGGAGAAGCAGGGTTACGGCCTGAAATTCATCGTGACCAACGTGGAACGCCTGGGCAACGAGACCATCGTCTACGGCAAGCTGGGCGACAGCCTGGGCGAATTCACGATGAAGGACGAGGGGAACAACATCATTGTCAAGCTCGTAGACCGGGACGACGTGGAGGTGGGCGACGTGGTATTCGCCGAGCCCAACCCGAACAAGGTCCACTTCTTCGATGCCGAGACCGAGATCACCCTGATGGACAAGATCCCGCCCTTCAACACCGTGGAAGCCGGGGTCATCGGAGACGAGATGGTGCTCCTGAACGCCCGCACTCCCCTGCCGCCGGTCTTCAAGGCCGCAGTGGGCGACGCGAAGCACATCGAGCTCAACATCCCGCCTCAGGCCATCGTGCCGGGAGACGATTACCATCTGAAAGTCGCCCGGATCGAAGCGGTCGACGACAAGCGCCTGGCTTACCTGGCCAACGGCGACAGCTATCTCTTCGCCCTGGTGGGTGACGAGGTCCAGGAGGGCGACATCTACGGCTTCTCGTTCCTGAACGAAAAGCTCAACGTCCTGGTCGACGGCGCGGAGGTCCTGAAGGCCGTGGACGACGAGGTGTCCATGACCGGCCGCTTCTCCAAGACCGAGGTCAAGGAAAACGGCGACCGTGTGCTGCACTTCTTCTACAACATCGGTCCCTATGTCCGGGAGGCGGCGCCGGAGCAGGGCTACAAGATCAACTCCATCGACGGCGACAGCTGCTACAAGAAGACCTATCGCTACGCTCTGGACCGCAGCCGCGTGTATATCGTGGAGCCGACGGAGCCCGGTCTGGACGCCCTCGTGAAAGAGCTGCTGGACTACGGCAACATCCGCTTTGCCAAGGTTGAGGCGGACGGTCAGGACTTCCTGATTTGTGTCGGTCCGGACTTCCAGGCCGATCAGGTCCGCGTGGCCTTCGACAGCCAGGATATCTCCGTCTACTCCACCACCATCGACATGAAGATCTGCTGATATGAAGGCAAGCGTCAACGGCAGACAGATCGAGCTGGAACCGAATTCCAAGCCCTATCTCCTGAAAAGGATCGCGGCGGACGGCGCTGACGTCTTCCTGATCTTTGTGCTGTTCATGGTCCTCACCCTGGTTCTCATGAATACGCCCCTGGCGGAGAACTACCAGCGGCATTTTGACCGATACACGGCCATCGAGAATGCCGTCAAGGAGGAGTACCATACAGATGCGGAGGCGATCGCCCAGGCTCTGAACAGCAACAGCGAGTATTTGGACGAGCGGTTCGCGGCGAGTTTGCACGGGTACCTCATGAAGGCCATCGCCTGTGTCCTGGCGGAGACCCCGGTACTCCTGCTGGTCCCGCTCCTCAATCGCAAGCGGGCGACTCCCGGCAAGCTGATGACCGGAGTCATGCCGTTCAACGAGCGGAGACAGCGGCGGATCACCTGGTATCAGGTGATGTTCCGTTTCCTGTTCGTGTTTCTGATCGACAGTCTGGCTCTGTATTTCGTCACGGGGATCCTCACGTTCCTGCTGGTGCCTGTGCTGCGGCTCACGCAGATGCTGTTGAACGAGAAGAACAAGACCTTTTGTGATTATCTGACGGGCGTCACAATAATAGAAACGCTGTCTTACGACGGCATTAATTAGTTCCGAGGAGGGTAAATTTCGATGAAAAAGCTATTGGTATTCCTGATGGTGTTCGCGATGATGGCCGCAATGCTGGCCGGCTGCGGCGGTGACAGCGCCGCCCCCACAGGCAGCGAAGGCGGCGGCAGCAGCGAAGGCGGCAACGGCGGTGAAGCCCCGGTCAAGGACGCAAATGACGACGGCGTCATTCGCGTCTGGGTCGGTGAGGAGTCCGCCGAGTTCTACCAGAAGATCTGCGACCAGTACGTAGCGGACCACCCCGATTTCGGCTATACCATTGAAGTCAAGGGCATGGACACCGGCTCCGTGGCCGGCACCATCACCAACGACCCCACCGCCGCGGCCGACATTTACACCGTCGCCCACGACAACATCGGCAAGCTGGCCGCCACCAAGTGCGCAAAGCCCATCACGGATCAGGCGCTGATCGACCAGGTCCTGGCCGACAACCCCGATTCCTTCAAGACAGTCATTTACTCCACGCTGAACGATCAGCAGTATCTGTACGGCGTGCCTTACATCTCCCAGGCCCTGTTCCTCTACTACAACAAGGAACTGGCCACCCCCGAGCAGGCGGAGAGCTTTGAGGGCCTGAAAGAGGCCGCCGAGGCCGCCAACTGCAAGGCCATCACCGTCACCGGCGACGACGGCTTCAACATGTCCTTCGCCCTGCTGGCTACCAGGGTCAGTGACCACGCCACCACCGTGAAGATCTACGAGGGCGCCGAGTCCGTCTCCGGCGGCTCCAAGGGCGTGAGCAACTGCCAGGGCGACGATACCGTTGCCATCATCCGCTGGCTGCAGGCCTTCGCAGCCGATCCCAACGGCTTCAAGTGGGCCTCCTCCGACGGCTGGGAAGCGGACTTCCGCAACAAGGGCGTTGTTGCTGTGATCGGCGGCGCCTGGCACTTCAAAGAAGCCAAGTCCTCCGTCGGCGAGAGCAACCTGGGCATCGCCCTCATCCCCACCTTCACCCTGACCAAGGAAGCGGTCGACGGCCTGACGGGCGTTGCCGCCGGTGACGTCTACCGCGGCGGTACCTTCGCCGACTGCAAGTGCTTTATGATCAACGCCACCTCCGCTGCCAGCAAGTATGCCAAGGAGCAGGAGCTCATCCTGTACCTGTCCAGCAAGGACGTGCAGAACGCCTCCTACCGCGAGGTCATGAACGTTCCCGCTTACGTGGGCGCCGCGGACTTCATCAAGCAGTGCTTTGACGAGGGTCTGGTCACCGAGAGCGAGTACAGCCTGGCCGCCATGCAGGTCAGCATGGCCGAGTGGGGCATCCCTCAGCCCTTCCTCACCGGCACGCTGAACACCTACTACTACTCCAAGAACGCCCCCGCCGTGTTCCGCGCCATGATCGACAAGACCGCTTACCCCACCACCGGTGACAAGATCCTGGAAGAGACCGAGTCCCTGGACGGCATCCGTCATGGCCTGTACCTGGTCGAGTACCTGTGGATGCACGGCGTCGTCCCCTCTGAATTCCCGTCCACGCTGCCGGAGAAAGCTTGACAAACAGTATAATTGATTCCTGATCATTTTTTGGAGGGAGAATATGGGTTCCAGAACATTAGTGGCTCCGAAAAATAAAAAGAATCAGTTGAGTTTCCTGGAACGCCTGGGGAAAAAGTTTTCCGACTTCGGCAAACGATACGTCGATGGTTCTCCGGGAACGAAGCTTTCACATTTTATTTTCGGCGCCGGCAATTTCTATCACAAGCAGTACATCAAAGGCTTTATTTTCCTGCTGCTGCAGGTGGGCATCCTCGCGCTGATGATCTTCTGCCCCTCCGTCAACGGCACCCCCTACGGCTGGAAGGCGCTGCGGAACCTGTCCCTGACGCATGTGACCGAGGGCGGTCAGTTCGACCCGCTCACCGGTGATTTCACCAGCGGCTCCGACTGTAAGCTGATGGTCCTGTTCGGTTTCGTCACCATTGCCATGATCCTCATCTACTTCCTGGTGTGGAACCTGAACATCAACTCCTCTTTCCAGGCGGACAAGGACAGAAAGATCGGCAAGAAGCCCAGCACCTTCAAGGAAGACCTGGCGGAGCTGCTGGACGGCAGATTCCACGTCCTGATGCTCACGCCTACCTGCATCGCCGCCGCAGTCTTCACGATCCTGCCCACGATCTTCATGATCGCCCTGGCCTTCACCACCTACAACGACCAGGATATGAACCATCTGGGCACCACCCTGTTCCACTGGAACGGGCTGCAGAACTTCCAGGCGGTGTTCACCGGCGAAGGCTCCCTGGGCGTGGAGATCAAGAACCGCTTCCTGCCGGTCCTGGGCTGGACCTTCATCTGGGCCATCTTTGCCACCCTCACCTGCTATTTCGGCGGCATCATCCTGGCCCTGCTCATCAACAAGAAGGGTCTGAAGGGCAAGAAGCTGTTCCGTACCGTCTTCATCTTCACCATCGCCGTGCCGCAATTCATCTCTCTGCTGGCTGTGCGTAACCTGCTGGGCGAATACGGGCCCTTCAACACGATGCTGATGAACCTGGGATGGACCACGCAGCCCATCGGATTCCTGGGGCTGAACCCAAGCGACAGTGAGAGGTTGGCCAAATTCATGGTCATCCTGGTCAACATGTGGGTCGGCGTTCCGTACACGATGCTGATGACCTCCGGCATCCTCATGAATATCCCCGCGGATCTGTACGAGGCCGCCCGTGTGGACGGCGCGTCCACCACGAAGATGTTCTTCAAGATCACGCTGCCCTACGTCGTTTTTATCACGACGCCGTACCTGATCTCCAGCTTTGTCGGCAACATCAGCGCGTTCAACACCATCTACCTGTTGACAGGCGGCGGACCGACTTACCCCGGCTACCAGGCCGGCGGCACCGATCTGCTGGTCACATGGCTGTACAAGCTGACCATCGATCAAGGCTCCTACAACACGGGCGCGGTCATCGGTATCTTTACCTTCATCATTACCGCAACGATCACGCTTGTAACGTACCGCCGCAGCAAAGCTTACAATGAGGAGGATACGTTCCAATGAGTGAGAAAAAGATTAAGGTCAGCAGCCAGTCCCGGAACCGCAGAGTCAGCCTCGGCGTCACCTACACTCTGCTGATCATTCTTGGCATCATCTGGCTGATCCCCCTGCTATGGATCGTCCTCTCCGCGTTCCGCTGCGAATACAGACCCGACGGCACCTTCATCGGGACGGTCACGGGGAACTTCATCCCCCACGCCGTCGGACTGAAGAATTTCAAGGATCTGTTCGCGGCCACCTTCAACGGCGTGGATCATGCTTTCGGGCACTGGATGCTGAACACCCTGCTCATCGCCGTGATCGACTGCATCATCTCCACCTTCCTGGTGCTGTCGGTGGCCTACTGCATGTCCAAGCTGAAATTCAAGCTGCGCAAGGCTTTCATGAACGCCGCGATGATCATCGGTCTGTTCCCGGGCTTCATGAGCATGATCGCCATCTACTTCCTGCTGAAGTCCATCGGCCTGACCGGCAACCCGGCCCATCCGGAGTATTCCGTGATCGGTCTGATCCTGGCCTACAGCGCAGGCGCGGGCCTTGGCTTCTAGATCGCCAAGGGCTTCTTCGACGTCATCCCCAACGCCCTGGTGGAATCGGCCAAGCTGGACGGCTGCACCAACTTCAAGATCTTCCAGAGGATCATCCTTCCCCTGGCCAAGCCCATCATTATCTCTCAGGCGCTGATGAGCTTTACCGGCCCCTGGATGGACTTCATCTTCGCAAAGGTCATCATCGGCGCGAGC
>JAEEGL013258092.1_pt1 | contig 15967 bp, 26 predicted proteins | sample 9134231 | NCBI WGS metagenome assembly JAEEGL01 (sample SAMN16246548, study PRJNA631951) | gut metagenome | biome: gut microbiome; feature: rumen; material: fiber-attached | host: Bos | place: Iran: Karaj | collected 2018-10 | reverse complement strand
TGATGATAGAAAGAACGATATATCTAAGTTGTTATCCCATATGGGGTCGGTTTCTCAGTGCTTCGTTAGTACGCACGACGACAATATTATAGGTAATAACAGCGTTGTTGTTAATTTGAATAAATGACGCGGTATTATAGGTCGATTATGTTAACGCAATTGTTACAGTGTATTAACTTTTGTTTAATACATGACAATTGTTATAACTGTGGATATAATTTGTGCGAATGCAAATTTACACTACCATCTGATTTTAATAATTTAAACTCAATATTAGCAAACTATTGTGATGATAGGGACCGATGTGAAGAATGCCCTATATTGGATGAAGAAAGCGATGAATGCATTTGGGGGGTTATTTGGAATGACAAGTTTTTGAAGTTACTTCGTTTGAAGTCATCTCGGAGGTTTTAATTGTGTGCGAAAAGATGTAGATGTAAGTAAAATTCTATATGAACGGGATAAGGTTAAAGAAAAAGTTTCAGATAAATTCTATATCACTAATCATAGCATTAGAAGATATAGACAGCGGGTAAATAGAAAGTTAGACAAATTTGAGGCTTATATGTCTATAACTAGATGTCTAACTGATGAGTATAAGTCTTCACATTATATAGGTAAAACCGAAGATCCAAAGCACGGAGTTATATACTGGTTTAAAGGTAAAGATAACAAGAATGATTTTCTAATTCCTCAATCTGAATTTGGGATAGTACGGACCATCTATAGGTATAGAATGTCTACACCAGAGATGGAAGCAATGGAAAAGGAGTTTAACAAATTGAAAAGATCCGGTGATTCAAATGATCCAAAATGATAAAGCTCCAAAAGCTAGACTGGCAGATTTAATAGCTTTTGAAGTTTTCATTCAGAATATTTGTATTGGGCAAAAAAACTGTTCTCCGAAATGCCCATTAAAAGATCCATATTGTAAGTGTAAAATCATAGCTAGACCCTCTTGGTTAAGCAGTTTAAATAGTTATATGTATAGTAAAGTGGCTGCGGCATATAGGTTATTTGGGAGGTTAAAAAATATGTGCATGCTAAGTGCGTGTAGCAACTGTAGGCTTTATGTAAAAGTAAATATTGATGATGATCGCAGCTATAATGATTGTTTGTATTATAGTTTTGTAATAAAACTTAAACGTATTATTAATCATAATATACTTAACTGGAGATATATGAGATAATCTAAGAGATGGGTATTGTGAAGTATCTTGATCTAATACCCATCTCAAATTTTGTAAGTATATTATGTTATTGTAATTCTCTGTTCTATGCTATAATAGAACTGTTTTGAAATTAGTAACACCCAACAGTCTTGTATTGTTAGTCTGTTTGTACTTAGTAACAACATGTTTGAAATTAGTAACAACCTATTTAATTTAAAATGCTTGAATTTAGCTATTGACATTTAAATAAGATGGTGTATAATAACATCATCAGCTCCTTCCCGCGAGGGATAATTGGAGAATGTCGTTCGTATACGATATTTAAGCATTTTAATTTATTGCTTTATCTTAATTTAGGAGGATGTTAGTTATGAGTGAATTTAATACGATTAACCCAGATATCGCTGAGGCTAGTAAAAAGCTGGACGAAGTTATTAATAAGGATCCAGAGATTAAAGAAGTTGTTGACAATATTCCTAAGCCTGATGAAGAAGAACTTATGGATATTTTTACTGAAGATAAAAAAGAAACTGACGAAGAACATACCGAAAATACTGATGATAGTGAAGATGGTCTTGATTCTGATTTTGATCTCAATCCTGATGATATGGCGGGGCTTGAAGAATTGCAGAATTTATTTAAGCTGTTTGGAGCCGGAACCGGTGCTAATGTTTTAGATATGCCTCAAATAGTGTTCCAAAAACTTGATAAAACAATTGATCTTCCTAAGTATGCGCATCCCGGAGATGCTGGTATGGATGTATGCTCTTCTGAAAATGTTATTATTCCATCCATGCAAAGAAAGTTAGTGCATACTGGTCTAAGAGCTAGAATTCCTGAAGGATTGGAAATTCAAGTTAGACCTAGATCTGGTCTTGCTCTTAAACACGGCATTACTGTCCTTAATACTCCTGGTACTATTGATTCTGGATATAGAGGAGAAATCGGAGTTATTCTTGCTAATTTTGGGGATAAGGATTTTACTATTAAAAAGGGAGATAGGATCGCACAATTAGTGGTAGCTAGCTTTACGTCAGTTAGAGTTCTTGAAGGCGATGTTGACAAGGACGAAACTGATAGAGGCGCTGGTGGGTTTGGTTCAACTGGAGTTTCAGAAGAGCTTAATAAGGAGGAGCCTGTTAGTAAAAATGGAGCAGAAGACAAAGAAGCCTCTAAGGAGGATCCACAAAAAAGTTAATGATGTAGATACTACAGAGTATAAGAGCATAATGAACTCTGAAACTCAAGATGGTATTAGCGTATATGATTATTACTATTTAGATCAAAATAATCTTTAATACTGTGTATATTAAATCTGATATTTGTATACCTAGATATCCTCCGAACAGTATGAAGTGTTCTTCAGTTGCAAAATATATTATTAGCAGCAACTTTAATCTTATTTGGGATATTCAGACAGCTAGTACTGGTTATTGTGCTGACTCTTGGTATGTATGCACATCGTCTAATGGAGTTCAACCCGTAAATGGGGTGGTTTAGTTGGGCATCGATTATAAAGATATAGCTAATAGTATACTTCCAGCTAATAATAATACGTATTATACCTCACAGACTCATGTATCTTCAGCATTTAACGATAACTCTTTTTATCTAGCTAAAGAGTGGATAAAAAATGAGTTTATAGATAAAGTAAACTCAATGTATAATAATCATTTAAAGACCCCTTATGATCCTATATATGCTCATCAGAATTTAAAGCATATAAATGTTATGGAATATATCATAAAAAATAATTGGAATATGAATTGGGATTATATGGATGCTAGGTTTCCAAACACTTACGATGCTAATGATTATATTTGTACATCTTCAACTGGCGCATTACCAAGAAGGAGGAGATACTAATGAATAAGGAATATGTTTCTAGGCTCCTTGCTATTGTAACTGAAGAGAACAATGGCTTTCTCTGCTTTAGCAAGGAATTTAAGGATAATAGTGCTTGGACAGCCGCATATAGTCATAATATTTCTACTAAAGCTTATGACTATAATGAGAGTGTTAAAAGATTTGAACATGACTTTTCAAATGTCGACAAATTTGAAATGGATGATAATTTAGTAGTAACTAAAGTGTGTACTGATGTGCCTTTGATTAGATGTAAGGATTTTACTATTGTCCAGGTTGGTGATAAACTTCATCGTGAAGATAAGTTTGTTGGAAAGGTAATTTGTAAATTTGATGAAGACTATAGAATGATACATGTTTGGTTTAGCACTAAAGATGATAATGAACATTATCATTATCTTGGATGTGTTAGCAAGTATTCTCTTGAGAAGCATAGCGGTATTGAAGTAGTACTTAAGTATGCTGAAGAAGACCCTGTGAAAGGAGATTATTAACATGATTGTAGCAATTGAAGGACAAGACGGAATCGGTAAGACTAGTGCTATCAACGAGATTAACCAGTTTATGCATGTTTATCAGTATGGAATGAAGTTCCCAGCATATAGTTATCCTAAGACTTCATTCTTTACAGATGCTGATTATCTTAAAAATACAGCAAAACTTTGTATTGAAACCTTCTTTAATTCTAAGAGCTTTGTAGAGAGAGCAGATGCTCTTAAAAGATTTGATTTTGTGCATACCACAGATAAGCTTCTTTGCACTAAAGATCTAGAGAACTACTCTAAAAAAGGAGATATTTATCTGTTTGATAGATACAGTCTTTCTCAGGCAGTATATTCTAAATGTTGTGCAGAACTTCTTATTGAAGATTATGATAATATTTACTCTAATGACCCTGACCCAGTATGTAGGGAAATGCTTAGGGATCTTTGGTATAGTGTTGGAATGACCAATTATATGATTCCCAAGGCAAAACTTACAATAGTGTTTGTTGCTGATTCTAATACTATTAAAGACAGAATGAATAGCAGAGAAATTATTAACAACGACTCTATCGATGTAGCTAGAAGACTTCAGGAGAAGCTTAATCTTACATACACTAATAAGATCTTTACTGAAGAATATTCCAATAGTGATTATACTGTTACAATTAACACTACTGGAATGACTGTAAGACAAATGGCTGAAAAGATTCAGAGTACAATTTGGCATTACTGTAATGTCCTTCCTAATAAGTAGTTATGGGATAGACTCAGCTCTATCCCAAATTCTATATTTTCATCATACTAAGGAACGAAGTTTCTTTACTTGTAGTAGAAAAAGAATTGAAGAAGCTATTCAGCTATATAACCCGACCCATATTCTTGGATTTGGAATTGATCTTAGCTATTTAACTGATGCTTACATTATTGATAGAGAAAAAGAAGTTAGTGCCACAGCTAATCTTGGTAAGCTTTTAAATGTAGATAGAACTTTGTTTAAGTATGCGGCTATAGCAAATTCTCTCATATCTCATAATGTAGATCTAGAAGTAGTATATAATTACTATGAAGCAGTTGGGCATGAACAGTTTGTAAATAAGTTTATCAGTACAGATTCATTAACGCTAACTAAGGCTGAACAGGATCTAGGTAGATTATATGTAGCTGAGCATCAAAAGCTGGCTAAAGACTATATAGAACAATTTTGTTTCTATAAGAACGATATAGCTATCTGTAGATCAAACTTCAGGTTATCTAAGTACATTGAGGAAATGATCATTGATAGCTATGCGGAATCTGGATTAAAATTTATAGTAACATATCAATTTAACTATACTGGTAAAGACATAGTGTGTACTATAAGAAGTAAAAAAGATTTAATTAAATCTTTTATGGAAGCAGTTCCAGAGAAAAACTATTGTGATGAATATGACAATAGTATGTTGGTTAAAGTAGATGAGCTAGCCAATATTGAAGAACAGATATACGACTTAGTCTCAGATATCTGTGACAAGGCTTCTGATCTTGAAAAAAAGAAAGCCTATGATAAATATGATAAGATGATTCTTTAATAGGAGGAGTAGCTAATATGTTCATGCCAGTTGGCAAGAATACACTTATTTACATACCAATAGTTAGACATAATAATTCTACTCAAATGGAAGCTACTATAGAACAACCTTCGTCTTCACCTCAAATTAGAGTTATACGATATGGTGCAATTTTTATAGCAGCGATGATGGTAGTTTGGTTTTTCATTGCTTGGTATGATAGTAGGCATTAGTTAACGAAGAAACTTGGGGGTGTACATATGATATGAATAAGTTTGATCGGAATATGCTATTAGCTATAGAACAAAATTTGATTAAGCAGATTGAAATGCATAAAAAGATAAAACACCCTAAAATCTTAAAGAAGCTTGAAAGGCATCTTAAATCCATTCAACGAGCAATTGATAGACTTGATTCATAATAGTTAGCACTAAAAAAACCGGGTATAGGGATTTCTCCCTGTACCCGGTTTTAGTTCAAATCAATTCTATTATGCCCTAATACTTGGACATAGTTAGCCTCAATGATAATCTTATCATTGGTCATAAATATTCTAGAATCACCTTGTCGTATTTCTGTAGTATTTGCATTTTTATCTACACAAATAGCTTGATCGCCATTTCCAGATTGTATAAGTATACCATTAAATGCATTTTCAGATAAAGCTATAAACATTTGATTAGAATCTCCTAATACTTTGCTAGTGTTAGACCCCTTTCCTTTAATAACTATACCACTTTTACGATCATTCCCTTCATCAACAACTACTATACCTCTTCCATTAGGAGTCTTTATAAGTGTATAAGCATTTTGAGGGTTATTTAGTTGCTTATTGTCGTGTGGAATTGTATCTGGATTAACTAATGCAACTGATCCAAAGTAATATGCATTAGCGTAATTTCCGTCTTCAATAGCTACCCATACATCTGATCCTACAGGAGGAATTATACATTGACCTACATTCTTATTTGCTTCTTTGGAATCTGATCCTAAGAAACATGCATTTAATGGAGCTGCCCACACCAATCCTTTATTATTACCCACAACTTTTTCAGCAGTCCAATCCGGAACGAATACTTCTACGCTACCAGGTGCAGCTTTTGCAGGAGCACGTTTATAATTATTATTCGTAACTTTAGCTCTATAACATTTACTTAAATCTAATGGCATTATAGCATCCCAACTTTCATAAATATATTATGTTAATATAGCAGTATCATTACTGCATGTTTAACAGCTCATCTTTTGCCTGATCAAATGGAAGATTCTCTCCAGCATTTCTTACATCAGATTCAGCTGTAATTGGATATTGAGGAGGTGTACTAGATCTAATAACATGAACAAGCACTACAGTGTCTTTAAAAGCGGGGTTAACAAACCTATAAGGTTGTACAAACCCGAAATCTTGTAAAGCATTAATCCAAGACCTGTCATCATGCTTAGACAAGTCATTAAAAACTATCCATTGTACTTGTGGATCTGGATTCTTCATAGCTAACTGAATAGCTTGTTGAATCATTTGCTGATTAATATCTGAATTATCAGTAGGATCTCCATAAGTATAAGATGCATAAACTTTAATCTGATTATTATTAATAAATAATGGTATGCTATCTATAAGCGCAATAATTTCATCTTTACGAATCGCTGCTACTCTGAAGCTAAAGTTTTTATTATCAGTGCCAAGATATCTCATGATAGCCTGGTTATCTGATTTGTCTTCAGGATAGTACTGATTAGGATGTGTATGCGTCTTATTAAAGAATTTCTGCAACGATTCCTTCATCTCTGGAGGTATTGAAGTGATTACTTGAATCTCGTCTCTATCGGTATCTTCGGGTTCCTGAAGATTAGCCTTCATGTTAGGATCAGATACTTGTGGAACTGAAGGTGGATTCATTGGTTGATCTGATTCTTTAAGTTTAAGTCTATATCGTTTCATAATTTTTGAACTCCTTTCAAATGAGGTGGATTATTAAATGAATGAACAAAGCGCATATTCACTAGGTGTTATAGCTACATCTAACAGATTTCTCAAAATTAATGATTTGTATAATAGATTTTCTAACGATTTAATTGAAAAGCATACAGTTGAAACATATGTTGGTAATTTTTGTACCAAGCTAAATCATGTATATACAGAAAACATGGCGTGTGATGATTGCTTATTAGATGGTAAAAAAGAGTACGGAGGTTGGTGTACCTGTAAGCTATTAATATACTTGAACAAAAGTGTTATTGATGCTTGGAGGTATAGTGATGGTGATTAAAAATAAATCTTGGTACTTATTTCTAATAGTAACTTGTATTAATAAAGAGCATTGTAAGGTAGATCATTCAAACGATGCTTTTAGAAATATGGGTTTTGACGAGTTAAGATATCTATGCAGAATCTTTACAAACAAATTCTGTAATAAGATTGAATGTGAAAGATGTAGTTTTAGTCTTCTTGATGAAAAGTGTCTTATCCTAAATAGTATAAAAAAGTTAAGGAGACATTAATGAGCTCATCTAAATCTCTTACTTTATATATACAGATGCATATTACTAATTTTCTGCTATCAGGAGGATCTATTGAAACTAAACACGAGTTTGATAGAACAGAATTATATGAGTATATATTAGTACACATTCCACCTGTAGTAAATCCTGGTAATGCCTGTAGTGGTCTTTGTGGGAAATGTGTTGCAAGAAATATGCATCAAAGAGATGGTACTTGGTTTACTTGCTCTGTGTTGGTGTATATCAAAAAAGTATTATCACCTATAATTTGTTCAAGAAATGTCTAATTATACTCCTGTATATTTAAGTAAAAATGTTTATAGATATTTGATGTATTTACAGTTATATAATCATTGCATGTCTAAAAGATGCCTTGATTGTGTATTTGATTTTGAATGGTCTGATATAAATAAGCACAGACACTGTTATCTTGTACATACTGATTGGGATAGCATTAAAAGAGGGCCAGGATCTTTTATAACAGAAGAAGAAGCTCCAATATTTAAAATATTGTGCCTTACCGATGGACCAGATGGATTAGGTTGCACAAGCATTTGTAATAAATGTCGATTCGGAGTTTTATCTAAAACAGATGGATATTACTATTCTTGTGCGCCGTTTATAGATCCAAGACATTTGTGCTTTGAAATTATAAAATATAAAGGTGATGAACATTAATATGTTAAATAAACTAGATACTATGCTAGAGCTAATATACAGAAATTTATGTATTAGTCAAACTACATGTAGAGGATGTAGAGCCAGAAATGAACTAGAGTATGCTCCTGAATATAAAAGCAATGGATCCTGCCTTATATCTAAAATGTGTGTGTTTGATCTAATAGGTAGTGATATGCTGTGTAAAGATTGTTATTGTGTCGATAAAGATACAATGATTTGTAGATTATTAATAACAGATTACAATGGAAACACTTGTATTAAGGACCTTAAATATTATGGCTATTGGAGGGTGCTAATATAATTAATGCAGTATACACCATGCTATATACAATTATCAGGAATCATTGTTTATCTGTAAAATGCGAAGAGTGTGAACACTACGAACCTTCGAGTAGAATAATCAAGGGTAAATTCTATTGTTGCCAGATTTATAAATGTGCCAGCCCTTTGGATAAGTTGTTATCTATAATGCCCAGTCATAGAAAAGTACATCCACTATGGAATGTATTCATGAAACATTGTAATACCCATTATCTCTATGGGAGATTTAGCTGTTGTATCGGATGTAAATTTTATAATAATAGTATATGCGATTTCACTAACATTTGGAGGCATATGAATTGGTGAAGATCCTTCCAGTAGAATTCTGTTTGGTATATGCATATAACTATTGTATGGCTATAGAATCTTGCGAAAAGGAATGTGTGTTTTTCAAAAAGTTTTTCTCCAGGAATAAATGCAGATTAACATTGGATAATATGATTCCATTTTGTTGCCAAAAACTATCTTGTGAGGATTGTAATCTCAACAGAAATTATAAATGTATGGCTAGAGATTGTCTTCATAGTTTTCGTAAAGTTAAGGGTGGTGTTGATTATTAGTGAATATAACTTTATCATCTAAACGAGTGAAATTGCTTTTGTTTATAGTTGTAACTAACATGTGTAATGCATCTCCTACTTGTAAAGCATCTACTTGTAAACTTAGTACTAATATAAACACATGTTCTTTTAAGACGGGTCATATTTCACATTATACAGTACACCCATGCACACCAATAATAGAAAGGTTAGCATATAGTTGTATCAATGAAACTAATTGTTTTGAGTGTGAATTAAGCATTCCGGGAACTAGTTTTTGCGGATTTAACGATTTTGTAAAGGAGGCTATTAGCAAATGAAAAAACGATTTCAAGAACTAAGATGCCTTATATTTATTATATATAATGTTATCAATAACACATGTCATAGATATACAGAATGTAATGAGTGTGTAATGAAACCTACAAAGTCGGCAATAAACGATGAAGGTAATTGTGCATATCATAGTCGTATAGAGAATAACATACAAATGCATGAGTTATTTGATAAAGCGTTTTATTTAGATAGATGCTGTGATGATAATTGTAAAACATGCGGAATCAACCATCTAAGTAGTGAGAATTCGACTTGCGGGTTTAGTATGCTAGCAGATCGTATTATTAAACCTAGTGAAAGAACTTCAAAATAAAAGGGCCCAATACGTGGCCCTTTTTTTTATTCATATGTATATTCTAATCAAGAGTAGAGTAAATAGCTCTAATTAAATATATGGAGCCCCCTGCCAAGTGGAGGGAGAAAGAGGTCAAGTATGAAGACTATTATTAAGAACCAGGAAGAAATTAATAAGATCTACGAAAACATTGGAGACCAGGAAGCATTCTTGTATAATGCATACGACGATAAGGGAAACGAATATCTCGGGTACTGCATGTTCGAGACCGACAGTTGCCCTGTCGGTCATTGCATCGATTGCCCGTGGTATTCTACCTTGGCTAAAATTGAGCGAGAAGAAGTCCCGGATTAATCCGGGACTTTTTATTTCTTAATCTTTGGATCCATTATATTTTGTACAGCATCTTTCTTTTCTTCTTGCTTACCATTACCACTAACATCTGGATTTGTAATATTGTCTACATCAATTATCTGTACAGGAGATATATTTCTTCCTTTAGGCAAATCGTCAAGAACTTTACTTGTAATATTACCATTGTTTCTCATAACTGGTGTAACTGTTGGCCTACTTGGCATATTCGGAGCTTCTATTGGGTTTTCTTCAGGCTGTTTTGTAAACATACTTGACGGAAATTCTCCTAGATCTTCTAAATTATCTTCTCCTGGTTTCTTAGATACCTGCTTAATATCTTTAACTATTTGGTCAGAATCTTTTTCCAAAGACTTTGAAGTTTGTTCTGGAACTTCTGGAATAAATTCAGGTTCTTCCTTTGGCTCTGGGATATCTTGTAATTGAGGTTCCTGAAGTTTCTGTTTAGATGTTTTCTGAATTTGAGTTTTGATGTCTTTTGCAAGATTAGCTTGTTTCTTTTCTTTGTCTTTGAGGAATTTATCATAATTTGATAACTCCGGCTCTTCTGGAGCAGACGCCGGTAATGGCGTTTGGAACTCAGGCTTTGTAGGCTGAATCGGTTGAACTTGCGGTTGTTGTACATCTGGTTGTTCTGGTCCTTTCTCCTGAGGAATTTCTTCACCAGTTGGCTGTGCAGGTTCTTCTTCAGGTTTTTCTTCAGGTATTTCTTGGTCCTGTTGTTTTATACTATTTAAAAACTCGTCATTAATCTTAAATACAGATCTGTATTTAGTTTTACTTTTTTCCCGTAATCCATCTACTTTCATCATACTTTCTAATATAAAGTCTTCTTGCCCTTTAAGCTCTTTAATCTTAGTTAACGAAACAGCTTTGTCGACTAGCTTCTTTAACACTTTGCCATCTGTATCATAATAATGGTCCATAGTAAATGTCCAAACTCCATTAAGTTTAGCCACTACTATATAAGCTGCAATGGATACGTCTGTTATGCCACACCATACTGTAAAATCCGGTAACTTTTCTTGTGCAGAAAGTAATGTAGAAGCATCTCTTTTAGCTCTTCTATTAACTTCTTTTTTACTTAAAGACATATCATCTTCATATACTCCATACTGGAACCTAATCATTTCACCATAGTAATCTTTTTTGTATTTATCATAAAACTTAACAGGATAAGTAGCAGCCTCATTAATCAATTCAATATTCTCATTGAATTTATCCTTTTTAATATAAGTTTCAGTATGCTTAGTATCTCTAGTAAAATAGTTCTCAATAATAGGCTTATTATCATTATTAGGATCAAAGTTGGGATATTGCCTAAATGCAAAATCTTCGTGTAACGGTTTCGCCATTCTGATAATATCATGCTTTTCATTATCTGGGCCCAATACATAATAATTAGAAGTATGCTTTATAATAAACATTACTTCAAAACCCATTCCCTTATACAATTTGATAGCTCTTTTATTATAAGGCTGTGTATTAAGATCTACCCATTCACTATTTTCAAATCTGGCTGAACACAAAGCTAAACCATCCCTCATAATGGCTCTGGCATGCCCAAATTTTTGATAGTCAGGATTAACAAATATTTCTGGTATATGTACAAATGAATCCCCAGTATCTGAGTTAGGATTTTCGTATGCTGAGAAATATGCAACATAATCATTTGTCTCTGTTTCTACCATGCATTCCTGAATAGACTCATATTGAACTAATTTCTGCTGAAGCTCATTCAAAAAATAATTTTTCATGTTTTTTATATTAGTTTCTTTACTTATATTAGTGGGCCTTAACGGTAAAAAAGCTTGGCAATATATTTCAGCTAATGGTTCTAAATCAGATCTATCTACTTCTTTAATAATAAAAATCTTTATTCATCTCCTTTCATACTAATGAGATGATTATAGCACAAAATATAAAAAGATACAAGAGGTTGTAACACCTCCTGTATCTTTATTGTTTAATTATTCGCCGCCTTCAGTTATAGGCTCTTCTGGAATCTCAGGATTGACACCCATGAGAGGAAGAAGCTCCTCTTCATAGGTTCTAGCATCAAGATATTCTAAAACTGAAAGTTTTCTATAATCGTTAATACTATCGTCCCAAAGATACACTTTAGGAAGAAGACTCTCGTCGAGAGTAACTAATTTAACGTCTCTACCAGGCTTTGCATCGTAGTAGAAAAGTTGTGCGTCATCGTTAATAACATTGTGTTTAAGATAAATTGAAATACCGCCCATATCTGTTGTCTCAGTAGTCCATGGCTGGATAAAGAATAACCCGGTCCAATCATGATCCGTACCAGGATCTGGAGTATATTCATTACCTTCAAAATAGAACTCAACATTCTTAGGAGCACCCTTACAACCAATTCTAATTGGGTTAGAATCAACAGCACAGTCAAAAACATTATTCTTAACTTCAATAACAGTAGGTTCTGTCTCTGTACCATCTTCAACCTGATAGAAATTAATCATATTGTGGGCACACGAGCCTTTAACAAATGTATTATTATTAAACTTTGAACCATTTGCAACTGCGCAATTTAATTCAAAGAAATTAAAGATACCAGACTGGACGTCCTCTTCATAAACAGTATTGTCACCAAAAAAATTATTTTCGAAAACTAATTTTGTAGATTTACCCCAACGTTCTGGTTTAAATCCATAATATTTCTGAGGAGTTGTATTACCTGACATATTTTATACCTTTAGCCTCCTTTTATTTATAATTAGAAGCTTTGCCACTTAGTTACCAATTGGTTTGTCAGGATCCTCCGAATTATCATCACCTAAAGACTCATTTTCGCCATTAAGCAAATCGTTTAATTCGTCCATTAGTTCATCGCCATCGTTGTCATTTTCATTAGTTTCTCCAGTGTCTGTGGTGTTTTCTGAGTTAACCTCTGAAAGTTCATCCGTATTCTGATTGGATTCCTGATTTGATGTAGATTCAACTATAGGTTCTTTTGGAGGATCATCTTCTATTGAAGCATTTTCTACCTCTGAAGAAGTAGATTCGATAGTTTCTTCTGTATTGTTATTGCTTGAATCATTTGTAGACTCTTCAATAACCTGTTCTGGAGTGTCTGGAGTAGCAGTTGTGTCTTCTTCAGTCTCTGTATCTTCAATACCATAAAACTTCTTATCTAATTCTTTTTTACCCTTAGTTTTATTGTGTAAAGCTTCAGCTTCTTTTAATAAAGTGGCAGCTTTTTCACTTAAAGGTTTTTCACCAGTTTTAAAAACTTCAACTTGGGATAATGGGGATCTATGATCACAAAATAGATCCCCAAAACCAATTATAACATCTGTGGCAGTCATATCTGCAAATTTCTTTGCAGTTTCTTTGAGAGCAATTTTACCTGCAGACATAACTATCACATCCTTTTATTTAAGTATTTTTAATTAGGGCTGGGTCGTCGAACCAGATCCGCTCTGGTCACCTTCAGCTGGTGGAGTAGTTGAGCCGCCTTCGGCTGGTGGTGTAGTTGAACCACCTTCGGCTGGTGGCGTAGTTGAGCCGCCTTCTGCTGGAGTAGTTGAGCCACCTTCGGCATTTTCAGTTGGATAAAGCTCACTATAGAACTTCTTAAGCTTCTCAAGCTTACCAGGAGTAGGCTCGTGCATACCCTTAGCAGCTTCCTTAAGGCTAGCAGCATCTTCACCCTCTTCCGCGTTCGCAGCTTCCTCAGCAGCCTCAGCAGCAGCCTCAGCAGCAGCTTCCTCAGCAGCTTTAACAATAGCGACCTGAGCTAAAGGAGCTCTCCAATCGCAGAAAGTATCACCAAAACCGATGATACTCTCATCAACAGTTGTATCTGTAAATCTGGCTTTGACCTCATCAAGTGCGGCCTGACCAACTTCGCTAATGCCCTCAGCAACAACAGTTTCGGGAGTACCAGCGGTACCGCCATTCTCAATCTCATCTGGATTTCCGGACATATTTAAATCACTCCGTTTTATAAAAATTTTTTGAAAATTATATGTATATAATGATAATATCCTAAGCTCCAAAAGCTCGGGAAAATCAACCGAAAGGGGTTTTCAGTATGATCAAGATTTTAAACTTAATTGTAGGTGTAGTAATGTTGATTGGCGTCAATAGTGGGTTGGATCTATATAAAATAGTAACAGTCCAACCCAAGCAAGCTGTGGTTTTTAATATTAAACAAAGAAAGCCACCAGAGCAGAAAGAAAAACTAGTTCCACCTAATCCTGCCCCTAGAATGCTTAACGCTAAATTGCTAGCTAAACAAGAGTTACTTGACTTAGTGGATAAAGCTTTTGAAGATCATATTAAAAGTGTTTTAGTTCGTAATAAGTATCAATGCATTGGAAGAAGCAGAGAAGAATATGCTGCTGAGCTAACTTCAGCCCTTCTTTCTCATACGAAGGGTAATTTGAAATTAGCAACTTGGCTAGCCTCAATGGCCTATGTCGAGTCATCTTACCGTTTGACCGCGGATCCTAAGATTAGCACCGCAAAAGGCATTCTGCAAGTAATATATAAGTATCACAGTGCAGAATTGTCTAAAGCAGGAATAACTAGAACTGATTTATATACAAACCCGTCAAAGAGTATTTTGGCGGGAGTCCTTGTTTTTAGCAGGTACCTTAAAATCGAGCACGGCGATTATGTACTTGCCACTCGAAGGTACCGTGGTCTTTCGGTATCTGAAGCTCAACAGCGGGCGTATCTCAATGCAATACGTAGAAAACAAAAAGAAATACAGTTACTCATTAACCAGTACGCCTAATCAAAAAGCCCCTTCTCACTTAAAAATGAGGAGGGGTTTATTTTTATTTAATCAATCTTTCAACATCTCTGTATGTAATAATGTCTACATCTTCAGAAATGCCTTTATAAACATTAGTCATAAATGTATCTATATCTTCATCTAAGCCCTTATATTTTTCTTGCATAGCTCTAGTAAGATCAACACCAATTATATCCATATAGATTATGCCAGTTTTAGCTAAGAAAGAATCTTTAAATTCAGTTCCAAGAGTATTTGGATCTATGTTAAGAGTTCCAAGCATAGCTTTTATAAACTCTTCTTTTATCAATCCAAACGCATTTGAGGTTTCTTTTAATTTGATTCTAGGAATAGTAATCTTAATTGAAAGATCATCAATATCATCAAGAACTTCCTGTGGATTTCTCTTAAAGAATTCTGGAGAATATAATTCAGTAAGGAATGTTGCCTGATATGTAATCCAAAAAGAAATACCCTCATTAGGATCTATTTCAGGTTTTTCATCCAAGCTATTAAGGAAGTCCATAACTTCTTTAGGTGCTTTCTTAAAAAGATTACTCTCTTTACACTGTTTAAGAAACTTTAAATCTTCTTTAGAGATTTCTTCCTTAGGAAGATTGTTAGTCATCTTACTATGAAAAGTGTTTCTAGAGATATCATATTCCTTATTATAGAAACCGTCATCGTTCATAACATCATTTTTGATTCTATCTTTATACATCTTGAAGTTTTGATTCATATTATACTTATTGAGCATATTATCAAAAGTTTGCTCAAATTCGTTAATATTATTCATAGTAACTTCATCATCAAACATTGGTTCATCTAATTCTGGAACACTAAGTCTTACTTTGACCATATTTATTACGACCTTTCTTTTTTTGAGATTAACTAATATTATAACAGTTTTATCTCACTTGTCAATAGTATATTAATTAAACTCGCCAAAAACACGACCATACCAAGAACTACCATTATCAATAGTAATAAACTTGACTATAGCAGACACTGTGTCAAATACGGGTGCACGCGCATTTGTTCCTTCCCAGTGAATGTTTTCAGGCCAGTTAATTACATTACTATCAG
>JAEEGL015048564.1_pt1 | contig 15968 bp, 36 predicted proteins | sample 9134231 | NCBI WGS metagenome assembly JAEEGL01 (sample SAMN16246548, study PRJNA631951) | gut metagenome | biome: gut microbiome; feature: rumen; material: fiber-attached | host: Bos | place: Iran: Karaj | collected 2018-10 | reverse complement strand
GGTTCATCGGAATTGTGTCATTGGCAAAAACAAAGAGCGGATGCAAATTTCCGCTCCGGTCGATATGAAACTGTTTGTACGCTTTCATGCGCATTCTCCTCTCTGTAGTGGTGGTGTGGTGGTAGCTAATATATTGTCTAATACAGCGGTTTTTGTTGGTATTTGGCTAATATATTGTCAATCCCACGGCTCATCGAATTCTCCGTAGTCATTCCATCGCTCCGGGTTCTTCAACTCCTCTCCGAATAGATTCCACCATTGTCCGCACTCCGGGCATTCACATGCGCCGAGGTAATCGTTCGTCAACATGATCCGCACACCGCACTTGCAGATGCCGGATGCCGGTTCACGGTATGACCGCACGGTCTTCTCGACCTTGTTCCATGCATACGGATACTTCTCCGGGTGGGCGAGAGCATCATTCAGATTTCTCTGCGCCGGTTCCTGTAACTCACCCAAGATATTTCCATCCTTGTCGCATGGAAAGCCAAGTCCACATCCGCGCTCATGGTAGAACACCAGTTCATACTCGGTCACTTCAACTCGTTCACTCGGTCTGAAATCCTTAATCATGCTGTCCACCTCTGCTTTCTTCAATCTTCTTAACCCTGTCTTCCCACAACATCCATCCGATCTCGTCCAAGTCTTCCTGTGAGCGAGGCCACACGGCATCATCGATGCTCGTATATCCGTCATACTCCTCGTCGCCGGTATATTCCACAACATAGCAACCCATGTTGTAGATCATATAGTCCCAATCCTCGATCTGTTCCTCTGTCGGGTGATAACGGCAGTTTTCCTCGTCCCACTGCCATTTCTTCTCGTAGCATTCCTCTTGCATCCACATGGCCAGCACATCTTGCGCTCTTCCGATTGCCTCTTCGAGCGAGTCGCAATCCTCTCCATCAATGAAAGAGTCGCCGTCATAGATCATCCGGTAAGGTGTGTGTTTCATACTCATTCCTCCTCACATAAAGTTGATGACCGACATCCAATCATCTTCCTCTTCGTACTCCATCCACACTCTGCCGTGGCGTTTCCCTTCTGTCCACGGATGATGCGCTTCTTTCACATTGTGGATTTCGTATGTCCATCTGCCGGGTCGCTTAAAATCCCACCAATCTTCGTAGTTTGGAATACAAGCATCGATCGACGCCAGACCCCACAGACCAAGGAAGTCCATACGTTTCGGATTTTTCAGCACACAGGAGCAACGGATCACAGGCTTCTTTCCATTATGGGTTTCTGCAATTAAAACTCGGCGATCAACCAGACCGCCGAGCGTGTTGAAATGTCGTGTTTCAAGTATCTTCTTGCCTTGAATGATCAGATCGACGAAGTCAACCTTGTCACAGTTGATGAATACGACAGGTACCATATGGCTCATATGCTCATTCCTCCTCAATCTTCATATCAATCAAAGTCCACATAATACCAACCGGTTGTACGGAATGGCCCGTTCGGCTCGAGCGCGTCCTCTTGCGGATCGTAATATCCGGTATGCGATTCGTGTTCTCCGCTCACGCTGTCAAGGATATTCGCAATCAGTTCTGCAATCTCGCTTGTTTTGCAGATAATCTCGTCGCCCTCTTCGTCATACCATACTATCTGCTCTCTGCCATACTTGACTGGTTCGGTCGGCAGTGTTTTCGCGATCTGGTCAAACATGTTCTGGAATATATGAGATTCGTAATCGTCACGCTCTTCCGGATTCTCGCAGTAAATGTATTCAACCATGCTCTTACTCATCGTATCTCTCCTTTGCCCATGTAATATCCGTCCGGTCTGCATAGTCTGCAAGAGTTCTGTCGTTTTCCACAAACTCATCGATCTGCTCGATGAAACTTTCAAGCGTGTCATTGAACGTCATCCGCTTATGAAACTCAAGCGCCAACCCATCATACTCGTCATACGGCGTGTTCTGCGGAGTACAACCATATCCGCTGTCAATACCGAGGATATACGGATCGGCGTCCAATTCCCATTTGATAACCTTGCCGTCCTTATAATCGATATCACGCAGTACGAGGTCGAAGCATACCGCTCCACACATAATTCCGCCGAAGAAATCGGAAAATTTTGTGTCGAATTTTCCAGACGCGATAGTTTCTCTCAGCGCATTCCACGCTTCCGCAGTGAATCCGTCTACTTTCCAATCTCTCATCGCTTTTCTCCTCCCATTCTTATCATACTCACAACACGCCGGTGCGTCCCGGTGCAAATCGGCTCATTCCGGCTCAACTCCGGTCAGATTGTAACAATCCGTATCGCAGATAGTCTCTCCACAATCCTCGCACTCAAGCGCGTAACATCCGTCACCGATTCCATACTTCACGATCACAACCCTGTGACCGCAATGCTGTTCAAGACGCTCATACAACAGATTGCCGTCCATCATTCATCCTCCTCGTCTTCATTGTCGCGCCACACGCATGGGTCAGCGAACACCCAATCGTCCCGGTGATCATCTGTGAACCAACCGCAACTAACTGCAAGCAACCTTTCGACTCTGTCGTTTGCTTCTTTCTGCGATTCCGCTTCGACCTCAAGGACCATTGTCGCAGAACAATCAACGATTACATCAAACTTCGCCATTACCGATCTCCTCCTCCGCGTCTTCGTCGCTTTCCTCAAACACTTCCGTCACGCCCCAACCGTTTACGGTCAGGTTCTCGATGATATCCTCTTCCAGAATCTCCTCATTAAATTTGCGGACAGCTTCCTCTTCGCTGTCCGCTTCGATCTGCATACCGCCGGTTGCCATGAAACACACTGTGTAGATTGCCATACTCACACCTCCTCATACGTCATCATGTCGAGCCAACTCATTATTTCCACGCCGATCTTCTCTTCGATGTTCGGCGTGTCCTAATTGAACGTCTGCGTCATACTCGTTTCGTTGTCCTGTACGATCACCTCGAAGTAGTTATCGTCATGCAGTTTAAGGAATACGCTCAGTGTCCGTGTCATGCTTCTCCTCCTTTGCTTGCCATGTAAGGTAGTCGTGTTTCGCATTCCATCCTTCGCTGAAACCTCTGTCCCATGATCCATCTTTCCACATCGCAAAGCAGATAACACATCCGCCAAGGACAATCCCAATGAAAATTCCAACCATCAGCGCCATCGCGTCAAATGTCCACGTTACCATGCTTATTCCTCCTCTCTGATCTCAATCGTTGTATTGCCTTCACGCTGTGCAAACGCATTCAGCACTTTCCGGAATTCCGCCTTGTCCCATTTGTTGCGGTACAAGGTTAGCTTCAGACCCAACCTCTCGAAGATGTCGTCATAACCTTTGACCAGACCAAGGCACCGTTTCATATGCACCTCGTCATTAAAGAACAGTGGGGGAGTCCAGTAGTCATCCCAAGTCTGCGGATCATTCTTCTTGCGATATAGGATAACCACAAGGCAGTTACCCCATATAATGTCCGCAACCTTACCGTCATACTCGAGCCGTCCCATCTTCTTCGCAAAGTCACAGTTTAGCATTACTTACTCCTCCTCTCCGTCATAGGGAACTTCGTAGATTTCCGATACCGTCACGTCCTCGAAGTGATTTTCTGCAACGAAATCATTGAACAGGTTCATCAGATCAACGCAAACATCTTCCGTGGTCATTGCGTCCGTATCAAACTCCGTGCCGTCGAAGAAGTACTCATGCCCGATATGTTCGTCCGGTTCTGCTTTGCGCATGAACGAGATATGATAACTGCGTGTCATTCAATCACCCCTCCACAATAATGTCTGCGTATTCCGGATTGCCTTCACAAGCATATGCACTGTCGATTTCCTCATCGCTGACTTCTGCATCCTCAAAAGCCATGTCATACTCCCGGATGTGATGCTCACGCCACTCTTCAAAGATCCGCTCTGCATCGTCATCGCTCTTTGCACGAATCGTCCATGTGACTTTCCTCGTCTGCGTACACTCGATCTCGAACAGACCCCACGGCTCTTCCTTCTTCAGTTCGTCCTTGTGCTTCTCAATCACGGCATTCATCGCAGGGAAGATGTTGCTTCCCATGTTGCTGTCCATCGTGTCCTTTTCGATCATGACCTCTTTAACCATCTGCCGGAGCAGCTCCGGCGGGATCTCGTCAATGATGTTCTCTTCCTGCATCAGACGCTCGTTCAGCATTTCTTGTGTGTTGTACCGCTCCACTTCATAGTGCGCATCCAGAATCTCGCCCTCGGTCAGGTCGATTACAACGTCCGTGCCAAGAATATTCCGCTTAATCTGCATAATCATATTATTTCTCCTCCTTCAGTTCTTCGGCGATGCCGTACTTTACACATTCCCACAGGCAATCCATAAACGAATCGCTGTTACTCATCGCATCACGAGCGGTGTCTGCCATGTTGCTGATCTTCTCGTCATCATTCATGAGCGCTTTCAGTTCGCCAACCGTCATCGTCGGCATCCCATAGAATCCGTGGCAAACAATATCGTCCGGATCATCATCGTCAAACAGTTCAGAAATCATCTGCCGTACATCTTCCATGTCGTACTGATGCTCGACATAATAGAAGATGCGATGCATTTCCTCGTCCGTCAGCTTGATGACCTGCCACTGTGTGCATTCCGTTCCTTCAGCAATCTTCCGCTTCAGTTCCATTTCCATAATATTTCCCTCCTCACTATTAATAGGTGCTTTTTGGCACCGATTGTTAACCTCGCCATTTGTTAAATTTCCGTTACAGATTTATTAATGCACCTCGAACGCCGTACCAGTAACTCCTTTCAGCGCATTCAACCGCCAGCACATTCCGCAATCCTCACACGCTCCGGGACACAGGAACTCTCCGACACGCAAGTCTTTCACATCGTAGATCGCACGACTCGTTTTATATCCCATTGCAATCAAGTCTTCCGGTGCTTTCAGTTCGTCTGCCCACTCAGACAGGACAATCTGAAGAGGGAAGGACGCGACGTCTTCCGGGTTATTCGGCATGATTCCGTCCGCTATCAGTTTCCGCAGAGTATCAAACTCTTTGGTGAACGCAAGGGTGATGCACCCAGTTTTCTCGCGAACCTTCTGCGCAATTTCCACCCACGCTTTCATGTATGCTTCCTTCGGTTCACCGGGGATTTCAAGATCGAAGTCGCCCTGTGCATGGACTCGCATAAAGTGGCACCCGGTTTTTAAAATTTGCTTTACCATCCGGTCGATGAAGTAGCGCAAGCCTTTTTTCTGGATAGCAACCATGTTCCGTGCAACGCTCTTCGCTATACCCTTCGCACTCGGCATCCAGTTGCTGAGTTTTGATAGGAAACTCTTGATCACATAGCACCAGAGCATACACGCTCCGCAGTTGCCACAGGTCAAAAGCATAGGAAGATTAAAGACCGGGATTTTCGCCCCGGTCTTGTGATTTCCCTTCTCAACAATGTTCGCTTCTGGATCATTTTCCGGCATCCACCAGAATGCGATCCACCATTTGATCAGTTCCACGATCTTTTTCAGATCGTCCGGTGTTGCTTTGTGTGCTGACTTTTTCATGTGTTGTCCCTCCTTGTTGTGTTGTTATAGCTTGATCGAACTTGAATGTCAGACCACAAAAAATGTGGGAGATTTTCCGCATCCCTCACATTTATCGCCGTACTTTCCAACCATACACATCAGCGACATATGTGCCGATCTTCCGTGTGTATCGTGTGATATCTTTGCGAGTCGCTTCGCCTTTGTACACCTTGTACAGGAAATTCTCCTTCTGCGTATCGCTGATTCCAGATTTCCATGCCCTATACAGATACAGGTTTGTTCCATCATGGTGGCAATCTCTGCAATTTAGATCACCACGATCGTCAACAAACCATGTGACATAATCACCTTCCGTCCCAGACATACAATCACGGATGTTCGTACTATGAAGAAGTTTATATGCCATATGATTTCCATCCCAAAGTCCGAGGTTCGCAATGATCATAATCTCGTTACCCACATTGATGTTGATCATGCTACGCTCATCATCGAAGTATCCATTATTTGTTTCGTACGCTTCGTCCAACGCTTCTTCTTCTGTCATGTCCGGGTTGTCTTCCATGATAGCTTTCTGAATCCGCTCGATTTCTTTAAATTCATTGCTCCAAATTATGTGCATCTTCATTGCTCATTCCTCCTTAATCCACAGGTTCGCCCATCGACAGGCACTTCGCTTCCCAGAAATCCGCTTCTTCCCATGTCGACATCGGTTCGACCTTCGGCAGTTTGCTATAATCCGGACGTCCGCCACAATCGAAGCAGATATCACCCATGATCTGACATCCATTCTGACCATTGATAATCTCACGTCCGCACACTCTGCACACCTTCATTTCCGACCTACCTCCCTAATCGTTCCGTCCTTTCGCATCTGAAACCCTTGCATTTCGCCATAGGCAAACGCATTGTCATACATTCCGACATCGTATACAAACCATGTCTGTTCCGGAGTGATTCCATACTGCGCACGATTCAGTGCATCCGCAATTGTCTGTGCTGTCTTCGGTGCAACACGATGCGCACTCGATGCACTGTACAAAAATTCCTTACCCTTCACAGCTCTCGCAACAACGATCATTCCGCAACGCTCCTCTCACTCATACCACAGTTTGTACTGCTTGCTTCTCGGCATCCACTTGTACACTTGCGCATATCCACCAAGTCCGCACTCAATATCCATGCGGATTTGCTCAACCTTGAACGAATCGTCAGAGAATATCACACTCTGCTCTCCGTCAGCTTTGTACACAATCATGTACTTTTTCATGTACTCACTCCTCTCCGATAATCCGCAGAACATTCTGCATCTTATATGGATACCATTCATCGTCCATGCCCATGACTTCGATTACTCCGTGTTCAACATCGAAGTCTATTTGCTTCGCCTTGATCACATTTCCGTCACGAAGCACAACCTCGACAGGCTTCCGTTCCGGTTCCGGTTCTTCTTCCGGTTCCGGATACAATTCGTTATACTCTTCCTCTGTTTCCATATATCCAGCCATACTGTAAAGCAGATTCCGCAACGCTTGCGCATCCTTTGCATCCTCGCAATGGACGATCACGATATCATAGTTGCTTCCAAACCGTGAGTATTTCTCGTCTACCGGAAGGTTAAACGCTCTCGCATACTTTTCTTCCGCTTTCGGACTCCAGTGATTTCCACAATATGCGACATATGCACGTTCATCATAATCATCGCAGAAGTCTATGTCGCCGATCCCCTCGTCGATTATTTTCTGCATTACTTCCTTAACGGTCATTCTTCCTCACGCTCCTCTTCAATCACTTTGCCGGATACATACCGGCAGTTCCGGCACAGTTTTCCGGACTCATAAAGAGGGCAATGCTCAATCAGCTTGCCCTCGTCCTCACGTCCGCAGTACGCATAGGTTTCATCGCCTTTGTGCGCGATCTTCCGCCAGATTACGGTCATGCGTCCTCATCCTCCTCGTCCAGAATCTCCTGACACTCATCGCATCCGAATCCGCTTCCCTCACAAATCATCGCGGACGCAATGTCGCTGATGTAGATTTGCTGACAGTAGCTCGACTCCGGATAATCTCCGCTTGCAAGATTTCCGTTCCCGTCAAACCACCAGTAGTTATCGGTCGGATTAAATCCGCCATAGTACACCATGTTCACAAGACGCATCGGCTCGATTTCTCCGATATATTCCTCAAACGAATCCATGTCATAGATTTCATCGTCTGGATAGTTGCACTCCTCGCAATAACGGTTATGTACCGCCACAAGTTCCGCAACTCGCAGGTTTTCCAACACTTCGATCAGCCGTTCCTTCTTATCCATTTTTCCGCACTCCTTCCTTCGCTTCTCTCGGATATTCCGCAGACCTCGGATACCTGATATGCCGTTTCTTGCCGTCCTTGTACTGAATGTATCCTTGCGATACTTTTGCTCCGTATAATTTCATTACTGAATCGCCTCCAATTCTTCCGGAATTTCTCCGTCATACAGTTCACACAGTTTTTCGTACTGTTCACGGCAGGCATCTGCAATTTTCCGAACCCGGTTATAATCAGCTTCGCAGTCGATCTCGTACCCGAATTCACGGGCAAACTCCCACGGATCTGTCGGATACTCATATTTCTCGATACAAGCCAGCACGTCATACACGGAAGGTTTCCGACCTTCCAGATAATCCGCATGGCTTCCGTAGAAATCGAAGTCATACGACTTATCACCACGAGTCATGCATACGTTGTACTTTTTCCGGGTCATATGATCGTTCGGATCATTCGGGAATCCCTTCACTGTCCGGATATAAGTGATCCGCATTTCTGTTCCGGTAATCCGCAGGAAATTCTGCGCTTGTGCTAAGTACTTACTCATTTTCCGCACTCCTTCCTTACTTGTCCAAATCCGCAAAGTCGCTGAAGCACATATTGCGATTGATTCTGTCTGCCAGACTCTGCAACGCCTCTTTGAACGTGTTGCAGTAGTCGCCGGTCGAATAGGATTTTCCGTCATAGCAGTACCAACACACCCACGGATTCGGCGCTTTCGGATTGTTTCCGATCACCAATTCCATACGCTTACTGCACTGCAACGCCGTAACGATTTCATATCCGCAGTTCTCACGCTTGCCGGTATTGCGAGATTCCGCAAAGGACGGTTTCGGCAACGTAAAGCACGGAACAACATTGGTTTTCGCATTCATTGCAGATCACACCCCCATTTCCGCAAGGCAGTTTTCAATCTCGTAATCGTACTCCTGCTTCTTCACCGGATCGCTCGTCTTGTTCTGCTCCGCAATCAGCCGTTCAAGTTCCGCATATAGGTCCGCCATGTTATGCCACGCTCCTTTCGCGCTTCAGCGCATTTTCCCGCAGATGATTCTTCCGGTCAGTATCCTTCCGCTCCAGATCAGCCTTACGGCGATACTTCGCCGTCAGATGCGCCGTGACGATCTCCGCAAATTCCCGATCATAGATTTCCACCAGAACAACGTCCTTCGTTTTCGCCATGTCAGTTCGCCTCCGTTTTCTCGTACAAATTCGCCAGATCAAATTCCGTCATATTCGCCAACCGCATCCGCATAATCTCCGCACGGAGTTTGGTGATTTCCTGACTTTTCGCACGGCACTCTTCTTCCAGTTCGCAATACAACTCCCCGGCATCGTTGGCGTTCCTCTCCCATTCATCCATAAGAGATTTCGCTCCATCATAGGACCTCTTCCAGTAGTCTGTGTTTTCTTCGGAAGCTTTCAGCGCTTTCTGCGCTTCGTTGAGCATCTTTTTCGTCTGATCATGCGCACGGATTTCCGCATCCCTCGCTTCAAGATACGTTTCCATGTCTTGCACAGGAATCACTCCGAAATCATTTTCGATGTTGTTTCGGCATACTTCCACAATCCCGGAGAAAGTCGTGGGGATATAATCCCCGGCATCCGCACTCTTGATGAGCGCATCAATCTGCTCCAACAGTTTCAGTTCTTCCGCTTTAGTCATGGTCAAAACCACCTTTCTAAAATTTCCGCCATTTGGCGAATTATGCCATGCCGTTATTCCGACATGGCAACACTCGACAAATCACGCCCACTTCAGCCATTCGACAAGGCGCATATGCTCATCTTTGCGCTCCTTCTCCTTGCGCTCTTCCTCGATTTCCGCCATAATCCGCTCGCCCCATTTCCGCAACTCTTCCGAAAGGGCGATTTCGTATTCTTCCATCTCCCAATCTTCCGCATCGGTACGGATTTTCTCCGCAATGCGAACGTTCCGCACAGTTTCAAATCCGATCCACGGATCGCACGAATAACACTTCTCCTTCACATACGCCTTGCGCTTGTCCTTCCGTACCGGATGACCATCATTCCGTAATTCATGCGTCCGCAGATACTTCCGGAAACGAGCGCCCTTGCCCATTTCCGCAATGATTCCGTCATAGAGATCAATCTCCGCTCTGGCAACTCTGCCATCAATTTCCGCATCAAACATTTTCAAACATCCTTTCTGCGCTTTGCGCATATTCTCGCAAGCATACGCTTGCTTAACCAAAAACTCCGCATTAGAAACACGGAGTTTTTGCCAAAGCAAACCTCAGCATATAGAATTCGCGAATTACTAAAAGGCAGTTATTAGATTTTCCGCATTAGAAACGCAGTTATTAGACCTTGCGCATATACGACTTCCGCATTCGCTCCTGTTCAATCCATTCACGGATAAAGCCGTCAGCAAAAATGCCCACAATAAAAGCGGCAAACAATACGAAGATCGTCACCGCAATTATGAAATCACTATTCACTTTTTGTTCTCCTTCCATTACGAAAACTGCGGAATCACCGGAACAATCTTAACCTCACGACTATCTAATACACGAAGATTGCGATAGTCTTCGATCAACCGCTGAAAATAGCCTTTTGTTGTTGTCTTTGTGCTGACCGGAATAATCACCTTGTTATCACCATTACCCTGTTCGAGATTGAATAACTGTACATGCTTCGCCATCTTACTTCGCTCCCTTCAATTCTTCGATTTCGTTCTCTGTTTCAGCGATCGCAACACGATAAACATATACCGCCGCCATATCGCCGCGCTGCTCATAGTAGTTCTTCCAGTACTTCTCGTTTTCCAATCTTTCCTCTGCTCTCCTCAGTTTGTCTGTCATTGTCTTTTGCTCCTTCCTGTGTTGTATAGTGGTAGTGGTGAAAATTGAAAAACCGCAAGTTTACAAGCGGCCTCGCACAATTGAATCAACGTGCGAAACTGTTAACGCTTGCGGATGTTTCCATAATTACTTGGGCTGTACCGCAATGAACTTAAATACCGCCTGCAACAAATCGTTGTACTGGTATTTGTTGTCATCCCAATCAATCACTTCGTAAATGTTGTCGCCAAGGCAATCGGCCTCGAGCGCAACATCTACAAAATGAAGCAAACTCCGTCCGATACGGATATAACCGTATCCGTCATTCTGTGCCATGTTGTTCGCAATTTCACGCAGGCAGAATTCTGGCGTCAATTTCTGGTTTTTCATCGCATTACACCTCTTTTTTCCGAATTGTAAATTTCGTGATTCCTTCATGGCGCTTTGATAATTCAATCGCCACTTGTTTTGCCAAATTCATATCATCTTCTTCGATTGTCACAAAATACGTGATTTTCGGCGGCTCTCTGTGCTTCGCAAGAGAAATTCTGTACTCAAACATAAAATTTTCTCCCTTCTTGCTTAGTCTTCTCTTCAGTTCGGAAAAGCAATTGCCTGTTATTTGCTTTCCCGAAGTAAAGAGAAGGCCTGTTGCTTTTAGCCTTCTCGCTTCATTGCTCACATATCGCTATAATCGCTTGTTCCGCTCACGTAATAACATTCTGTCCGTATATGTATATTGTTCGCCTGTTCTCGCTCGGCGGCAACTCAAAAAGGCCGCCGCCTGCGGTGGCGGTGGCCTCGGTGGTATTCTCGACTTCTCGCCTGCGGTGGCCTTTTCGGTGGCCTTCTCGCATGCGGCGGTGGCTTGCCTGCCTTCGGCCTTTTGCGGCCTGTTCGGCGGCGGTGGTGATGGCGGCGGCCTGCTTCTCGGCCTCGCCTCGGCGGTGGCCTTCTCGCCGCCTTTTTGACGGCCTGCGGCGGCCTCTGTTCGCCTGCTCGGCCTGTTCGGCCTTGGCGGCCTGCGGTGGCCTCAAATAACGCAAAAAAGCCGCCGAGGCGGCGGCCTCGGCGGCGGTGGCGGCGGTGGCGGTGGTGGTTACTTGTTTGCCTTCTTGGCGGCGGCGGCCTTCTTCTCGGCGGTGGCCTGCTCGGCCTTGGCGGCGGTGGCCTGCTTCTCGGCGATGGCGGCGGCCTTCGCATGTAAAGCGGCGGCCTTGGCGGTATGCTGTTCGGCCTTGGCAATCAAGGCGGCGGCCTGCTTCGCCTGCTTCTCGGCCTTCTCGGCGGCCTTCTTGGCGGCCTCGGCGAGCCGCTCGGCGGCGGTGGCTTTGGTGGTAACGGTGGCCCGATATACGCCGATATAGGCGGCGGCGAGCGCCTGTTCTATGATACCGAAAACCACCTTGACGGCCTTCGCCTCGGCCTTCTTGGCCTTGGCGGCGGCCTTCTCGGCCTTCTCGGCGGTGGTGGCCTGCTCGGCCTTATTCCATGCTTCGAAGGCCTCGGCGGTGGCGGTGGTGTATTCGCCTTGACGGCCTTTGATAAAGCGGCTCGCCTCGGCGTATACGAACGAACGATGTACAGAGAAGGCGAAGCCGCCTTCGGTGGTGGCGGCCTTCTCGAAGCCGCAGGCCTTGACGAGGCTCGTCAAGGCGGCGGCGGCGGCTTTACCGCCTGCGGCCTGCTCGCCTTCGGCAACGGCGGCGGAGATATAGTCTTCGAGGCCTGCGGCGGCCTTCTCGAAGGCGGCGGCCTGTTCGGCGGTGGCTTTGATAGTCTTTCCGGATACGAAAACCGTCAAGGCCTTATCCGTCAATGTGACGGCCTTCTCCGATATGATACCATCCGAAGAAATGGCGGTATACTTGACGGCCTGCGGCCTTGCGGCCTCGGCGGCCTTCTCGGCCTCGGTGGCATTCTTTGCAAGCCTCGGACGGCGAGCGGCGGCGGCCTGCTCGAATGTTGCGGCCTCGGTGGCGGCGGCCTTCTTCTCGGTGGTATACTGTTCGGCCTTGGCAATGGCGGCGGCGAGCTTTTCGGCGGCCTGCCTGCGGCCTTCGGCGGTGGTGGCGGTGGCCTGTTCGGTGGTGGCCTTGCGGATGGCCTCGGCGATGGCCTCGGCGGTGGTGGCCTTGGTGGTGGTGGTGGTGGCTTTGGCTTCGGTGGCTTTGGCGGTGGTGGCGGCCTTTGCAATCTCGGCGGCCTTGGTGGTGGTGGTTTTCATGACTTCTTCTCCTTTCATTTCGGCGGTGGTGGTGATGGCGGTGGTGGCCTTCGCCTCGGTGGCCTTGGTGGCGGCCTTCTTGGTGGTGGTGGCGGTGGTGGCCTTCTTGGTGGTGGTATTCATGGAAAAACCTTCTTTCCGGCCTTGGTGGCCTGTTTTCTCGCCTGCCTTCTCGGCGGCGGTATCGAAGCGGCGGCGGCCTTGGTGGCTTCGCCTGCCTCGATACCGCCGCCGCCTGTTCGGCCTTGGTGGCCTTGCCTGCGGCGGTGGCTATATCTGTTCGCCTCGGTGGCGGCCTTGCGGCCTGCCTGCCTCGGCGGTGACTTTCCATGCGGTGTTGGCTTCGCCTTCGACATCTCAAACTATCTCGGCGGTGGCCTCGGCCTTCTTCTCGGCTCGTTCACTTGTCAAGGTGCTTCGCTTCCTGCGGCGATACCGCCACCGCCTCGGCGGCCTTTGACGGCCTGCCGCTCGGCCTCGGCTTTTTTACGGCCTCGGCGGCGGTGGCGGCGGCTTCGGCTCGGTTTAACGTCGAAGCCGCCAAGAACAGAATACCACCGCAGGCAAGCCAATTGTGCCATAATTACTTGGACTACCCTAACCCCCTTTACCCCCTTCCCCTAAGTTAGCCAAGGCAAACCAAAAGAAAATTTTTAAGTCAAAAACACAAGCAAAACAACGCATTGCGGCATGCGGAACAGGCTAACTTTTGGCATTTTCTGAAACTCCCAAAAACAGGCCAAAAAAACGGCATGCGGCGAATTGTATACAATTTTCATCAAAATGCCTCGAAATATAGAAAAATGGCGGCTTCCGAGGCATTTTAGCGAAGGCGGCGAAGGCCGAAAAAAAAACAGGCGGCAAAACGCAAAAACAAGCCTTTTTTCGGCGGCCTTGGCGGCGGCTCGTTTTGACGGCAAAAACAAGCCCAAAAGGCAATAAAATAAAGCGTTTTCATGCCTTTTTACGTTTGAACCGCAGACAGACCACCGACGAACCATCCACCTAACTTATCTAAACTTCAATGTTCTTTCAACCTGCTCCCACTTACCCCGCCAGATCCGGCGCAAAACCACCAGAATATCCCACCAAACCGCAAAACAATTGCGCCAAACCATAGGGAATTTAATGGGATCTGTACGCATACTGTATACATATTCAAACGCGTGTATATTATAACGCCGGAAAATAACGGCCAGTGGCAAATATTTTTTGAACGCCGGTTAACTTTCGAGTCAAAATATCCCTATATATAGTAGGGCGAAGAATACACGCAAGTGGTCAAGCGTCGCGGGGTAGTGCAAAGGTAGCACGGCGGGTTCATATCCCGCAACTCCGGGTTCGAGTCCCGGCCACCGCAAGCCTCGACATACGCGAGGCGCAAGCCGAGCGAAGACACGCACAGCAATCCCGAAGCAACAGATTTGTAACCTGTCCCGCTAACAGTGTCTTGATTCCCGCGAATAGGCGCATACAGCAACCGCAATACGATCTGACATGAAATAAAGCAACGCGCCTAGTTTTCCAGCAACACCCGTCGCTCGTTTCGACTTTCCGCCAACCAACACTTTGGGCTTGGCCACCTCCGACCGGGGTGGCTGTTTTTAATTATATCTGACAAAATTCGGGATACGTTATTATACTCTATATAAAGCTCGGCACTTACGTATAAATACATATTGTGTGTAATTTTTTTTGAGGTGAAAAAATGACCTTTGAAGCCTTACATATCAACGCTTTCATGGATCGCTACTGTTTTTTTAGAAGGCAATATGTGATGATGAAATCCAAGGAAGACGGATCTGGTGTGATGGTCGCCCACATGGATTACCCGTACACGACAAAACAGGTATGGGAGCATCTGAACGGCAACATGTCGTTGTGCGTGTTTGCTGGTCCAAAGAACACATCGTTCTTGTCGATTGATATTGATATGCGTTCACCGGATGTTGTACACTGCGTACTGGATACAATGGTAGACCTTGGGATTCCTCGGGACAAGATATATGTGTCCGACTCAGGGAGTAAAGGATATCATGTCGACATTTTTTTTGCCGGAAGCATATATAATTGGAAGGCGAAAGAACTGTACGAACTGATCATATACTTCGGCAAGTTGAACCCGCGCAAGGTCGAGTACAGGCCGACGGCCAAGCAGGCGATTAAGTTGCCGCTTGGTGTGCATCAGAAGACAGGCCGCAGATGCTGGTTTGTTGATCGTGATACGTTGGAGCCGATCGAGGACATGGATTATATCTGTCGAACGGAAAAGATCGACCTGTATATCATTGACGACATACTGAAGAATGGCAACCGGCGGAGATACGATATATTGTTTGAGGAGCGACAACAAGATTCGCACATGCAAAGCAAGAAGCGTGTGCGTAAACCAGCGTCCGGGTCAACCATTCGTATTGATGAGCCGGGTACTCGTGTGAAGCGGATGATCGATGAAGCGCTTCGATTGTATCGCGCAGGCGGAGACTTCTATAATATTCGTAACGGTCTTGAGGAATGGTTACTGTCACAGGATCCATCAATGTATAAAGATCCTTGGGATGAATGCTTGCGGAACATTAATGATATAGCCGCATGGGTCATGAAGAAGGGGAGACGTCAAGAGCTTGGGGACGACCCGAACCATGACTACCACGACAAGACAAGAATATATGCATCAGATGCTCGCCGGATCGTATTAGCGCCAACGAAGGCCGCAAGGCTGTTGGCGTTTTTTATTACTGTTTTTTGTGATAGATATGGGTTTTGCGGATTTGGCGTAAAGCGGTTGTGCGATTCCATTGGTGTTAAGTCAAACAAAACCGTGATTACTGCTGGTAACGATATAGTTGATCTTGGATTGTTCTGGAGAGCGAAGGGCGGATACAAGAACATTCACAATGTATTGAAAGCCGTAACGAACAAATATAAATTCCCGTTGGATTATGTGCGTGAAGGCGAGTATATCGAAATTGACGGACTTGTGACGGCGGACAACATATACGAATTGTACATAAATACGGTTGCGGTGTTATGTTCAGACGATGAGTTATCTGGTACATTGACGGCGCCGGAGTTGGTTGATGTGCGGAATGCGAGGGTGTTATTAAATGGAAGAAAGCAGAGTAAAGATGATTGAGCGCGGAAT
>JAEEGL014742215.1_pt1 | contig 15968 bp, 13 predicted proteins | sample 9134231 | NCBI WGS metagenome assembly JAEEGL01 (sample SAMN16246548, study PRJNA631951) | gut metagenome | biome: gut microbiome; feature: rumen; material: fiber-attached | host: Bos | place: Iran: Karaj | collected 2018-10 | reverse complement strand
GATGCCCATATAAAGGATCTGCATACCATAAAGCAGTTTGTTGATATACCTATAGAAATGACGCGCCCGCTGGACATCAACGGATATGTCAACGACGAGACCGAAGAGATAAACATCGCCTTTGATGCTCCTCTGCTGAAATACAAGGATATAGAGCTTACGGGCACACACATGACCATCTGGAATCCTGAAGAAGAAGGTGTCAATGCCTCAGCAGAGACGATGCTTAATACCACCAAGGGCAGGATAAGCCTCAGCACCCTGCTGAACGCTGCCAACGACAGGCTCTACATGGATGTGTCCTGGGACAATCTGCGTAACAACGTTTTTCGCGGGAAGCTGTCCTTCATATCACAGTTCTATCCCGCACTGGGAGGAGGCAAGGCTGTGGAGACAACGATACCCATATCGCACTTCGAAATTGGTGACACACTATGGAGCGTAACCTCCAAGGGGCTGAAGTATGAGAACGGGCGCATTGACGTCAACAATTTCTCCATCAGCAGCGATTTCCAGAATATTAATATAAATGGTGTAGCATCCGAAGACCCCAACGACTCATTGGTGGTGAATATTCACAATATCGATGTCAGGTATATGATTGACCTCGTAAATTTCCATCCAAGGGATTTCGATGGCCATGCATCCGGACAGGTGACGGTCCACGGAGTATTTAAGGATATGTTGGCAAACGCACATGTCGAGATTCCTGAATTTAAATTCAAGAAAGGTGATTTTGGTACTTTGTATGCAGATGCTGAATACTCTAATCTTTCACAGACCATAGATATTGACGCCGTCTGTATCGATGAGGGCGACAAGATTACGAAGATAGACGGATACATCGCCCCCTTGGGTGGCGGTTCCATTGACCTCGACATCAAAGCCCACAATACAAGTCTCGGTTTTCTTAACGAATACTGCTCTTCTTTCATGAGCGACGTAGCCCTGCAGGGTAATGGAGAGGTAAAACTTCACGGACCGTTCAGCGAACTGAACCTTACGGGACTGATGGTTGCTGATGGAGCCTTTTCTGTAAAGCCTAACGGATGCCGGTATTCCATGCCCGGCGACACTGTAGTACTTGGAATAAACAAATTGGAGTTCAACGGAATTCCTCTGCATGACAAAGACGGAAATACCGCACACGTCTTCGGAGGTCTGTTCCATAACCATCTCCGCAAGATAACCTACGACATGCAGGTGCGCACCGACCGTTTCCTGGCGTATGACTTCCCTGAGCTCTATTCTTCATCCTCCCCCAATTCCTCCAGTCTCTATTGCGGCGTGGCTTACATAGACGGTACCGTTGACATAAAGGGAGGTGACAGCGATGTCACCCTGTCGGGTAATGTAAATGCCCAGAAAGGCAGCTACATTATATATAATAATAGTTCCCCTGATGCCATCGTGTCAAAGGACTTTATCAGCTGGCACAGTGCAAACAAATCACTTCAGCAGGCCTCTGACAGCATAGCAGAGGGAGCCTCAAAACTGCCGGATATTACTGGCGACATGCGTTTCTCGTTCCTCGTAAATGTACCTAACGATGTAAAACTGCACCTTATCATGGATGCCATTACAGGTGACTATATCGACTTCTATGGCGGAGGAGATCTCAGGATCAGCTATTATAATAAAGGTGCCTTTACCATTTTTGGCAATTACAACATCGACCACGGAAACTATAACATGACCATACAGAACCTTCTCAAGCGAAACTTTGAATTCCGTAAGGGAAGTGTCATAAACTTTGGCGGAAATCCCAATCTAGCAAATCTCAATCTGCAGGCCATGTATCACCTTAACAGCGTACCCCTTTCCGACCTTGGCATCGGGTCGTCGTTCAAGGCCAACAATGTCCCCGTCAACTGTCTGATGAACATTACAGGCACTCCCGACAAACCTACAATAGAATTCTCTCTCGACCTTCCGTCATTGTCCTCTGATGCAAAGCAGATGGTCAATTCACTCATCAGCAGCGATGAGACCCTCAACCAGCAGGTGCTCTATCTACTCGGAATAGGACGATTCTATTCACAGAGTACTGCAGGCAATGCCGGCAACACCTCCGGAACCTCTACAACAGGTACCAACCAGACAAGTCTCGCCATGCAGAGTTTCCTGAGCGGCACATTGTCCCAGCAACTCAATCAGGCCATCAACGGCATCGTGAAGAACAACAACTGGTCAGTCGGAGCCAACGTCACACCAGGTACTGACGGATTCAGCAATGCCGAATACGAAGGACTTCTCAGCGGCAGGATGCTCAACAACCGCCTTATCTTCAACGGACAGTTCGGCTACAGGGACAACATCATGAAGAACACCCAGAACTTCATCGGCGACTTCAGCCTGCAGTATGTTCTGACCCCCAAAGGAACCATTTCCCTGAAAGTATATAACCAAAGCAACGACAGATACTTCACCCGCTCCTCCCTGAACACCCAAGGCATCGGCGTCGTCTTCCAAAAAGAATTCGGCAAATAAACATTCCCTCTCTAAGTTATCATTCTGAAATAATAAAAAAGATGCAAGGCGAAAACCTTGCATCTTTTTATTTTATCCTCCGAAGTTATCGAAGCGAATCATATCATCTTCTACACCTAATGAGTGCAGGAGGTCAAGCACTGTCTTTGCCATCATTGGAGGTCCGCAGAGGTAGTACTCGCAATCTTCTGGAGCCTCGTGTGCCTTCAGATAGGTATCGCCCATTACTGGTGCTACGAAGCCCGGCGTATATTTGATTCCCGCTGCATCGGCCTTGGGGTCCGGACGGTCCAAAGCCAGATGGAAATGGAAGTTGGGGAAATCTTTCTCCAGTTGCAGGAAGTCGTCCAGGAACGGAATCTCCTCCAGCGCACGTGCGCCGTAGAAATAGTGCATCGGACGCTTGCGGTCTTCGTCGCTGACGCCATGACCCTTGAGCATATGCATAATCTGTGCGCGCAGCGGAGCCATACCGGCACCACCGCCGACCCAAATCATCTCCTTGCCCGAGCCATAGACAGGACGGAACTCGCCGTAAGGGCCGCTCATGATAACCTTGTCGCCCGGCTTGAGCGAGAAGATATACGACGAAGCGATACCCGGGTTGACGTCCATGAAGCCCGGACCTTGCTCTTTGGGCTTGAACGGCGGCGTAGCGATACGCACGTTCAGGGTGATGATGTCGCCCTCGTCGGGGTAGTTGGCCATCGAGTAGGCACGGATGGTGTCTTCGGGGTTCTTGCACTTGAGGCCGAACAGCCCGAATTTCTCCCATGCGGGCAGGTACGTATCGCCGATGAGCGACTTGTCGAAGTCCTTGTCGTAGTCGATGCAGTCGAACTTGGGGATGCGAATCTGCGCGTACGAACCGGGCTGGAAGTCCATGTGCTCGCCCTTAGGCAGTGCCACTTTGTACTCCTTGATAAACGTAGCCACGTTCTTGTTGCCGATCACGGTGCACTCCCATTCCTTGACGCCGAGAACCGACTCGTCCATCTTCAGCTGAAGGTCGTTCTTCACTTTGACCTGGCAACCCAGACGCCAGTGGTCGTTCTGCTGTTTGCGCGAGAAATGTACGGTCTCGGTCGGCAGAATCTCGCCGCCGCCTTCCAGCACCTGACATTTGCACTGGCCGCACGAACCCTTACCACCGCAAGCGGAGGGCAGGTGTACGCCCGCGTTGTTCAGCGAGGTCAGCAGCGTACCGCCTGCAGGCAGGTTGTACACTTTGTCGCCGTTGATGGTCACTTTCACGTCGCCGCTGGCCACGAGGAAGCGTTTTGCCACCAACAGAATCACTACGAGGAGCAGTATCACTACGAGGAATACTGCAACAGAAAGCAAAATTTGTGTCATATCCATAGTCGTATCCTCCTTAGATCTTGAGTCCGCTGAAACACATGAAAGCCATAGCCATCAAACCTACTGTGATGAAGGTGATACCCAGGCCTTGCAGGGGTTTGGGGACGTCGTTATACTCCATTTTTTCACGTATTCCGGCCAATGCTACGATGGCCAGCAACCAGCCTATACCGCTACCCAGTGCGTAACTCAGCGCGTCACCGATGCCGGTGATGGCTTTCGGGTCAGCGGCGTCCAGCAGGATTCGCTGCTGCATGAACAGGGATGCACCCATGATGGCGCAGTTCACCGCTATCAGCGGCAGGAAAATACCCAGACTGGCATACAGCGAAGGCGAGAATTTCTCCACAAACATCTCCACAATCTGCACGATGGCAGCGATAACGGCGATGAACAGGATAAAACTCAGGTAACCCAGGTTCAGCGGGTCGAGCACCTTGACCTGCAACAGGTAGTTGACAGGCAGGGTTATCAGCAGCACAAACGTTACTGCCACGCCCAAACCGAGGGAGGTCTTTACGTTCTTGGATACGGCCAAATACGAGCACATTCCGAGGAACGTAGCAAAAATCATATTGTCGGCGAAGATGCTTCGCACGAATAAACTAATCATGTGTTCCATTACTTGCCCTCCTCTTTATTGAGACTGCGGTGAGCCCAGATTACACATCCTACGAGAATGAGCGCCATGGCAGGCATCACCATCATTCCGCAGTTTTCATACACACCACCGTTGGCCACGTACCAGCTCTCGGGGATGATACGGAAGCCCAGCAGGCTGCCGCTGCCCAGCAGTTCGCGCACAAAGGCTACGACCACCAGTATCCACATGTAGCCGAAACCGTTGCCCAGACCGTCCAACAGCGAGTCCAGAGGACCGTTGCTCATGGCGTAGGCCTCCAGGCGACCCATCAGGATACAGTTGGTGATAATCAGACCGATATACACCGACAACGCCACGCTCACGTCGTAAGCGAACGCCTTCAGAATACCGCTAACCAGCGTCACCAAGGCGGCTACTACCACCAGTTGTACGATGATACGGATACGGCTCGGGATAGTGTTACGCAGAGCCGAGATGACTACGTTGGCCAGTGCCACGATGATCGTCACGGCGATACCCATCACCAGCGCAGGTTTCAACTGCACCGTCACAGCCAAAGCAGAGCAGATACCTAAGATCTGCACCACCACGGGGTTGTTCTTATTCAGAGGACCAAGGAAGGCCTCGCGCGTTTTTTCAGATAGAAGTGCCATACTTATTCCTCCTCTTTAATTGATTGTTCACTAATCTCATCGGTCTCACCGGTTTCATCGGTACTACTATTCACTCCTTTAAAGAAACCCTTGTCGGCAAAGGCCTGAATAGACGTCAGAATCATGGTCTCCACACCTTTCGACGTGATGGTAGCGCCCGAGATGGCGTCCACTTGGTCCATGCCGTCGGCGGTCTGACCGGCTTTCATGATAGCCACACCCACGAACTTGCCGTCGCGCAGCAGATGCTTGCCGATGAACTGGTTCTGGAAGGCCTCCGTCTTGATCTCACCACCCAGACCCGGAGTCTCGCTCTCGTGGTCGAAATAGGTGCCGTAGATGGTGTTCTTGTCCTCGTTGAGGGCTATATAACCCCAGATGCCGCCCCACAGACCGGCTCCGCGAACGGGCAGGATGTACTTCTCACCGTCTTTCTTGGCGATGTAGAACGTCAGGTCGCCCAGCTTGGCGTCGCTGACAATAGCTTCGTACGTCTCTTCCGACTTCTGGTCACCCAGATTGCGCTCGTTGATAGAAGCAAGAATCTGCTTCTTCTGGCTCAGTGCCACGTTGGCATCCTGACGGGGCTTCAGTGCCGCGTTGGCCAGGGCCAGCAGGAATGCTACGATAATTACCAATACCGCAGCATAGACAATGGTATACACATTGCTGTTTGTATTAATCTTAGCCATAGTGTTGATAATTATTTGATGCGTTTGGCACGCTTGTTAATATTAGCTTGTACGACGCACCAGTCGATAAGCGGTGCGAAGCAGTTACCCAGCAGGATAGCCAACATCATGCCCTCGGGATAACCCGGATTGAGGACGCGGATGACAATAGCCATACAGCCGATCAGCAGACCGTAGATCCACTTGCCGCACTCGGTACGGGCCGAAGTGACGGGGTCGGTGGCCATGAACACGGCGCCGAAGCAGAAACCGCCGGTCACCAGGTGCATGTACCACGGCATGTTGGCAGCAGCGGTGTCCACGCTGCCTACGTTGAACAGGAGGGCCGTCAGTGCACCACCGGCAAACACGGCCGTCATGGTCTTCCAGCTGGCCACGCCTGTCATCAGAAGCAGACATGCACCCAACAGGATAGCGATGACGCTGGTCTCACCTACAGAACCCGGGATAAGGCCGATGAAGGCGTCCCAGAAACCTATCGGCTGACCCAGCGTGTTCATAATCTGGTGCGTAGGCTCGGTGGCGATGGCAATCTGTCCCAGAGGCGTTGCGCCCGAGAAACCGTCCACCAGCGCCTGACCGTTGTCCCAGCCCCACGTGCCCTCGGTGCGCACAAAGGCCTTGTCGCCCGTCATGTGCGTCGGGTACGCAAAGAAGAGGAACGCGCGCGTGATAAGTGCTACGTTGAAGATGTTGTAACCCGTGCCACCAAACACCTCCTTGGCGAAGATGACGGCAAAAGCAGTAGCTACTGCCACCATCCACAGCGGCGTGTTGATGGGTACAATCAGCGGGATAATGAAACCCGTTACCAGGAAGCCCTCGGCAATCTCTTCGTGTTTCCACTGCGCAACAGTGAACTCGATGCCGAGACCTACAACATAAGAAACGATGATAAACGGCAGTACAGCCAGCAGACCGAAGGCAAACGTTGCCCAGAAGCCCGCGTCCCCGCCCGTGGCAAGGAAATGCTGGTAACCGACGTTATACATACCGAAAAGCATGGCCGGAACCAACGCCAGAACAACCATAATCATGGTGCGCTTCGAGTCGTTGGCATCGTGAACTTGCGCCCCAAGACGCTTCGCTGTTGTGTTCGGTGTGAACAGGAACGTGGCAAAGCCATCGTACAGCGACCACAGGGCATGAAGCTTCCCGCCTTCCTCGAAGTGCGGACGAATCTTCTCTGAAATGTCGTATAGTTTGTTAAACATAAGCCTTATTCCAATTCGTTTTTCATATTGTCCAAAGCCTGACGTACAATGGCTTGCAGCGGCATTTTGGACGTACATACATACTCACACAAAGCGAAATCTTCGGGTGCTACTTCGTAGGCTCCCAGCGCCTCCATGCGGTCCAAGTTGCCTGCTATCATAGCCTTAATCAAGTACTCGGGATAGATGTCCATCGGGAACACTTTGTCGTACTCCCCGCTGGCGATGATGGCACGGCGGCCACCCAGCAGACGGGCATCGAAGTTGAAGTCTTTCCAGCCCAACTTGGCCATCCATTTGCCCATCACGGCATTGTTGGCGGAGTGGTTGGTAAAGCGCGGCATGATCCAGCCCATGAAGTCGCGGGCCTCGGTCCCTTCGGGAATGACGGTCAGTTGGTTGCACGTAGGCTCCATGATCTCGTCCATCTCCACCTGATGACCGCTCAGTACGTTGCCTTCTACCAGACGAACGGCTTCGCCGCTGAGGATGTTGCTCTTCAGGATTGCACTTACGGGCATACCCGGCAGCATCTTGTAGTACGCTTTCTCTACAGCCAGAGGACCTGTCAGCGCCACCAGACGCGTCATGTCCACGATACCTTTCGTCATCAGTCGTCCGATGATCAGCAGGTCCTGCGGGGCGATTACATACACGGCCTCGCCTTTGTTGACAGGGCAAACGTGGTTGATTTGTACGCCTGCGTTACCTGCAGGGTGGGGTCCTGCGAACTCTACGATAGTGCAGTTCTTCAGCAAACGCCAGTCGGTAGCAGCTGCGCCGAAACGTACACCCACATACACGGGCGCAATCAGGGCAAGCGCATTCACTGCAGCCTGAAGCGTCGATTCCTGACCTTTGAGCACGTACTCGTAATTGGGCGCCAACGGCGCACTGTCAAACGAGGAGATCCAAATGGCCTTCGGACTCTTGGTCGGGTTGGCAATGCAGTCGTACGGACGCTGGCGGAGATAACTCCACACACCCGCTTTCATTAGCAGTGCCTTCACCTCCTCGCCCGTCGTAACGGCGGTGTCGTACTTCGTGTACGCAATCGTCGGATCGGCTTCAATGGTGATGCTCATGATCTTCCTTCGCTCGCCGCGGATGATGGCTTGTACCTTTCCGCTAACAGGCGAAGCAAAGCTCATCTCCTCGAACTTCTTGTCGCGAAACAGCGGGTCACCCGCCTTCACGACATCGCCTTCATGCACAGCCAACTTCGGCTTGATTCCGGCGTAGTGGTCCGGACAAATGCTGAACACGTCAGGGCGAGATACGCTTTTCAGCTCTTCCTGCGCCCTTCCGTCTAACGGCAAGTCCAAACCCTTTGTCAGTTTGATCACTTTGTTCATTGTTTTATATTTAGTTAACTATTTGCTTTCGTTACCTTTCGGATTCTCTTCCGGCTGTTGGGGCGCATCCGGCCCTTCCGGAACGCGTTGCGGCGCCCATTCGCCTCCCGGCACGCCGTACATGGCAATTGGCCTTACCCCGTACATGCAAAGTATGGTCGTGTCGATGTACGTGCTGTCGTCGCCGGGTAAGTCGGGTACGCCGTATTTCACGAGGTATCCGCAGGAGTGACAACCGAGCAATCCTAACATTGCTACAATCAGCGCGTTGATTTTCAATAAGATACGTTCTTTCTTTTTAGCCATAATTATGCAATTTAATCTTTTGCGGCTGCAAAGTTACAACTTTTTTCTGAATTGTGCAAGAAAATTGACATTTTTCTTTAGAAAAATAAAAAATGCAAACTATACTTACCACTCCTGCCTGCAACGCAAAGCAGCGCCAGCCCAAGCCAACGCTGCCCTTCTTCTATAGTCCTATTTTGGGGGCGAATCAGTGGGAGCGTTTGAAGTGTGCCGACAAATTGACGTTTTTCTTCAGAAAAATATAGAAAGTGCCAACAGAACTCAGCACTCCGATGGTCATGCCGACGGTTACGTCCAAGAGGAAATGTTGGCTCAGATAGATGCGCGAATAGCCTCCGAGCGCGGCGAGAATCAGACAAATCAGGCCCACTTCCTGCTTGCAGGGCGCTTTGGGCTCTTCGGCGTAGAGGAAAGCTAGCGTGGCGAAAAACGCAAAGAACGCGGTGGTGTGTCCCGAAGGAAAGGAGTACCAACTGTGCAGTTCCACGGCCTCAACGAGGCTTTGTTGCCACGCATCGTACAGCCCCGGGTGAGTGCCTGCCAGGTCCTCGAAGACCAGTTTGGGACGCGGCAGGTTCCAAAAATACTTCACCACGTGCGTGATGATGGCCGAGAGACCCTCCGTTGCGCCAAACACTGCCGACCAAACGGGCCTGCGACAGAGTAGGGGAAGCAGCATCAGCACGTACATGGGCCAGTTGCAGAAATGCGTGTAATGGAAGAAGAAACTGTTCAGCCACGCCGTATGATAGCGGTTGAGCAGCAGATGCAGTTCTTCTTTGGGAACGAAACAGATGGCCAATACCGCCACAACGGACAGCAACAGCCAACCTGTCAGAAACGCCGCATTACGCCGGCAGAAATCGGTAAATATCGTCTTCATTTTTGTCATTTCGAACGTTTGCGGCTGCAAAATTAGTGTTTTTTTTTGACATGTGCAAGTTTTTTCGGGGAAAAAACGCGGAAAAGTTTGGGCAATTTGCAGGGCCATTGTCAAAATTCGGGGTAGGTGCGATTGAAAATCAATGGTTTACGAGTGCTATTATGTCAATCGTCCCAAGACCGTCTCATGGTGTATGCAAGATGTATGCATGATGCACGCTGTTTCTCTGCCTGAAACTATTCGAAAAACGACTGAGAGAAGAAGTCGTTTCAGCATGCAATCAGAGCAAAGGTGTGCATAAAACGTTCGCAAAAATGCCGTTTTGTGCAAAGAATTACGGAATTTTCGAAAAAAATTGTGCAAAAATTGACGTTTTTTGTGCAAACGCTTGCATAATTAAAAATATTTTACTATCTTTGCGCCGATTTTCACAGACTGTATTATGGAACGTTGGATGGCAATATGGAACTGGTTTTACCGTTACGTGCTGAACAAGTACGTAGTGACGCTGGTGATTTTTGCTATTGTGTTGACGTTCTGTGGAGAACAATCGTTGCTCCGGCGTGTTGAGCGCGCACATGAAATCAGTGAGAAAGAGCAGGAGTTGGGCGCGTATCAGGAGGCGATTAAGGAAACGAATGCGCAAATAGAGCGCATGAATGCTTCCACCGAGAATCTGGAGCAGTTTGCCAGGGAGCAATATTTCATGCATGCAGACAATGAAGACGTATATATAGTGAACGAGCAATGAAACGAATTACCATTAAAGACATCGCGCGTGAGATGGGTATAGCGGCCTCGACTGTGAGTCGGGCGCTGCAGAATCATCCTGACATCTCCGAAGCCACGCGCAAAGCTGTGAATGCCTACGCTCATGAGCACAACTACAAGCCGAACATCATGGCTTCGAACCTCAGAAAAGCCAGTAACACGACCGTGGGCTTGCTGATTCCCAGTGCCACCAACTTTTTCTTTGCACGCGTCCTGAAGGGCGTGGAGAAAGTGGCGGCCGAGACCGGCTACAACATCGTTATCAGCCAGACCGACGACGACCCCGAGCGCGAGAAAGCCGCAATCCGTTCGCTCGTGTCGCTGCGCGTGGCAGGCGTGCTGGGCTGTCTGAACAACTCCCCCGAGGTATGCGAGATGTTGCGCGAAGTGCTGGAGGACGAGATGCCGCTGGTGTTGTTCGACCGCTTACTGCCCGTCGAGTGCGACCAGGTCATCTCCGACGACTTCGGCGGGGCGTTTCGTGCGGTGGAGTACATGATCCACTCGGGTGCCAGGCGCGTGGCTTACTATAGCTCGACACTGAGAGAACACACCGGCGCTGAGCGTTTCCGCGGATACAAAGAGGCGCTTAAGAAATACGATATACCCTTCGACGAGCGCCTGGTGCTCGACTGCAGCCACCGCGAGGATGCGATGATTATGACGCCTGATTTCATCCGCACCGTGGGTGTCCCCGATGCCATCCTGGCCACCAACGACCAGACCGCTGCCGGTATCCTGCAGTCGGCTAAGATGCTGGGAATCAGCGTGCCGGACCAGATGCAGCTCTGCGGATTCAGTAATGACATGATCACCCGCCATACCGACCCGCTGCTCTCCACCGTGCAGCAGCATGCACGCGAGGTCGGCGAAGAGGCTATGCGTCACCTGCTGTCCCGAATAGAGGAGAAAGAGGCGCCGGCACCACCACAGACGATGATTATGCCGACTGACCTTATCGTTCGCGAAAGTACACATTAATGTTTGACAACCAGAATAATAGATACGATGCTACACTACAGTCCCTGGAAAACAGAACAAACGGAATTCGACCCCCAAAGCGAGGTGCAGATTGAGGAACAACTGGCGTTCTCCAACGGCTATATCAGCCAATATGCCTTTTTCGAAGAGCCTTACACGGGCCAGCAGCACGTGGGCACGTTTATAGAAGGTATTCATCGTGCGGGCACCACAACTCCGTTGGAGATACCCAACCCGTCGATTGTGTCGCTGCGTTTGGACGATGAGCGTCTGGATCTGAACCATTGGCACGTGGAGAAATTCTACCGCTGCCTGCACAAAGGTGATGTCATTTTGGAGCGCCGCTTTACCGCCACTTCGCCCAAAGGCTATACGGTAGAGGTGGCCGCCGAGCGACAACTGAGTGTGAAAAATCCGCATTTATTGGAAACAACCTACACAGTGAAATTCCTCAATTATACGGGCCTGATTTCGTTCATGACCTTGCTGGGCGAGGGCAACCATACTACAGACTGGTATCCGCTGCGATCCCTTATCAATGACGACATTGCGTATTCGTGGATTCAGGCCGCTGAGGGCGATTTACAGTTGTGCGCAGCGCAGCGACACACCTTCTACAAGAACGGCTCACTGCAGAGCGAGCGACCTATAAAAATCGATAAAAAACATGTGCTGGGCTTTGCCTACATGATTGATGTGTTCCCCGGCGATACGTTCACCATGAAGACCACCGTGGCCATAGTGGACAGCAATCGCTATCCCAAGAACGAACTGACTCGACGGGCGCTGGAGAAACTGCAATACCCGAGCATAGAGAAGGAATGATAGACAAACTGGTCAAAGAGCACACGATCCTGGGCATCGACCCGGGCACAACCTACATGGGCTACGGCGCGCTGCATACCCAGGGCAGCCAAGTCGAACCGCTGGAGATGGGGGTGCTGGATTTGCACAAAGTGGAGGACCACTATGCCAAGTTGCAGAAAATCTTCTTCTTTGTGCAGGAACTCATAGACCGCATCAAGCCCACGGAACTGGCCATTGAGACGCAGTTTGTGGACAAAAACGTGCAGACGATGCTCAAACTGGCCCACGGACAGGGCGTGGCTATCGCCGCTGCACTGAGCAAAGACATCCCCATCAACGAGTACTCGCCGATGAAAATCAAGATGGCCATCACCGGCAACGGACACGCTACCAAAGAGATGGTCGCGGACATGCTCCAGAGGGTCCTCAAACTCGAACCCTCCGCCCTGCCAAAAAAACTCGACGCAACCGATGCCTTAGCCATCGCCTACTGCCATTTTTTGCAGTTGGGACTGCCTCTGCGTACGGGTAAACCCGTAAAAAACTGGGCCGAATTTGCCCGACAAAACGCTTCCCGAATCCATAAATAAGCAAAAAAGTGCGTCTAATGGTGCAAAAACTGCCATTTTTTGTGTAAAAAATGCTTAAAATGCAACCTAAATGTTGCAAATATCATTTTTTTTTTGTACCTTTGCAGAGCTTTTTGAAAAGTATTCTTCTCAAAAGCTCAAGAACTTATGTTAGACGCCTTTTATCAAACACACAAGTATCTGGTAGAGCACGTGGAATTCCCCGTGCGCCGACTGCTTATGGATGAAATCGATTGGCGAGACCGTCTGATCGGCATCAAAGGCAGCCGGGGATGTGGAAAAACATCCTTCCTGCTGCAGTACGCCAAGGAACATTTCGGCGGCAGTAGGGAGTGTCTGTACGTAAATTTTAATAACCTGTATTTCACCGAGCACACGCTGGTCGAGTTTTGTGGCGAGTTTGTCCGCGCAGGCGGCAAGACGTTGCTGATTGACCAGACGTTCAAGATGCCGGACTGGAGCGAACAGCTGATGAAATGTTACTATCTGTACACAGATTTGCATATCGTCTTCTCCGCCAGCCCGGTGATGCGCCTGGTGGAGGACAACAAAGAGATAGGCGACATCGTGTCGATGTACAACCTGCGTGGGTTCTCGTTCCGAGAGTACCTCAACCTGCAGGCGGGTACATCATTCGCGCCGATGCCCCTCGAGGACATCATCGAAAACCACCAGGAACTGGCCAAGATGGTGTGCGAAAAGGTGCATCCGCTCTGGTATTTTGCCGATTATCTGCAGCATGGCTACTATCCCTTCTCCCTGGAGAACCATTACTACATGGAGAACCTGCTGAAGGTAATGAACATGATGTTGGAGGTGGACGTCTTGATCATCAAGCAGATAGATGTGGCTTATCTGCAGAAAATCCGCACGTTGTTGCACGTGTTTATGCAAGAGACGCCTTGCAGCGTAAATGTGAGTAGTCTTGCCGAACGTATCGACACCAGTCGCGCCACGGCTATGAACTACATCAAGTACCTCAAAGACGCGCGACTCCTCAACTTGCTCTACACCGACGACAAGCAGTTCCCGCAAAAGCCGCAGAAAATCTATCTGCAAAACACCAACCTGATCTATTCCAATCCCCACCGTCAAGTCAGCGCACAAATAGTGGCCGAGACCTTCTTTTATAACGCGTTACACGCGCTACATAAAGTAAACGCCTCGAACCGCAACGCGATGTTCTTCATCGACAACAAGTACTACTTCGACGTGCTGGACCGCATGCCCAACAAACAGCCTATTCGTCTCACGGCCCTGGCCGGGTGCGAAAACACTGACGACAAACTAATCATCCCGCTCTGGCTGTTTGGGTTCCTTTACTAACCATAAATCCCGCCAATGAAAAATCAAAAATCATATTCAATAAAACAACTATGGCAGAAAAGAAATTTATGACTTGTGATGGCAATACCGCCGCTGCGCATATCGCGTAGATGTTCAGCGAGGTAGCTGCTATCTATCCTATCACTCCTTCGTCTCCGATGGCGGAGAATGTGGACGAGTGGGCCGCTCAGGGCCGGAAAAACATGTTTGGTGAGACTGTATTGGTACAGGAGATGCAGTCCGAGGCCGGTGCTGCCGGTGCCGTTCACGGCTCGCTGCAGGCTGGTGCTCTGACCACCACCTTTACCGCTTCCCAGGGTTTGCTTTTGATGATTCCGAACATGTACAAGATTGCAGGTGAGTTGATTCCGACCGTTTTCCACGTGTCCACACGTACGCTCGCATCACACGCTCTCTGTATCTTCGGTGACCATCAGGACGTGATGTCTTGCCGCCAGACCGGTTTCGCGATGCTGGCCGAAGCATCCGTACAGGAGGTAATGGACCTGGCTGGCGTAGCACACCTCGCTACCCTCAAGAGCCGCGTGCCCTTCCTCAACTTCTTCGACGGCTTCCGCACCTCGCACGAGTACAACAAAGTGGAGATGGTCAGCCAGGAAGACCTCATGCCGCTGGTAGATCAGGACGCCCTTCGCGAGTTCCGTGAGCGCGCTCTGTCGCCTATGCGCCCCGTTATGCGTGGTATGGCTGAGAACCCCGACGTGTTCTTCGCACACCGCGAGTCCTGCAACCCGTTCTACGACGCAGTGCCCGATATCGTTAGCGACTACATGGACAAAATCTCGGCTATCACCGGCCGCAAGTACCGCCCCTTCAACTACTACGGAGCACCCGATGCCAAGAACATCATCATCTGCATGGGCTCCGCTTGCGAGGCTATCCGCGAGGTGATCGACTACAAGGCAGAGAAGGGCGAGAAACTCGGTATGATCAACGTACATCTGTATCGTCCGTTCTCGCTGAAATACCTCAAAGAGGCACTCCCGAAGAGCGTGGAGCGTATCTGTGTACTCGACCGCACCAAAGAGCCCGGCGCTAATGGCGAGCCTCTCTATCTCGACGTTTGCGACGCACTCAACGAGCTTGGACTGAAGAACATCCTCGTGGTTGGCGGCCGCTACGGTCTGGGTTCCAACGACACCACGCCTGCCCAAATGCTGGCTGTGTTCGACAACCTCGCGCTCAAGGAGCCGAAGAACCACTTCACCGTGGGCGTTGTGGACGACGTAACCTTCCTCTCACTGCCCGTCGGAGAAGAAATCGCAATGGGCGACGCTTCCCTCTTCCAGGCTAAGTTCTACGGCCTCGGCGCTGATGGTACCGTGGGTGCTAACAAGAACTCCGTGAAGATCATCGGTGAGTCCACCGACAAATATTGCCAGGCTTACTTCAGCTACGACTCGAAGAAATCCGGCGGCTTCACCTGCTCCCACCTGCGTTTCGGTGACCAGCCGATCCACTCGACCTATTTGGTAACCACCCCGAACTTCGTGGCTTGCCACGTACAGGCTTACCTGCAGATGTATGACGTAACACGCGGTCTGCAAAAGGGCGGTACCTTCCTCTTGAACACCATGTGGGAAGGCGAGGAACTGGTGAAGAACCTGCCGAACAAAGTGAAGAAATACTTCGCTGACAATCAAATCAACGTATTCTATATCAACGCAACCAAGATTGCGCAGGAGATTGGTCTGGGCAACCGTACCAACACCATCCTCCAGTCCGCTTTCTTCCGCATCACCGATGTGATTCCTGTAGAGAAGGCTGTCGAGGAGATGAAGCACTTCATCGTGAAGTCCTACGGCAAGAAGGGCGAAGATGTCGTTAACAAGAACTACGCTGCCGTAGATCGCGGTAACGAGTATCACAAGCTGGAGATTGATCCTGCTTGGTCCAAACTGGAGGAGCAACCT
>JAEEGL012038605.1_pt1 | contig 15968 bp, 12 predicted proteins | sample 9134231 | NCBI WGS metagenome assembly JAEEGL01 (sample SAMN16246548, study PRJNA631951) | gut metagenome | biome: gut microbiome; feature: rumen; material: fiber-attached | host: Bos | place: Iran: Karaj | collected 2018-10 | reverse complement strand
GCCAGCGCACTGACGCCGGCTTCACTGACAGCCGGGAGCGCTTTTTTCACTATGCCCGCCGCAGGGCCGCCGTCAACGGTGAAGATACTGCGGAAAAGCTCTTCAAACAGCAGCGGGAACCGAGTAAATACCCGGCGGTTTTCCATAAACATCGGCGCATTCCGATACTGTTTCATATCCTGAAGAACAAAGCTGTTTTCCAGCGCGGTTTTGTAGGCCGACAAAGTCTTTTTGCTGTAATCGCCCTTTCTTCTTGCGTACAGAACCGTGTTGGCCGCCTGAACACCGGCTTCGATGGCAAGATCCATGCCTCTGACCATATATCCGAGGTTCATGACCATTCCGGCCGCGTCGCCGGCCACCAGCACACCGTCTCCGTATAATTCGGAAAGCGCATTGTAGCCGCCTTCGGGAACCAGATGCGCCGAGTATTCCAGCAGCTCTCCGCCCTCGATCAAAGGAGCGATGACACGGTTTTCCTTAAAGCGGTCAAGCATGTTGACCACACTGGTTTCGGAGTATTCCACATCACTTACGGTTGCGACAATTCCGAGGGATATGCTGTCCTTATTTGTATAAAGGAACCCGCCGCCGATACTTCCCAGCGTGGGGTCTCCGGCAAAGAGCCAGGCCGTTCCCTCATCCCCGCAGGCGCCGAAACGGTCCTTCATCTGTTGCTCGGACAGGCTGATCACCTCTTTGAGGCCCACAGCAACCTTCGACGGATCCAGCGGTTTTGCCATGCCGATTTTCTGTGCCAGCATGGAATTCACGCCGTCTGCCAGGATGACGACATCCGCCTCCATCCGGTCTTCCCCGGCCACAATTCCGCGTACACGTCCGTTACGCACAATCAGGTCATCAACGCGGATCCCGCAGACGACGGCGGCGCCGAGCTTTTCAGCCTCGTCCGCAAGCCACTGGTCCAGCTTCCCGCGTATGACCGTGTAGGAAGCGGCATTCTCCCCACCGAGGTCGGCACAGTCAAATTCAATCGTAGTCGCCGCTCCTGCGCTCATCAGCGAGACTTTTTCCTTTGTAATCCGCCGTTCCAGCGGAGCCCGGGTTTCAAAATCCGGGATCAGCTTTTTCAGACTGTGCCCGTAAAGCCGACCTCCTGTCATGTTCTTGCTTCCGCAGCTGTTCCCTCGCTCGACAAGGAGAACCTCCACACCCGCTTTTGCTAGCGAATAGGCCGCCGCGCAGCCGGCGAGACCGCCGCCGACAACGATGACTTCGAATCTTTCTTCGCTCATATCCTGCACCTCATTCCGGAATTGGTCAAAAATTTCGCAGAGCCACACACAGTTCTGTATGCAAAAACCGTGCCAAGATCATTGCGGCATAGTATTTGCTATACGAAAAGCAGAGGAGGGCATTCCCTTCCCGCGCTCGTCAGCAACAGCCGGAAAATAAGAGAAAACGGCAGGGAAAAATCCGGATGCATCATCGGCATTGCAAACGATCTGCGCACAGGCTGTGGCAGCATGGGTTAATGACAGGAAAAACTCCTCGCATCGTCAGGATGCGGATTCTGTGTTCACAGGGCCGGAAATCGCCGGACAACCTGTATATTTCCGGATTTGCTTTCAGGGAAACGGCCCGGTTTTGTGAAACTTGACAAAAACGTGACGGTGTTTTTAGGTAAAAAAGCAAAATGTGCACAGTTTGTTAATTAAAAAAGTAACAAAGTTGAACAGTTTGATCAAACGAGAATGAGAACCAGGAGGAAAAGCAGATGAAAGAAACAAGGGACGGCAAAATCACGACCATCGCAGAACCGGAAGACGGAAATCTTGAGGAGATGCTTTATCGGTTGGTGCAGGAACGGAGTATTAAAGAAATCCTTCTCCACTACACGCGCTGTGTCGACCGCGGCGACTTTGAAGGAATCGCTTCCTGCTACACGGAAGACGGCTGCTTCTACCCTTCCGACCGCTCTTCACCCATCAAGGGAAAAGCGGCAATTCTGAGCATTTTCCGAAAGCTGATGAACCCCCTTCCCGCAACGAGCATGCACTACATTACCAATCAGCAGGTTCAGTTCGTCGCGAAGAATGAGGCAATTGTGTTTGCCTATTTCTACTCCAACAAATCCTTCGAAGGCGGCCGGGAAGACGAAAACACCTGGGGCGGCTATGAGCTCCGCGTCGTTCGCGAGGAAGACGGCGAGTGGCGCATGAAGAGTCACAAATGCTTCTTTACCCGCCAGACAGGCTCTTCCACAACCAGGCACGCGGAAAACCGGAATCGCCCCTGGCCGCCGGAGCCGGAATATCTGGAGCTGTAAAGGCACTGCGGCACGATAATTGCATGTACATTACTGTTCCTGTCGATTCCTTGACAATACGGCCGGCTGCCGTGCGCTGCAGACATACCCTTTGGCTTTGAACCGCAGTCTGACCCGACATGCCAGGATCAGGGAGAACCCATTCAATATTTTAAAGGAGTGAAAAGCATGGATACTTCTCTTCGCAAAAGCAACTACCCGTGGGTAATTGTCTTCTCCGCAATCTTCTGGTCCGGCCTGATATTCGGTGTCATGGGCAACACCGTCGGGCTGTACTACTCCCCTGTAGCCACAGATATGGGCTGGGACATGAAGCAGGTTTCTTTCTTCATGACCATTTATCCCATTGTGGCAGGCGTTTGCTCTCCCCTTGCCGGCAAGATCTTTAATAAAGTCGCCAAGACACAGGTTGTTCTGGCAGCGCTCGGCATTGTCTGGGGACTTATGTATGTTTGGTCCTCCACCTATACCCAGCTTTGGCAGTGGACCGTTTACGGCGTCATCACGGGCATCCTCGGCGGCTTCCTGATGTACATCCCCGTTCCCATGCTGATCAACAACTGGTTCATCAAATCCAAAGGAATTGCTCTTGGTATTGCTGCCTGCTTCACCAACCTGATGCCGGCTTTTGCAAACCCGATTCTTTCTGCTCAGATTGCGGCCCACGGCTGGCGCCCTGTACGTCTTGTCGTCGGCATTGTCCTGATGGTTATCTGCACTCCGATTACACTGATTCTGGTCCGCAAGTTCCCGAAGGACAAGAATACGATTGCCTGGGGTGAAGGGGAAGTCGTTGAAGGCGAACAGGTAGTATCCAGCTCCAAACAGACCGGCGTCAAGGCTTCCGTTGCAACGAAATCCCTGCCTTTCTGGCTGGCGCTTCTGGCTGCCGCCTGCATTGTGTCCTGCGCAACCATCAACCAGCGTATCGCTTCCCTTGCCACAGCCCGCGGCTTTGATCCCGTGGCGGTCGGCGTCGCTTCTTCCGTCATCCTGGTGGGCGGCGTTGTCGGCAAGTTCATTCTCGGCTTTATCCGTGACAAGACCAAGAGCGCGATTGTGACCGGTCTGAGCTGCGCGGGCTTTGGCCTGATCGGCTGCCTGCTCTTCCTGCTGGTCGGCACCAAAGGTCTTGCGATCTTCTATATCAGCATCCTGATCTACGGCTTTGGTTATGCAGGTCTTACCGTTGCTCCTCCCATTGTGGTTGAAGAAGCTTTCGGCAGCAAGAACTTTGGAGAGATTTACGCAAACGTCTCCATTGCAACCTGCGTGGCGAGCTCTTTGACTTCCTATATCTATGCGGCAATCATCGACTCTACCGGCGGCTACGAAGGCTGCTTCGTGTTTGCCATGGTGCTCTATGCGCTCTTTGCGGTTCTGGTTCCTGTTATTGTCAGGCTCGGCAAGAAGCTGCCCCGCGAAGAGTAATACGTCAGATAACAACAAATACCCCCCCGCTTTCATAATGCCGGGCGGAATACCCCGATACAAGGAGAATCATCATGGCTCTGTTTGAAGAAATCACTGCATTCGCGGGAACCGCGGTCTCAAAGGGAAAAAAGCTTACCAGGAACACCGGCAAGCTTGCCTCCTTGAAATTCAGTAATTATACAGCGCAGAACGATATTTCCAAACTCTATGGAAAAATCGGTGAACGCTATTATCAGAAGCACGGTCTTGCCCCGGAAGCAGGCTTTGAAGAGCTCTGTGACAAGGTGACCGAGTTGAAGACCCTCCTGAACAGCAATGAGGCAGCCATCAATGAAATCCGCATTGACGGCGTGATTGACGAAGTCGTCGTTGACCCGGAGGACTGAAACGTTTTTTGGACGGGGCTGAAAGAAGTCTCATGGAGAATGGAGCCGGATCTGCGGATTCCGGCTCCGTTTTTCTAAAAAGAACCCGCTGCACCTGAAGGCAGGGGAAGCCCGGTATTGAGCGGGCAGGCATTTTCAGCCTCTCCGTTTCCCTGCCGCTTCATCCCGGCGTTTTCTGTCTGGCCATTTCCGAACGCATATGCTGTTTCCGGAAATCACTCCATCCATTGCGGCATAGAAATTGCATATAAAGTGATGAAACCCAAATTCACGGAAAGGAAGGATTGATTTTTATGAATGTTATTGCCTGTTATAAAATTGTTCCCTACGAGCAGAGCATCCGCATTGCCGCGGATCGCAGTCTCGACCTGGAAAAGGCCGAGCTGATGATCGGTCAATATGATCTCAACGCTGTCGAAGCCGGCGCCCAGCTGGTAGAAAAGTGCGGCGGGGAACTGACCGCTCTTTCGGTCGGTGCTGCGGAAGTGGAAAACTCCAAGCAGCGCAAGGCAATTCTCTCCCGCGGTCCGGCGAAATGCGTTGTGGTCAACGATCCGTCTCTGGCCGCTGCCGACAGTGCCGCCACGTCCGCCGCGCTCGCTGAAGCCGTTCGCAAGCTCGGTGATTTCGACCTGGTGCTCTGCGGCGAAGGATCCAGCGATCTCTACGCTCAGCAGGTCGGTGTCCAGCTGGGCGAGCGCCTCGGCCTGCCCTGTGTCAACGGAGTGATTTCGATCGTTCCGGAAGAAGGCTCTGTGCTGGTTCAGCGTTCTGTCGAAGGAGAAACGGAAATGCTCCGCGTGACTCTTCCCGCTGTCCTCGCGGTAACCAGCGGCATTAACACCACACGTGTTCCAAGCATGAAGGATATCCTTGCCGCCGGCAAGAAGCCCTTCACGGCATGGACGTCTTCCGATGTCAGTGTTGCCGGCGTAAGTGCCACGGAGACCCTGTCTGTCCTGGCTCCGGAACAGACGGCCAGGCGCGGGCAGCTTTTCACCGGTGACAGTGAGGAAGTTCTCAGTGCCTTTGCGGATGCGGTCCGTGCAGAACTGAAATAAGGGAGGGTGGAAAAATGAAACTGAAAAAAGCACTTGTTTTCTCTTCGGAATACGACAATCTCGCGCCCCTCTGCTCCGGCGCCAATCTGCTGTCGGAGGAAAGTGTCGCAGCGGTTCTCGCCTGCAGGGAGTGCGCGGAGGCTCTTCTCCCGAATGCCTCCAAAGTTGCCTGGCTGGGAAAGAAGGCCAACGGCAGCATGGTTGAGGACTATACCGCTGCCATCGCTGCCCTGATTCAGAAAGAGGCCGCCTCTCTGGTGCTGCTTTCCGGGAACACGAGAGACCGCTGTATCGCCGCGAAGCTCGCCGTCCGGCTGAATGCCGCCGTTGTCACGGATGCGGCTTCGGTGGCTGTGAACGAAGACGGCAGCGTCCTTGTGAAGAGGAATGTCTACGGCGGAACTGCCGAGGCAAGTATCCGCTCCGTCTCTTCCGTTACATTGGTTCTGGCTTCTGCCGGACTGTTTGACGAGTGCCTTCCCGCACAGGCGGGTGTCCTCGAAGAAATCGCCGCGGAACCTGAAAAGAACGGTGTGACGCTGATCTCGGTTGAGCCGAAACAGGAAGAATCGGTCAACATCGGTGCAGCGAAGCGCATCGTTGGCGTCGGGCGCGGTGTCGGCAGTCTGGAGAATCTTTCGGTTCTTGAAACACTGGCCTCGAAGGTCGGTGCGGAACTCGGCTGCACACGTCCTATCGCAGAAGAAGAGCATTGGATGGCTCGCGGGCGCTATATCGGTGTCTCCGGCGTCACGGTACGGCCGGATGTGTACTTCGCCTTCGGCATTTCCGGTCAGGTCCAGCATATGGTCGGCGTCAATGACGCCAAAGTGATCGTCGCGGTGAACAAGGATGCCAGAGCGCCTATTTTCCAGAACTGCGACATCGGTCTGGTTGCTGACATCAACAAGGTTCTTCCTGCTCTGGTTGAGAAATTCTGATGAAACTGTTCCAGGACGTTCCCGGGCTGGAAGATGAGCTTCAACTCGTCCGACAGGAATCCCGTGCGCTCTGTGAGGACCACCTGTTTCGGGAGCCTCTCAGCAGTGTCCTTTCCGCGGTTTTTTCCGTGGACGGCAAGCTGCTGCGGCCGGCACTTGTTCTGCTTTTCGGCCGTTTCGGCCCTGAGCAGACAGCGTCATCCATAAAGCTCCGGAAGGCCGGCGTCATCATCGAACTGACGCATATGGCTTCACTGATTCATGATGATATTGTTGACGACGCTCCAACGCGGCGCGGCAGACCAAGCATTCAGTCCGTCTTCGGGAAGGACATTGCAGTCTACGGCGGGGATTACCTTCTCAGCCGTGTGCTGCAGCTGGTCACGGATCCCGACATGTCGGAGGCAGGCGGCATCCTCTCCCGGACGATATCGGATATGTGCAGTGGTGAAATGAGTCAGCATCAGGACCGCTTCAACACCGAGACTGACGAAAACCGCTATTTTGCAAATATCTCCGGGAAAACCGCCGCGCTGTTCTCTGCTGCCTGCGAAATCGGCGCGCTGCTTGCCGGGTGCACAGGCTATACCAACAGTATTGCCGGGCGTTTCGGTCACAGTATGGGCATTCTGTTCCAGCTTCGTGATGACCTGCTCGACTGTCTCCCGCTGCGTGAGAATCAGGGAAAACCGCAGGGTATGGACTTTATCAACGGGATCTACACCCTGCCGGTGATTTATTCCTTTGCAGACCCGGTGCAGGGGCCGCTGCTCCGTAAGCTTGCCGGGAACGCCGGGGAAATGGATCCTGCGGTGCTGGATGCACAGGTCTGCGACTGTGTCGCTCAGGCAGGCGGACTCGAGTATACCCGTTGGATGATGAAACAGTACCGCGAGCGCGCCATCCATGCCCTGTCCCAGATGCCGACACACAAAGTCAAGCTGCCGCTGGCCTCTCTGCTGGACGAGCTGATGGACTGCTGAGCACATGAAAGGCATTCCGATCTGGCTTCTCCCGCCGCTGGTTGGCGCGGTGATCGGCTATGTAACCAACGACATTGCCATTAAAATGCTGTTCCGCCCTTATCGGCCGTTTTTCATCGGCCGGTTCCGGCTGCCCTTTACGCCGGGCATTGTGCCCCGCAGGCTGGAAGACCTCGCTTCGCTTCTCGGCAGGGAGGTCGAAAGGAGATTCTTCAATGCGGACGATCTGGAGATTCTCTTTCAGTCCGATCTTTTTTCCCGCGCGGTGGGAGAGAACTTTGCCGACATGCTGCTCAGCAGGAAAATCAGCCTCTGTTATGTAATGGAGGATCTTGAGCGAAACCCGCAGTACGGTCCGGCAATTCGCTCCGGAAAAGAGGACCTCTGTCGTCGTGCGGTATCGGCAATTGAGCATTTCGACTTCGCTCCGCTGATCCGCAGCGCTGCCCAAACTCTCTCCGAGACACGCGGGAGTGCCGGAAAGAACACGCTCATCAGTCTGGCTCCCGACATCTCGGAAAGCATTCACCGGTATTTTCACAGCCAGGGCGAAAAGATTCTGGCGCCGGTGCTTGAAGAGGCACTTGTCGACTTTGGAGACCGGCCTGTCCGCGATATTGTATCGGACATATTTCCTGATCGGGAGCTGCTTGTCGGCGTTTGTCAGTCTCTTTGGCTCCGCTTTATGTCGCAGTATGTGCGTCCGGTAGTCGAGAGCATCGACGTCGGCGGGATGATTACCGAAAAGCTCCGCCTGATGGATCCCCGGGCAGTGGAAGCTCTGGTTCTTTCCATTGTCCGGAAAGAGTTTCGGTACATCGTATGGCTGGGTGCCCTTCTCGGGGCCCTGATCGGAACGGTCAACATTTTTCTCTGATTTTCAGAGCGCCTTGCAGAACACTCTCCCAGGCACGGTATCTGTGTCTGGGAGAGTGTTTTATATAATTGTGCAATTATCGTGCCGCTTCCTTGTCTTAATCTTTCTTGTTTTCATCATTCTGCACAAATGCACAAAAAGAAGCCGGCAGCCCCGTATTATCACTGTCATTATTTCCAGAACATCTTGACATTTTTGAACAAAATGTTATTATAGCAAACAGACACCACAGAAACTGCCGGCCGTTTTAAGATGCCGTCCGAAGGGAGAGTTGAATCCGGCGTGGAAACCCGTGGAGCCTACGATCAGCTGCTGCAGCAGGAGCAGCGGATTACCGCTTCGATGATTCAGGGCCTGACAATGCTTTCCCTTCCCGTGCAGGCAATGTATGATTACCTTGTAGAACTCAGCATGTCCAACCCCATGCTGGAAATACCCGATCCGCCAAACCCTGGCGGGCCCGAAGACCTTCGTCTCCCGGAAGGCAGTCTCACGGGATTTACACAGATCGAACGCGGGAGGGAGCGTCTCTGGGAGAATGGAATCGACAGCGGCGTCTCCGGCGGAACCGATGAGGATTTCGACCCTTTTTATTCACAGGGTGTCGGCTTTGAACCCGATGAGCTGAGAGGGTCACTCCGGCTTCAGCTGTCAATGTGCGGCCTCACTCCTCTGGAAGAGGCCATTGGGCAGGATATTCTGGGGAACCTGGATGAAAGCGGCTTCTTTGTCGGTGATCTGAACACAATCTGTCTTCTCTACCGCGCGGAGTTGGAAACCGGTGAGCGTGTACTGCGGCGCATCCAGGGTTTTTCCCCTCGAGGGATTGCCGCCAGAGATGTCTATGAAGCACTGCTGCTGCAGGTTGATGACAGTTTCCCCTCTGCAGCACTCGTCCGCCGCATCATCCGCGAGGATCTTCGTGTTTTATGTGACGGAACCCCGGAGGAATGTGCAAAAAAGTTTCGGGTCTCGAAAGAAGAAGCTTCCGCAGCGTTTGACTACATCCGGACGCTCGAGCCGCGCCCCGGAAATGTGGACTGCGGCCGTGTTCCGGTTCAGTATACCCAGCCGGACATTGTTGTGAAGCGGGAGGGCAGCGAATTTGCCGCCTATATTGCCGGAGAGACAGACGCGCCCCTGCGTCTGGACGATTATTATCTGCAGCTGATGCGTCAGCCGGAGCTCAGTTCCGAGGACCGCCTTTATCTTCGCAGCTGTCTGAACAGCGCCCGCTCTCTGATCCACAGCGTCGAGATCCGTCAGCAGTCTCTGCATCGTTTTGCTCTGTCTCTGATCTCCCTTCAGGGAGAATTTTTCCGTAAGGGACCGCAGGCGCTTCGTCCGCTGACAATGCAGCAGCTTGCGGATGAGATCGGCGTCAATGTTTCCACTGTCAGCCGGATTGTGCAGGACAAGTACATCTCAACACCCTTCGGCACCTTTCCTCTGAAGTATTTTTTTGCTCGTGCTCTCCCCGGGAAGAAAGACGGTTTTGTTACCGCTGATGCCGTACGGCGGCGGATTGAAGAACTGATCGGCGCCGAAAGCGCTTCCGCTCCGTTAACCGATGATGAACTCTGCAGCATCCTGAGCGAAGAAGGGGTCCGCATTTCCCGGCGTACGGTTTCCAAATACCGGCAGGCAGCCGGTATCCCCGGCTATGTAAAGAGAAAGCGAAAGGGATAAGTGCATGGAATATGATCGCGCCTCGGTTCTTGAGGCCTGGAAAAAGGCCGTAAACAACGGTGTCATTGAAACTGCTGCTCTTCGCCCGGAGATTGCGCGCGCCTGGGCGCGCTGCATGGCGATGGGCGTCGACCCCTGGTCTTCCGATTTTTCAAAGCACGATGACGAAACGCTTGCCAAGATGCGCCGGAAGTATGCATCTGTGATTGAGGCTTCCAGTCCTGTACTTCAGTATCTGCTGACTGTATTCAACTGCAACGCCAGCCTTGCAGACATGCACGGCTTTGTCTTCGAACTCGTGACGCCGCTCTCCGCCTATCCTCGGACCCTGGGAACCTATGTCAACGAAGCTCTGACCGGAAACGGCAATATCACCATGGTGATTCAGGAGCGGAAGCCTTTTCGTGTGGATGGCTATGAGCATTTTCGTGCCATTTCACAGAATTATTCCGGCGCAGCCGCGCCGGTTCATCTGGGAAAGCAGGATTTCGTCCTCTGTCTCAACGATCCCTTTTCCGTTCTCCCGAAAAACGCACTTGATCTCTGTGTGGCAGCCGCCCGCCTGATCGAAAAGCTTCACGTCGGGCGCCGGGAGGTCTTTTCCCATCTTTCTTCTGCAACTTTCTTCGACCCGCTTTTGAACAGCGATGCTCTTGCCATTCTTGTCACCGATCAGGACGGGATGATTCTGACCGCCAACGCGCTTGCCCGAAAGGCGGTTGCCGGCTTTGAGAAGTTTCCCTATGCCTCCCGCTCTCTGGCGGAATATCTGAAAAACAAGCAAATGCTCTCTTCCCTGTTGAATGAATCCTCCGGAATGCTCTCGGAGACCGAAGTCGCCTTTCGCGGCGGCCGCGGGCGAAATGTGAGTATGAAATTTCTCCGCCGGCGGAATGTGAAACTGGCAAACGGTCACAATCACTGCATTCTGATATTCGAAAGCCCGGTTGAAACCGCCCCCGCCGAAGCCGCCCCGCTTCTGAGAGACAGTACGGAAAACGTGGAATGCATCGGACAAAGCCCGCAGTGGCATCGCGTGGATCAGCTGGTCCACAACGTTGCGGCGCACCGCTCTAACGTGATGATCACCGGTGCTACAGGTACCGGCAAGGAGGTTGTGGCGCGGATGCTTCACCGGCTCAGCGGGCGCAAGGGCGAATTCGTTGCCATCAACTGCGGTGCGCTCCCGCGCGAGCTGCTGGCAAGTGAGCTCTTCGGGTATGAGGGCGGTGCATTTACGGGCGCCCGCTCTTCCGGCGCCAAGGGGAAGTTCGAATACGCCAATGGCGGAACGCTGTTTCTGGATGAAATCGGTGACATGCCGCTGGATATGCAGGTCTCGCTTCTCCGTGTTCTGCAGGAGCAGAGTGTCACGCGCATCGGCGCCAACAATCCCATCCCCATCAACATCCGCGTAATTGCCGCCACCAACCAGAATCTGCAGCGCATGGTCGCGGAAGGGAAATTCCGCTCAGACCTCTGGTACCGGCTGAGCGTGATTGAGATTTCGCTTCCCCCGCTTCGTGAACGGGAGGGTGATATCCGCCTGCTTGCCAATTTCTTCAATGAAAATCTGTCGGAATCTCTCAGTGTCCGCTGTCTTCCGCTCTCCGAAGACGTTCTCGGCATTCTGGAGGCATACGACTGGCCGGGAAATGTGCGGGAATTGAAAAATGTGATGGAAAAGGCCCTGATCATCGCAAACGGGGGCCCCATTACGGCAGAAAGCCTGCCGGATTATATCCGGTCACAGGGAAATCCTCCTCAGAAGCCACGGGTCCCGCTCACACAGAAGCCGACACTGCCAGAGGAGAATCACCATACGGTCAGGGAAGACAGGCAGCCTTCCGCTTCTTCATCGGAACATCGAACCGGGAAGCAGATTCGCGAGGAGATGGAAAAAGAAAGAATTACGAAGGTTCTGGAGGAAGAGATGGGAAACATCTCGCGGGCAGCTAAACGGCTGAATATCTCCCGAAACACCCTCTATCGGAAAATTGAGCGCATGAATATCCGGCTGAAAGTTCAGGCCATGGAGAGGCCCGCATCCGACCGGGAAGACGGATTCTGAGTTCACTGCCGTCAAAATCGCCGCCGCAACGTCATTTTTTTGCGTTGCGGCGGCGATTTTTGTCGATGACGGCATAGAATTTGCATACAATATCTTGAGAGAATACTCAGAAAACGCTCTGCAGGAGGAAAGAAAATGTTAGGGAATGACTTGTTTGAGGTCTTAAAAACCATCGTCGGCGCAGGCAGAATTCTCCTTGGAGAAGAGATCGGGGCGGATTACTGTCATGATGAATATCCCGGAGGAGCGCCCTGTATACCTGATGCCGTGATAGAGGCTGCGAACACCGAAGAAGTATCGGCCGTTCTGCATGCCTGCTCGGAAGCCGGTGTTTTCGTCACGGTACGCGGTGCGGGAACCGGCCAGGTCGGCGGCTCGGTTCCGGTACAGGGCGGCATCGTCCTTTCATTAAAGGGAATGAATCAGATCCTTGCCGTAGATGCGGAAAAGAAAACCATAACCGTTCAGCCAGGTGTTCTGCTTCAGGATCTGAAAGCGGAAGCCGTTCGGAACGACCTGTATTATCCCCCTGATCCCGGGGAACAGACCGCAACGATCGGAGGAAATGCGGCAACGAACGCATCCGGCCCCTGCGCTGTAAAATACGGGCGCACACGGGACTACATTCTGGATGCGGTGATTGTGAAAGCCGACGGATCGATCGCGCGTCTTCGCGAAGATGAAAAGAACGCCGCCGTTCTCGGCAGTGAAGGCACTCTGGGTGTCATGACCGAGCTGACCGTGAAGCTGATCGATCCGCCGGGCGCGGACGCCATCCTGCTCTTCCCCTTTCTGGATACGGAAACCGCCATCAATGCGGCAGGAATTCTCCTCGAGTCAGAATTCACCCCTGCTGTGGTCGAATATATGGACACAGACCTGGTGGAGTTTTCAGGCGGTGTGACAGGCAACCCGGTCTTTCCTGTTGAAATAGACGGCGAGCGCACAGGCGCCGTCCTGATGGTAAGCATCGAAGGAACAGACGATGACAATGTCATGGAAAAGATGGAAGCCATCGCCGAAATGGCAGAAGATCTGGAATGCCTGGACATTCTGGTAGGCGATACATCGACCATGAAAAGGGATTTCTGGGCAGCGCATACCGCTTTCCACACCTCAATGGAAAGCGGCTGCAGAAGTGCCTGGGAAGTAAACGTTGATCTTCCGGCGGAAGGTATGGCCGAGATGGTTTCTTTTGCCAAAGAGACCGCCGAAGCCAAGAACATGAAGGCCCTGATTCATGCGCATGTGGGCAGCGGAGGGATGCATATTCACCTGGCTTCCGCGCTGGGGCGGGAAGAAGCGCGGCCGGCGGCGACGGATGTGTGCGATGCGCTGTACGCCAAATGCGTTGAGCTGGGAGGAAGCGTCACCGGCGAATATGGTATCGGCTATGCGAAAGTAAAATACCTCAGTGAAGAGATCCGTGCCGCCTTCCGGACGCAGAAGGCCGGTTTTGACCCGAAGGGTATTCTGAACCCGGGAAAAATAATCTGAAAGGAACGATCGTATCATGCTGAAAATCCTTTGCTGCGTCAAGCAGGTTCCGGATGTTGACCAGATGCGGATGGATCCGGAAACGGGCAACCTGATCCGCGCAGGAGTCCCTGCTATTCTGAACCCGCAGGACGCAAACGCGCTCTCTGCCGCCATGAAGGTCAAAGAACTGTACGGCGGCGAGATTACCCTGATCACCATGGGTCCTCCGAACGCCGAGGCTGCTCTTCGCGAGTGTCTCGCTGTCGGCGCGGACAAGGCCGTGCTGGTAACTGACCGCGCTTTCGGAAATGCCGATACTCTGGCGACCAGCTATTCCATTCTTTCCGCGGCCAACACCCAGGATCAGTATGATCTGATCTTCTGCGGAAAGGAATCTCTTGACGGCGCCACCGGACAGATGGGCGCTCAGCTTGCCCAACGTTTCGGTTTTGCGCAGGTAACTTCCTCCCTGCTGATCCGGGAAATCAATGAGGAGGCAAGAACTGCTGTGGCAGACCGCGAACTGGAAGACGGTGTCGAAACCCTGGAGGTGAAGCTCCCCTGTCTGTTTACAATGGAAAAGACCAACTACCCGGTGCGAATTCCAAGTCTGAAAGGCAAGCTGGCTGCCAGGAAAAAGGAAATCATCACCATCACGTCAAATGATATTCCCGATTTGGATCGCAACCGCATCGGCGATCCCGGCTCTCCGACCAAGGTGCCCCGTATGTTTCCTCCGGTCCTGCCGGAGCCCGGTGTCATCCTGGACGAAGGCAGTCTGGATGATACTGTCGCAAAGCTTCTCAGCCTGATCAAAGAATAAGGAGGCTCCTGTCATGGAAAAAAGCGAGTATAAGAACATGTGGGTCCACGTGGAGCACAACGGCCAATCCGTTTCTCCTGTATCCCTGGAGCTCTGCTGTGAAGTCCGGAAGCTTTGTGACCAGTCCGGAGACGCTCTCGCAGCGGTTGTGGCCGGTGCGCTCCCGGAGACGGAACTTCAAAAGCTTGAAGAATGCGGCGTTGATCAGATGATTCTGGTTTCCGGAACCGGGTATGACCGCTATAACACGGAAGCCTTTTCCAATCTGTATACGGTTCTCTGCAAAAAGTATCATCCTTCTGCCGTGTTTATCGGGGCGACGGTAAACGGCCGCGACTTTGCCCCGCACTTTGCCGCGAACCTGGAAACAGGCTGCACCAGTGATGCCACAGAGCTTGTCTACAATCCTGAGACAACAGATATCGAATTTATTGAACCCGCTGCCGGCGGCAAAATCATGGCTGTCATTACCATTCCCGTTCTGCGTCCGCAGGTCGGCACGATCCGCCCGGGTACATTCCGGTTCGCTCCCACGGGGAAAAAGGACAAGGTAGAACGAATCCGGGAAACCGTATCCTTCGACGTGGATGCCATCCGCACAAAGCTGCTTGGCTACAAAGCCAACGAATTTGACGCGGAACTGGATATCGCTGCCTGCGAGACCATTGTCTGCGTGGGCTCCCCCGTCAAAGAGGAAAGCCTTCCGAAGTACCGGGAACTGGCCGCTTTGCTGGGCGGGAAACTTGCATGCACGCGGCCGGTGGTAGACCGCGAACTGCTTCCCTATAAGCTGCAGGTCGGACAGAGCGGTGTGACGATCAAGCCCCGTCTTTACATTGGCTTTGGTGTTTCCGGCGCCGTGAATCATGTTACCGGTGTGCATGCAGAAATGTTCATTGCTGTCAACCGAGACGCTTCCGCCCCGATCTTCAACTATTGCGACTACGGGATTGTGGGTGACATGGACACTGTCTGCGACGCCATGATCCGTGCGCTGAAAGCCTGACAGCGCATGAACGGAAATGCACAGCGTCTCCCGGTAATTCTCTGACGTCATATGTTCTCCGGAAAGGATTCGTGTTTTCGGCAATGAGGCGGGAGCTCTTCGCTGAATCCTGACATTTTGCTGCAGCAGATAAACGGGCGGAATGGCAAAGCAGCAAACAATTCCCATTTTGTGAAAGTTCTCCCTTGATTCTGCCGGTCCCGGCATGCTATAATAAGGGATGGATTTCGGAGCGTCCGAAACCGAATTAAAAAATCAAAATGGAGGAAAACAATGAAAAAGATTCTTGCGCTTGCTCTCGCACTCTGCATGATCTTCGCCCTGGCCGCCTGCGGTCAGTCCGCCGCACCGGCACCGGCTGCTGCTCCCGCTGAGGATGCCGCCCCCGCCGAGGCTGCGCCGGCTGAAGAAGCCGCGCCGGTCGAAGAGGGTGCAACCGGCCCCGATGCCATTCCCGACACCATGACTGCTGCAGATGGCGTTTATCCCATCGCCTTTGTTACCGACGTCGGACAGCTGAAGGATCACTCCTTCAACGAAGGCATCTGGAACGGCACGAAGACCTTCGCTTCCGAAAACGGCATTGCCTACAAGTACTATCAGCCTGCAAACGGTGATCAGGCCACAGACGATGACCGCTATGATGCGATGAAGGCTGCTGTCGACGGCGGTGCTGAAATCGTTGTCTGCGCCGGCTTCATGGCGGGTGCAGCCATTGAAAAGGCTTCGACCGACTTCCCTGAAGTGAAATGGGTTTATGTCGACGGCGGTGCTTTCGGCGAGAACACAGTCGGTATTGCCTTTAAAGAAGAGCAGTGCGGCTACTTCGCCGGCTATGCCTGCGTAAAAGACGGCTACACCAAGCTCGGCTTCTCCGGCGGCGGTTCCGGCACAACACCTGCCTGCTGCCGTTACGGCTACGGCTTTG
>JAEEGL010414990.1_pt1 | contig 15968 bp, 9 predicted proteins | sample 9134231 | NCBI WGS metagenome assembly JAEEGL01 (sample SAMN16246548, study PRJNA631951) | gut metagenome | biome: gut microbiome; feature: rumen; material: fiber-attached | host: Bos | place: Iran: Karaj | collected 2018-10 | reverse complement strand
CCAGAAGACAAGCAGTGTGAGTAAGACCGCCCATACACCTCCCAACAACGCATTCTCATCGAGCAGGAAGAGCCAGAGCAGGAACGACGGCACAAAGCTCAGACCATATATACATTGAACGTTGAACGTTGAACGTTGAACATAGTTTTTTTGTTCAGTTGAAGGGGCAACGGTTAATGAATTGCACAACCGGAGTGTCAAGAGCTGCACTGCTGAGAGCAGAATCGCAATCATCAGTGCTCCCACCCAGGCAAAAAGGAAAAACTGAGTGCAGAAACGTCCCAACAGGTCGGCTACACCACCTGGCAGTTTTACGATCTCCCACACGTAGGAACTGTCGAAGAGGAAAAGCTGAAATTGCTCTTGATAATGCAGATGATGCGGATAGGCCAACCCGAAAAAGAGGAAGACCGCCATACCAAACAGGAGCGTGCAAAGGGGACGAAGGAGTTTCAAAATTAAAAAATTAGAAAATTAAAAAAATTATAAAATTATAAAATTAAAATATTAGAAGATTATAAAATTAGAGAGTTAGAGAATTAGAGAATTAAAAAAGGTATTGAGAATTTTAAAACGTCATTCAAACACGCGGCTGAACTCTTCGACGCTGATGGTGACAGGCTCAACCATGAACTCAGGACGGTTATAACACTTCAGCAGATAAGTGTCCTGTTCCGGGTCTTCTTGCGGCATGAGGAAAGCCTTCTCCACTTTCCCGTCGTGGAAATAGGAAAAATAGATACGGCTATAGTTGCCGTCGGCCCGACGGCTGCTACACATGATCCAATGGCCGTTGCTCGACCAAGTAGGATAGCTGTCTGCAAATCCTTCGCTGTTGAAATTGGTCAAATCAAGGAATGACGGGGATTCTTCGCCATGATGCGCGACCGAATCCTGGTCAAGCGGCATACAAACGATGTCGGCATCAGCATGTCTGATATGGAAACAGCCATACTGTCCTAAGGCAAAAAGCAGATAGCGTCCGTCAGGACTTATGCGAGGCAAGGTAGCACTCTTGTTGGAAGATACTGCATCATAGACCATTTCCTCATCACCAAAGTTGCGTGTTGCCAAATCGAACGGACGGCGATAAAGGTTGTATTGCACTTTTTCAAAGGTGGACCTGATATCCTTGCCGTATAAGTCTTCAGGTAGCGGAACCGTCTTACAATAATAGAGATATTTGCCATCGGGCGACCAAGTAGGATAGACCTCCAAAAGCGTGGAATCATTGCAGATAATACTCACAGAATCGGTCGCCACATCGTAAAGAATCAAATCGCTGGCGAGGTCGAACACCTCAATTTTGTTGTGATTAGCCGTGTGGAAGGCCTGCCGTGTCTTACAAGCCGCGAAGGCTACCAACTTAGCTGTTGGATGCCAGGCCGGATAGACACCTCCTGAAATCGTATAGTCGCGCTTCATGTTGACCCTCGAGACCTTGCCGTCGTTTACGATAACAGTACCAGCATTAGCGAGACGCACATGAAAAAGCATGTTATCTGTCTTATAGTTTTGGTAACTATGACAGTTGATACACTGACCGATTTTAGGGTCATTCATTGTCACGTCGTTGTTGAAAATCTGCGACTCATCAAACGAGGTAAGGTTGCGCTGAGCAATCTCCATGAAATCCCATGCCACATACGACGGTTCGATGAGTCGGTACGACACATATTCATCAATAGGCTCCTCCGCCACATGTATTTCAAACGGGTTGAACGACAGCCATTCGCCATTTTTCTGCCCCCAAACCTCAACCTTGATGTTCTTGCCTTTCGATGCATCGAGCATGTCGTGCCATTCCGACTCAGGGATTTGCACCTTCACCCCATTGCCGTAGGTCTGCTGCCCGCCATCGGGCGTAGTGAAACGAGCCACGCACGCTTCATACTCGTCGGCAGGAAGCATGAAGTTGAGCGGTGCGATATTGCAAGGCACTGTGACCTCACAATAATCAGGGTAAATGTCAGGCAAAGCCTTCGCCTCCTTGGATAAAGAAGGCACATCGGGGTGATTTGCACACGATGCCAACAGCAGCAAAGCAGCAGCCAGCCACTGAAAATAGGGATGGATATATTTTTTCATTCTTTTTATGACGGAACTTCGTTGCCAATCTCACGATATACAATAAAATATTTTTTTCCGAAGATGTTGTACCACCAATAGGTGTCTCCCCAATCTTCACGCATTTTCTCGCCCACATCTTCAAGACTTATACCTGGCGTTGCAAGGCTTTCCAAAGTCTTCCAGAACTGTGTGTAGCGTTCGTAAACGGCCTGTTGGACTGGGAGCATGATCCGTTTTTGTTCAGGAGCTTTATCCATGTAAAGGATATAGGCCTCTTGTGCATGCACAGGGAATTCTTCGTCCATGTGCGACTTCACATAATTGCGCAATGATGCCCAAAAGCGATTAGAATCGCAACGCATCATAGAATAGAACAACGCCTGTTCTGAAGCCACCTTACTGTCGGTCTCGTTCCACAGACTGATGCTATTGACAATATAGCTGTCACTATTCTCAATGCCTGTGAGCTCATCGGGATAGGCACGTTGCAATTCGCTGATTTGTTTGGAAACAGGAGCCGGTTGCCAATCGCCATAGAACGGAAGATGGTGCAGATTGGCATTATAACGTTCAAGCAGTTCTTTTTCACCGGTAGCCTTTACACAGCGAGAAAGTATTTTCAAGTAGAAAGGCGACATGCCAGCTTGAATACCATTCTCATAACTCAGACGGATGGCTTCATTCATCATGCCGTAGTTGTAATAGACCAGAGGCGATGCGATGTCAAACAGGCTGACGTGTAGTGAATCCGGGTTAGTAATACCTACGCAATCGTTACCCAATTTGAACGAACGGTCGAGCAACCCGCCTTCGTTCATGAGGGCAATATTCTTAAGAAAGACCATCGTGGCGGTCGGTTTCTTATTCTCTTCAGCCATACTAAGGACCTCCTTCCAGTTGTCATCGAATGCATAGCGCACCATACGCATCTCATTGATATAGTTTTTGTCTTTAAACATGAGCGACCATGTAAATACAATACCAGCAACGACACTCAACACCGGGATATACCACTTGGAAAAACAACGGCCACACAAAGGAAGGAGCACGGAAACGGCAGCAAGCACCCAAAAAGGAACAGTAAGATGAGCACTACTGTCGATGGGCGTTATAAAACGTGGCAGACCAGCCAGCACAACTTCATCAGTTCTCAAGTGTGAGTAGAGCAAAGTATGCCAGATGGCGGCGAAAAATAAAAGCATGAAAAAGCCAAAAAGCTCCCGCCATGTTGGTTTTTCAGAAAACGCCAGACATAAAACAAAAAGCATGGCCAACCACCCAAGTACGGGATAGATGCAAAAGGCCAGCAGATACCAAGCAAGATGCCATTTGCGCGGCGTGCAACGAGCAGCCCACAAGAGCAAGAGCATGACCAAATAACCTACCGACTGCGAGAACCAATAACCTCTAATCGGTGAGATATAGATCCAATAACCTATATCGACGACAGAAGCGAGCAAACAAGCAACAGGCAAAACCATCAGTGCCAAGGCACTCCCCTTTAACCGGAAAGCTTTGCTCCCCACAAAGAATATAAGTGCCCAGATAGCCACAAGCACACCTGCCCCTAAAGCCGGATGATGAAAGAGCTGCGTGAGCCAGGCTCCTACATATTGCATCAAGCCAAAGGGCTTTGAAAGAAGCGAATGGAAAAACGGCGCCCCGAAGATAAATTCAGAACGGTCGTGTGCCGTATAGAGTACCTCTTGATTGACATGTAAGATGTATGCGACAAACAAGATGAAAGCCAGCAAACTTACATAGAGGATGGCACTGGAAGTTTTTTTATTAATCATTATTTTGCTTTAAAAGGCTGGCTCAATCAGTTGAGCCAGCCTATTAGTAATTATCTTGTGCCCTACTAACAATCAAAAAATTGTCATCAAGCACTTACATCAAACTCTATTAATGATGCTCCGGGGTAACTTAAGGTCTGCCACCTTCCTGTACCGGTCGGATAGAAACGCCAAAGCTTGTACTCAAATTATGGTAGATACCAAGAGAATCATACAGGCCATGCTGGAAAATCAACATGTTAGGCATGTTTTCACTGCCACTAACCGTTCCCATTGAGCCATTCATTTGCTCCACCATTGAGGGGAAATGATAAGTACCAGTAATCTCTCCAGAAGCATAATAGCCGGCATTTCCGTTTCCGTAACAATCATTCCCGTAACGATAACCTGCAGCAGGCAAGAATATACTGTTACCATTAGGACCTGTCACACGATATCCAGTGCCTTCAAATACCCATGTACACGATTCAACCAATTCTTTGATTTGAGCAGTTGTTGGCATTTTCCAGTTGCTGCCCCAATTAGCAGTAGCGGGATCATGTTTGGCATCAGAAATAATGCTATAAGCTGGCACGAAGGTAAAACTCTTACCCGCCCAATCTTTCGGATCACTTGGAATAGATGAACCTATGTCACCACCGTTATAGTCCTGACGCTGTTCGGCATCAAACCGATCAGTTACTTTGGTATAATTATTAGCTAAAGGAGATTCGACAAAGTCGACTTGAGTAGTAGTAATCTGGTCAATCACGAGAGTTGTCAACAATGTGTAATCAAACCCCTCGTAACAGGCATCCTTCTCCTCTTCAGTTGCATCATCTTTAAGAGGTAATCTCTCGACGAATTCAGAACCATTCCAATCGATGATGCACGCAAACTCATCATTAGTAAGAGTTGCCTCAAGAAGTTCAGTATAAGAATTGTCAATGAGATTTTGCAATTTGTCCTTTACGAATGAAACAATTTTATCCCTTTTCTCATGAGCATTATCTATACCCGATAAGTCTATAAGCATAGGCTCAGCAAGTTTGGCTATATTTGTCGTGTCGCAAATTGCTCCAACCTTATCTGCCCCTTTGAACATATTAAACAAATCAGATGCCGCTGTTTGGTCTGTTACATCTGTATATGTTGTAACAGAGTTAGCCTGGATCTGCGTTCCTGTCACATCACCCCAGATGAAGAGGACACCATTGTCAGTCTCGGAAGTGGCTCCAACATTCATATTCGCCCATTTAGTACCACTGGGGAGACCCAAATCTACAGCTTGACCAGCATTTTTGAGGTTACCCGTATTAGCTATATATGGGGTATTGCATGTAGTTTCGCTAATCTCCTCACTACAAGCCACAAACAGACTTGAAGCAATAAGCGTGGAGAGTAAGAGCTTACTATAATTCTTTAAATTTTTCATTATAACGGATGTTTAAATATTTAACACATAAGAACTTATTATTCCTCATAGTAAACTGTATTGAGTGTCATAGAGCCAGAATACAGCATGAGGTCAAGGTCTTTACCACCGGCAGGGTCAGAGTTTGCATATTTCTTCGCACACTCCCTTGCCATCGTCGGGGTGATCTGAAGTTCATTCAAGCCATCAACCCACTTCACATGATCGTAATAGGTATTGCTCCACCAACCATTCATGACCTTCAAATCAAAATCAGCAGTAACATCTGAAACGTCGAAAATCAGGGTCTTCAAGCCATCATACACTTCATCGGGAATGGTGGGCAGATGGGCACCTTCAGTAGAACTGAAACGCATGGCAGCAGCATCCCAAGCAGCAGGTTTGAATGGCAATTGCGGGTCTTCTGCTTTTTCATCATCAGTCCTATTAGGATCGCCATAGATATAGTACTTGATAAGTGGATCTGAGATCTCGTCACATGCTACAGGGTAGTTCACTTTAAGCAGGGTGCCATCAGGACAAACAGCAGTGAGAACAACATCATAAGGAGTTGTAACGAAATCACCGTTGTCATTCCAATTCACCTTCATTTTCTTCGATGCATAGTTCCCGATAAATTCTTTACCACCGATATCCCACATTGCATTAACGGGAGCAGAGGTCTGGCAGGTAATCACGTTGCCGTACTGACCTTCTTTTCCAGGAGCGACCTTAGCACCATAGCATTTATAAATGGCTTTGACAAAGACCGTGTTTTGATCGGTGTTTTCAGTGTGCTTCAGAACAATTTGATTCAGGACGCTAAGCTCCTTGTTACCAAAACTACATCTGTACATTGTAACACCTCCCGGGATTTGTTCAAAGCTTCCGTCTGGCAAGAAAGAAACCTGCCAGTATTTGTCAATCTTATCGACAAAGTAAATGACGACACCGCTACAGTCAGTAACGTCAACGTTCTCCATCAAAACAATGGGCGCATCTTTTGTAGCCGTATAGGTCTTCGCATCACCAATCTTGACTACCTTGTCAACAGTGACCGTGGACATCGCTTTAAGCTCGTCAGCAGTGATGTGATCGCCATTGCTGATATCCTCATGAACAGGATCACAAGCAACGAAAGCACATACTGCGGCAGATAGCATAAATAATATCTTTTTCATCTTGATTTCTTTTTATATATTAGTAAAGAACTTTATATTGTGTCTCTGGATCAGCTAAATCCCATCCAGGATTCTGCTCCATCTTACCATTCATCAGAGTAATCTGAGCCTGAGGCTTAGGCAAGAAACCATTGGTGGCAGCGTAACGCTTGGCCCAAGAACAAGTCATATGAGCCATATTCATAGCATTTCTCTTGCCCCTGACGGTAATCGACTTACCACTCTGTTTCTGAAGAGCCACAGCTGCGTAAGAATTCTCACCCGAGTCGATGCCAGACCAACGGCGCATATCGTTGAAGCGAAGTCCCTCGAAAGCGAACTCCCAACGGCGCTCATCTTGAACAGCCTTCAATGAGTAAGGGGTCTGAGGAACACCTGCACGTGCTTGAACTTCATTCATGTATCTTGCATCACCGGTGAGCTCGGTCAGCATCAGCAACACGTCAGCATAACGCATCAGATAATAATCCTCGAAGTGGTCGCCCTGTTGTTTGTTGTCAAGTGAACTGGAGGAATAACCAGGACACATTGACCACCATGAATCGTTGTCAGCAGCGCAAGCATCAAGGTTTACGTCAGCATACTTCTTTACTGAATAGCCAGACTCTTCGCAGTCGTCCTTTTCATAGGTATAGGATGCAAGTTCATGATCGAGGTCGATCAAACTACCGAGTTTGCGGATATCCTTATAATTGCCTTTAGCCTCAGCATCTTCCCAATCTGCCCAGATATTGACGGAAGGAGTGCCCTGACACCAACCCTGGTTGAACGGATAAGTTTTGTCGCGCTTGCCATTGTCATTGGTTGCACCATTACGAAGACCCCAGAAACAAGAGAGGTAGTTTGAATACATACGCGGGTTGTTATAGGTACCACCGATGGCCCACTTAGAGGCATTCATGAACTGAATCTGGAAGATTTCCTCTGTATTACCATTACCCATGCCTGGCTGGTCGAAACAATACTCACGGGGCATGTCGGCAATGAATTCATAGGCATGTCCTTTTCCATCGTGTGCCTCATCCCAGAGCAGACTGTTAGAGTACTGCCAAAGAGAACGGAAGTCCGGGCAGAGTTTGTAACGACCACTGTTCGTGATGTTTCTCAAATAGTTGACAACATCATTCTTTGAAAGAGTACCTCCAGGGCAACCTTCCTGCTCTACGAGCGTGATGGTGGCGTCGCCGCTTGAGAGTTCACTTACCTTCTTATAGAAACCAGCCCAGAACATATATGCACGGGCTATGAATGCTTGGGCTGCATACTTGTTGGCATGACCGTCACCAAAGCCAGCTTCAGTGCCCATAAGGTTCATACCCGAGACGAAGTCAGAAAGAATCTGCGGGTAAATCACTTCCTCAGCACTCACCTGTTGCTGCATCTCATCAGTAACGGTGGTAGAGGTAATCAGAGGCACATCACCATACAACTGGGTGAGCCAAAGTGTATAAAGACCGCGCATGAAATAGCCCTCGCCAAGGAGTTGATCACGCTGGGCTTTCTGGGCGCCTGTCCAAGGCACATTATCGATGGTCTCAATCTGGTTATTGGCACGTGCAATACCGCCATTGAGGAGGATAAAATCCTGTTCATATTGGTTAGCATTTGCTGTTGTAAAATGATGAAGCGACTTAGCTTCTTTATCTTGCAAACCGCCACTACCATAGCAGTCGTCCGACATGAGCGACCACCAGTAGAACGGATTATTTAATATACCACCTGTATCACCTCCACCTAATGTATTCATAATACTATAGGTAGCTGCATTCAACGCCTCAACATCTGCAGGTTTACCTGGGAATGTGGCCGCTGTCAACTCTGTAACACGTGGATCGGTGTCCAGCATGTCGTTACAAGCTGTGAACAAGGTTGCCGACGAAACAACTAAAGCTGATAAAATATATTTTTTCATAACTTATTCTCAAATTAGAATTTAATACTTGCACCAATCAAGAAAGTACGCGACGGCGGGTAAAGACCGAGGTCAACGCCAGATGCCCAACCATTACCACCAGCAGAGTTACCAACCTCGGGATCGAGACCTGTGTAACCGGTGAAGGTGTAGAGGTTCTGAGCCTGCACATAGAGACGGAGCTGTTGGAACGGGCAAGACTTCCAGAGATACTTAAAGTCGTAACCGAGTGTGACGGTCTTGATCTTAAAGAAATCGGCATCTTCCATATAACGGGTTGAAACCCAGTTTGTGTTCTCACTACCTGTACTTGTAATACGTGGCTGCGTGTTGGTTGAACCATCACCAACCCAACGATTCAGAATTGAGGTATCATAGTTCTGATAAGGAGCATCACTGAAAGAACGGTATGAGCGCATGATCTGCTGACCAAATGCACCAGCACCGTTAACAGCAAAATCAAGACCTCTCCATGTAAGACCAAGATTGATACCAAGCATAATATCCGGATTAGGATTACCTATCTCATGGCGGTCACAATCATCTCCTTCTGCGAAGACAATCTTACCATCACCATTCCAGTCATCCCAAATCATATCACCAGGCATTGCGCTATCAAGAACGGGCTTTCCTGCTGCACGTGCAGCGTCAATCTGATCTTGATTCTGCCAGATACCACTGTAGGACATGCCGTAGAAGTAACCGATGGGTTTGCCTTCCTCAGCACGGTAGATATACTCTGTACCCTGTGAGAGGACACCTCCAGGACCATTGATATAGTGGTTATCGTTAGCAATACGGGTTACCTTGTTCTTGTTGGTTGCAAAGTTCACGCCAACGTTGTAACGGAAGTCCTTACCAATATTGTCATTCCAAGAGAGAGCGAGTTCAATACCAGTGTTCTCCACGTCACCACCATTAATAGCAGCAGGGTTAGTACCATAGACGGCCAGCAGATTACCACCAATCAGCCAGTCCTTTGTCGTCTTCTTATACCAGTCGAAGTTCACGCCCAAACGGTTTGCGAGGAAACGGGCGTCGAAACCGAAGTCGAGCTGTTCAGAGGTTTCCCAAGTGAGGTCGGGGTTAGGCACGATGTTGGCATAAGCACCGGTCATAGGAATACCAGCGACGGAAGTTGCCATGTCAGAACCGAATTTGTAACCACTGTCACCAGCTTCGCCCGACAGAGCGATTGTAGCCAAATACTGGTACTTAGCAATATCCTTGTTACCGTTCTGACCCCATGATGCACGGAGTTTGAAGAAGTCGAGCCAACTGCGTGAATTCTCCATGAAGGGTTCATTGGTCACCACCCAACCAGCAGAAACTGAGGGGAAGAAACCCCAACGCTTGCCATCGGTGAAGATACTAGAACCATCATAACGCATAGTTACCGTAGCCATATAGGTCTCGTTCCAGTCCCAAGTCACACGACCGAACCAAGAAGCGAGGTATTCTTCATCATTGGGTTTACCAGTCAAAGTTACATCAGTAGCATTTACGACTTTAAAGTTAGAAAGCCATGCAGAATCCCAACCCTTCAGAGTTGCGAGCTGGTCGCCATTAGAGACCTTATTGGAACCACCGACATTAAAACTCCAAGCGGAGCTTTGGAAGGACTGACCAACCATGGCAGTGATTTTGTGACCGTTGAAGACGGGAAGGTCGTAAGTCAAGGTGTTTTCAACAGACCAACCGGTATTCAACCATGCACTCTGGCTATTAGTATAGACAATTGATGTGGCATTTCCATATCCAGAAGAAGCCGGCTCACCATAGCTACGATATCCTCCAGAATTCCAGTTATAGTTGAACTGCGAACGGAGTCTCAGACCCTTGATAGGCTGAATAATGGCGAAAGCAGTTGCATTGGTATTGAAACTGCGGCTCTCTGCCATAGAGTTGAAGCCACCATTTGTAAGGTTCTCCCAAGGGTTGCTGAACAAAGAAGAGTTCCAACCTTGACCATATCTAACCGTACCGTCAAAATCCTGATAGAAATAGTTATCTCCATTGTAAGCGTACTGGGGCATAAACGGAGACGTCTGGAGCAAGCTGTGAATATAACTCCAATACATACCATCCTCAGCCAAATCGTGGCTCTTGGTATAACCAATGGAGATATTTTCACCGATGGTGATGGCATCAAAGTCCTTGACTCTGAGGAGCACATGGTCGCTATTAAGACGAATGGTGTTACGTTTATAGTAAGAAGCCTGATCGGCACCCATGATACCTTCGTTACCGGTGTAGGTGTAAGACATGGCGAACTTCGAACGGTCGGTACCACCTGTCAAGGTCACAGAATGATTCTGCTGTACTGCATTCTTGTTCTCGAACTTACCCCACCAATCTGTGCCAGACCAACCACTATTAACCTTAGTAATAATGTCTTGTGGAATAAAGCCTGCCCATTCCATCTTAGAACCAGAAGTATTGAAGTTGTACTCATCTATGATGGTCATGAACTGCTGAGCATCGAGCAATTGCGGACGTTTGTAAGCATTAGACCAACCAACTGCACCGTTGTAGCTGATTTCAATCTTACCGGCTTTACCCTGCTTTGTGGTCACGAGGATCACACCGTTAGCGGCACGTGCACCGTAGATGGCTGCCGATGCAGCATCTTTCAGCACGTCGATACTCTCGATATCGTTGGGGTTGATGTCGTCGAGACTGCCACCTGCCACACCGTCAATCACATAAAGAGGTGAAGAGTTACCAGTGGTACCGATACCACGGATGTACACCTTGTATCCCTTACCGGGCTGAGTAGAATTCTGTGTGATTTGCACACCAGGAGAGCTTGACTGCATGGCCTCGAGTGCATTGGTAGTGTTCAGTTTGGCAATTTCTTCACCCTTCACCTGTACGGTAGCACCGGTGACGAGTTTCTTCTTCTGGACACCATAACCGACGACCACGACTTCCTCGAGCACGTCGGCATCTTCAGAAATGTTGACATTGATAAACGACTGATTGCCCACTGCAATTTCCTGTGTCTTGTATCCCACATAGGAGATGACCAATGTAGCACCGGGCTGAACGTTAAGAGAGAAATTACCGTCGATGTCGGTAACTGTTCCGTTCGAAGTACCTTTTTCGAGCACTGTGGCTCCAATGACTGGGCCATCGGCTCCGACAACGGTACCGCTCACTGACTTTGACTGCTGTACTGCCTGCGGGGCAGCGTAATTGGATGCGTATGCCGGGCAGGAGAAACCTACAGCGGCACAAGCACTCATCAGCAGCACTGTTTTTCTGAGATTCAAATTCATACTTAAAGTATTCTTAGGTTAAACGTTAAACAGGAAAAATCTATTGATAATCAATAATTTTTTTGTGGGCGTCTGACGCATGCGTCATGAACGCCGCCATCCTTATATATATAAATAAGGTGGACTTTGGGATAGAACTACTACTGAATTTTCTATAGGCAGTAAATATTTAATAGGTTTTACTTATATAAATAGGTTTATGATATGTTCATCACTTAAAAGAAGATACGCCTCCTCACATCACCGCTGAAACATCGTCAAAAATCTTTCTCTCTTCCTCTCCGCTGAAACATCTATAAAAGCCTGTAAGCTTTCTCACATCACCGCTGAAACATCTTCAACACATTCTTTTAATTCAATTTGCAAATTTATAACTTTTTTTGGAATCACTATGCTTTATTTGCTAATTTTTGATACAATGTTACAAATTCAACAAGTATCTGTAACAAATTGTCAATTATTCTACAATCCGTTTCACCCAAAAACAGATGTTTTTCATGCAAGAGACACGGAACATTGGCATTTGCGAAGCTTGTAACAAAAACGCTGCTGGTCATCGTGACCAAATCACCATGACCAGCAAGCAAAAAAGGAGGGACGTCGGGGTGAGGTTTCTTATTTCAACACGCCCAAGTCTTTTCCGACCTTCACAAAGGCGGCGATACATTTATCCAGTTGCTCGCGGGTGTGTCCTGCTGAGATTTGCACACGGATGCGAGCCTGCCCTTTGGGCACGACAGGATAATAGAATCCGGTGACGTAGATGCCTTCTTCCTGCATGCGGGCGGCATAGACCTGTGACAGTTTGGCATCGTAGAGCATGACAGCGCAGATGGCACTCTGTGTGGGTTTGATGTCGAAGCCCGCCGTCATCATACGGTCACGGAAGTAGTTGACATTCTCCACCAGCCGGTCGTGTATCTCGTTGCTCTCTTTGAGCATACGGAACACTTCAAGCGAAGCGCCAATGATGCAGGGTGCCAATGAGTTGGAGAAGAGGTAGGGACGTGAACGCTGACGCAGCAGGTCAATGATTTCCTTGCGTCCGGTGGTGAAACCGCCGAGGGCACCGCCAAACGACTTGCCGAGGGTTCCGGTGTAGATGTCCACCCGGCCATAAGTGTTGAAGAACTCGCTCACACCGTGTCCGGTGGCACCCACCACGCCAGCGGAGTGTGACTCATCGACCATGACGAGGGCGTCGTATTTCTCAGCGAGGTCGCAAATCTGGTCCATAGGTGCCACATTACCGTCCATGGAGAACACGCCGTCGGTGCAGATGATGCGGAACCGCTGTGCTTGTGCCTCTTGCAAGCACCGCTCAAGGTCGGCCATATCAGCATTGGCATAGCGGTAGCGTTTGGCTTTGCACAGACGTACGCCGTCGATGATGGAGGCGTGGTTGAGCGCATCGCTGATGATAGCGTCCTCCTCGGTGAAGAGGGGTTCGAACACGCCGCCGTTGGCATCGAAACACGCGGCATAGAGAATGGTGTCGTCGGTGTGGAAATAGTCGGAGATGGCAGCCTCGAGTTCTTTGTGGATGTCCTGTGTGCCACAGATGAAACGTACCGAAGACATGCCGAATCCGCGCCGGTCCATCATCCGTTTGGCACCCTCGATGAGGCGCGGATGGTCGCTCAGACCCAGATAGTTGTTCGCGCAAAAATTGAGCACTTCCTGCCCTTTCACCTGAATGGCAGCACGTTGCGGACTCTCAATGAGCCGTTCTTCTTTGTAAAGCCCTGCTTCACGAATCTCACTCAGCGTCTGGCTGAGATGTTCTTTCATTTTTCCGTACATAGTATTTAAGGTTTAGCCCCTCCCTGAGGGTAGATTGTGAAGATCGCACCAACAAGAGGGGAATTCGTCAATCAATTAGTTAAAAATGCACCACAAAGTAACAGAAAAAAAATGAAAGGCGGCCCTAACGAAGTGTTATTTTTTATAAAAAACGCATGAATATCAATTTTTCGAGAAAAAAACGTGCGCATATCAAAAAAAAACATTTATTTTGCATGGCAAATCCATGAATAACCTTCAAATTGAAATAGTATGAAAAATATCTTGGTCATTGGTTCGACAGGCCAGATTGGGTCGGAACTAACGATGGAATTGCGCCGCCGTTATGGCAATGAACACGTGGTGGCAGGCTTTATCACCGGGGCGGAGCCGAAAGGCGAACTGAAAGAAAGCGGTCCCTCGGCGATGGCCGATGTGACCGACGGAGAAATGATCAGCGAGGTGGTGAAGAAACACCACATCGACGCCATCTACAACTTAGCTGCCCTGCTGTCGGTGGTGGCGGAGTCGAAGCCGCGACTGGCTTGGAAAATCGGCATCGACGGACTCTGGAACATCCTTGAGGTGGCACGGGAGGAGCACTGCGCCGTGTTCACCCCGTCGAGCATCGGCTCATTCGGGTTGAGCACCCCCCACACCCGCACACCGCAGGACACCATCCAACGTCCGCGCACCATTTATGGCGTGTCGAAAGTGACGACAGAACTGTTGAGTACCTATTATTATCACAAGTATGGTGTTGACACCCGTTCGGTACGCTTTCCGGGCATCATCTCCTACATGACCCCTCCAGGCGGTGGCACCACCGACTATGCGGTGGACATCTTCTACAGTGCGGTGAGAGGCGAGACGTTCGTCTGTCCGCTCAAAAAAGGCACAAAGCTCGACATGATGTACATGCCCGACGCGCTGAATGCCGCCATCATGCTGATGGAAGCCAACCCCAAACGGTTGGTTCACCGCAACGGTTTTAATGTGGCCTCGATGAGTTTTGCCCCCGAGACCATCTATGCAGAGATTAAGAAGCACAAGCCTGAGTTTGAGATGGTTTACGATGTGGACCCGCTCAAACAAAGCATCGCGGAGAGCTGGCCCGACCGGATGGATGACACCTGCGCCCGCCGCGAATGGGGGTGGGCACCGAATTACGACATCACCCGCATGACGACGGACATGTTGGAGAAATTAAGCAAAAGGCTCAAATAAGGGGTAAGGGGTAGGAGGCAAGGGGTTAGAGATTACCTTGTGCCTTGAGTTACCTGCGGACGCAGCACGCTGCGTCCCTACTTTGTAAAACCCACACAAAACTTGTAGAACAGAGAAAGACGTGACGGCACTCACGGTGCGATGGTGTATCGTCTGGTCACCTCGCCCTGATAGGTATTGATAGTCAGTACCAGTTCGTCGCCCTCGTTGAGTCCGTCGAGCGGGATGCTGACATATACCGTTGATGTATAATATTGTGGCACACCGTTTTGGTCATGATACAACTGGAGGTTCAGTTCAGAGGTACCATCGTCGCGATTAACCGTTAATGTCCTCAGCAGCCCTATGCGCTGCAACAGTTTCTCTTCGTCGGTCGTGCCGAACATCAGTTGCAGGGACAGGTTCAAGTAACGATGGTCGGGGCTCACCCACATACTCTCCCACCCTACGGGGTCGAACTTCGGTTCTTCTTTCAGTTCATCCCTGTCATAGGGATTGAGCACCAGCACTTGTGCAACGTTGAACATCCGATAGCATCCTTTTGAGTCAGCCTTCCGCTCATATTGCACATAGGCGCGGTAGAGGCTGTCGGGTGTCGCAGCCCAATCACGCTCAACGGGTTGCGCAAAGGGCACCTCATCACCCTGGTCGGTCACAAGCCGTGTGATTTTTGCCTCGTTATTGGTATAGACATGCCCGAACTCACCGATGAGATAAGAATATTTCCCGTCGCCCGTGTCATAGTCGGAAGAGGTACAAGCCGAAAAAAGCATGAAGAGGAGGAAAAGGAGCCCTGAGAGCCCTGGGAGCCCCCACCCCGGGAGCCCCCACCCTGGAAGCCCCCACCCCGTCCCTCCCCGAGGGGAGGGCGTAATATACTGATTAAAAGGGTTATAATTCAAAATTCAACACTCAAAATTCAACATTCAACACTCTTAACTGGTTTTTCGCCGGATTGGCATACATGGTCAGCATCCGTTCCCGCAAATAGGGTTGGTCGGGATTGGGTAGTGTGATTTTTTGCATCTGAGCCATCAGATACTGCTCGAAAGCCTTCTCTTCCTCCGCAGTATAACGATCGGCATGGTCGCGACTGCCATTGAGCAGGTCAAGAGCGATAAAATTGTTCGGATAGAGACGGTAATGGCGGTGTATCTCACTATCTATATGTGCCGCCACGGCATCGAAGAGTTCACCCTTAGGCATATCCGGGTCGAGCGAACGCAAGTAGTCGTCGATGCAAGGAGCACAATGGTAATAGATGCGTCCTTTATAGCCCATGATACCCGTACGCATGCTGACGACATCATCCTCTTTAGACTTCTT
>JAEEGL013732438.1_pt1 | contig 15969 bp, 17 predicted proteins | sample 9134231 | NCBI WGS metagenome assembly JAEEGL01 (sample SAMN16246548, study PRJNA631951) | gut metagenome | biome: gut microbiome; feature: rumen; material: fiber-attached | host: Bos | place: Iran: Karaj | collected 2018-10 | reverse complement strand
GCCATAATAATTAATCCTGTTGAAGAACCAAAAATTATTTTCAATATTTTTTTCTTCAATTACAACTCCTATAGTTCTGGAAACTCTACTGAATCAAAATAAGGCTAAACTTCTTTTGCATATTTTTCTAAGGACTTAATATTATTTTTTGCTATCTTGATATATTTCTTAGGTACAGTTTTAACAAAATCTGTAGTATCATTTTCCATATCATCAATATAACCTTTTAACGCTTCAATATGTCCTTTTATTCCTTTTGGGGTTGATAAAAGTGTTTCAAAATCATAATAAGCATCCTCGTCAGACTCATAACATTCATTATAAGTATCTATATCAAATCCTTTTTCAAATTCAATTTGCTGATGGATTATATCATCAAATTTTTTATCAACTTTTTCCATTAAACCTTTTCTATTTAAAGTGTCCTCTAATGAAATAAAATTCATTCCGTCTTTATTATCAATAGGTATTTCGGACCATAACCATTTATTATTTTCTTCATCATACAAATAAGCATATTCCTGCCATGAATTAGTAAATGATTTAATATAATCATCTACTGATTTATAAATATGCTTTTGAGTATTTTTATCGTTTCTATCTCTACCATAAGCAACTGTTACACCCTCTTGTCTTTTATCATAATCAAAACTATGAGTAACATCAGGTTCTGGATTAACTTTTCTATCTAAAAAAGATAAATCGCCTAAATTAATAAGCGAATTTATCTTCTTCGGATCCTTATAAAATTTATTTAGCATAACTCCGTTATATTCTAAATAACCATCACAATGACAATATACACTTTCAACTGTTCCATCTTTTCTTTTGATAGCAATACTACTTCTTGTTGACATTATTCAATCTCCCCCATCATTTCTCTTTCAGTTTCAGTAGCTCTTATCCATATTCTTAATCTAGTTTTATTATCTATATTAAGCAAGAACTCACCTCGTCTTGCACCTAAAAGAAATGCTTTTTGAGTATCTGTTAGAGGATTATTTTTAAATAATTCAAGATATGCTTTTAAATCATCTTCCTTTAACATTCCAATCATTGTATATTGACAGTTATTGAATATTGCTGAAGCATGACGAAGAACAGTTGCATTTCCTAAAAAATCAGAAATACATTGACTAGATAAAATTAAATTAGTGTTATATTTCCTACACCTACGAGCAAGTTGTCCAAAGTTCTTAATAACTTCATTATTATTTTCATCTATATATAAATGAAATTCATCAACAACAATACTAATATGCTGTTTATCATTTGAACCTCTTTTTTCATTTATTATTTTATTAGCAACTATACTGTTATTTAAATAAGTTAAAAGATTTAATGTTTGAGTATTTATTAATCTTTGATTACCACTATAAAGTAATTCTTGAAGATTAAAAGCAATTAAATCATTATTTAAATCAATATTTGTATGCCCATTAAATAAGAATGAATCAGTTCCTGTTAAGAATCTTGATAATAATACATCTAATTGATCTACTAATTTCTGTTTCTCAATACTATCTAACTTCTTTTTATATTCTGGAAGATAATTATATAAATCTGAAAATATTGGATAATCTTCTGGTTTTAACTCTTGTAAAGTATTTATTGAAGTATTTTTATAAATACCTTTTTTATTATATAAATCTTCTAGTATTGCTAAAAGCATAACTAATTCCTTTTCTTGTATATTATCAAATGCACTTTTAAAGAATGCTTCTAAAAATCCTAAATGTTTAGCAAGAGGACAATCTGTTTCTTTTGTTTCCTGTTCCTCATCACTTGGAATATATCTTATTTGAAGTGGATTTATCATACCACCCTTTTTAGAATATAAATCTATATATTCTCCATCATTTGCTTTAACTAATTTTTCATATTCATTTTCAGCATCAAAAATAAATATTTTAGTACCTCTTGCATATTCATTAACAATCATTTTCTTCATAGTGAAACTTTTGCCTCCACCTGTTGAAGAAATAATTGCAATATTATGAGATGTTCTTTTATTGTTTAAAACAAATGGATCAAAGAATATAGGCAAACTTGTATGAATATCTACTCCTAACATATATCCTGTTGGATCATTAAAATATGTTTTTGTAAATGGGAAAGCTGCACTTAAAGTAAGTGTTGGTAAATAAAAGGAATAATCTTTTAAAGATAAATTAGTTATATCAAAACATTGGAAGGTTTCCATTTGACGAAGTCTTGGAACATCTAATTTAATTTGATATCTTTCAACTATTCTCTTTAAATCTCTAATTATTTCATCTCGCTCTTTCTTATTACCAGTAACCATCAAAATTAAGGATACTTCTTTAATTTTTTCATCACCATTTTTTATATCATTCATTAGTAATTGAAAATTTTCTTTTTGAGTATCTAATTCAGTTGCATCACTTAATTTTTTAGTGGTATTTCTATCAGATAATAAGAATTGATATTGTGAATTTACCCACCTAATTAACTCATCTTGGTCTATTGCATCTTTAATATTTATACAACTTCTAACATTTGGATAATTAAATACTTCTTCAAAAAATAATTCATCTACAAATGGTGGAACATTTTTAATTGTTACCATTTGTACTTCATTATCATCAAATTTCAACATATTAGTTTTTTCAATTATATTTAAAGGAACAATTAATTCCATTAAATCTGCCCACATTAATAAATCAAGAGGATTTTTTGTCATATATAAATTTGATAAAAACTTATATACTTCCAATCTATTATTTATAACCTCTGCTATTATTTTAGGTTGAATATTAGCAAGTAAATCCTCTATTTCATCAAGTTGTCTTTCTAATATATTTAAATCTTTTGCTATTACAACAAAATAATAAATACTGGAAACAGTAAAATTGTTGTTTTCAAGATCATCAATTAAACTTCTTCTTTCATTTAATAAAAATACCCTTCTAACACAATTTTTAAATTTCTCTATTAATTTTGATAAATTTAATTTATTATTATTTAAATTTATTCTTTCATCAAGTTTAATACATTTAAGATTTAAATCTTTTATTTGGTATAAACCTTTTAATAAACTAAAAAAATTAGTTTTTTCTTGATTACTAGACAATGATAAATCAACTGCTTTAATTTCTATTAAAGAAGCATAACCACCAGTTTTCAATTCTAATAATCCATCATCACCAATACATTTTATATTAGTAAAAGTTTTAGCATTTTTTATTCTTTTCTTCATTTGATGAATTGTTAAATAATTTGCCTTTGTCTTACTAACTTTTTTCTTTGCTTTCAATAAAGCTTTTTCATCTATTTTATTTTGATCTTTTTTAGGGAATAACCCGATATTATCACTATCCTTTCCTATGTTTATTTAAAGTATAGGTAATTTTTATTTTTAAAAATATATTTAAAAAATAAACCCATTACCTTATACATTCTATTTTTCTTTGATACACTAATTGGAATCATTAAAAATACACATATTGTTAAAAATATTATTGAAAATATTTTATTTGTTGAAAAGGCAAACAATATTAAAAAAATCATTCCCATAGGAATTCCTAAATATAAATCTGTCATTTCAACATATTTACCTAATGTTTTCTTTATGCTATTTATTGTTATATACATTTAATCACCTTTCCCTATATCTATTTCTATACATAGCTCGTTGAGGCATTAAACTATTAACAGAACTTCTTATGTTATTTACTCCTCTATGTCTTAAATCATGACCTAAATTTGAAGGAGTTGTATTGCCAATTTTACTACCTGTTTTAGTAATAAAATTACCAATCTTTCCTAATGCACTGTTAGGGTTTTCTGCTTTACTTGAAATTTTTGAGCCAAAATTAGAAACTGCATTACCAATTTTTTTAACTGCAAAATTACCTCCTGCTCTACCTACTGTACTTGATGCAACACCAAGTCCTAGCATACCTGCACCAAGACCAGCACCACCAGTTACACCTGCAACAGTATTCATGGTTTGACCGAATCCCATTAAACTCATTAATTGTTCTCTACCAGAATTTGCTGATACATTTCCTCCAATAAATCTATTAACAACTTGTGAACCTGTTAATAAGAATGTTCCACAACCTATATACATAAGAGATTTTGTAACCAAATCTTGAAATCCATTTGTAAAGAATGTGGTTGTACTAACTGCATTTGCCACAATTGCTGTAAGATTAATAATCAACATAACAACTGCTCCCTGAAGCATCAGCGAAACAAGTTGTTCTATTACTGCACTTCTTCTTTGCTTATTACCGATTGATGTTGCAAAAACTATAGGACTAATTGAAAATAAGAATAAAAATTCAATTTGCCTACGAGCTAACATCATTCCACTAAAGAATAAAGCATATAAGAAGAATCCTCCAACTAAAATAGACATAATCCAGTTAATTTTATATTTATAATCTTTTTTATCTGGTAAAATCCATCTAGAACTTGTTACAAATTTATCATTATACTTTTCAGCATTAGTAAATGAATTATCTTTAATTGCTTTTGCATAATCTTCTGCATTAAATTCATCACTTACTTTATATTGATCTGTATAATCAACATACATTGTTAACATACTATCAGATATTGTCATATCATTGCTATTAAATATATTTGCTGTAAAACTACTTAATTTTATTGAAAAAGTAGATATTTCTGCAAATAAAAATACGGATAATAAAACAAATAATGTTGATTTAATAATCTCAGTAACTATTTGTTGTATTGATAATCCCTCATCTGGTTCAATTATCTTCATAATAAATTTGAATAAAGCAAATAGCCCCAATAGTGTTAGAGCTATTGCTATTATTCCTTTATGAAAATTAGAGAACAATGAATTTTCTGCCACACTATCAATTATATTATAAGCATTTAATTGTTTAAGAATATCAAATAAAGTATCTATAAGATCATAAATAAAACTTATAATTCCCCAACCAAGTGTTCTTATAAAATCCAATGCTTTCAGTAACATTAAGCACCTCTAAAACAAATCAATAATTAAGTTAACAATTGAAATTGCTAAAATAATTCCAACGATACCAAACATAGTTTGAATAATTCGTTGTTTTACCCTTTGTTTTTGATCTACATCCACAACTGCATATAAAATAAATCCTACAATAAGAGATACCCCAGCAGCTGCAATTCCAACTCTTAATGCCCAGTTGGAAAAAGTTTGGATAGCTTTAATGATAGAATCAACATTATAACCACCACCTTCTAATTTTTCTATTGCTAATAAACTTACAGAACCTCTAAAATTATTTAGAGTGTTACTAATAAGTTCAAGCAATAATCTCACCTCTAAATTTTCTTTTAATCATCTAATTCCTCCAATCATAAAAGAGCAAGTTTATTCTTGCTCCTATTCAATATCCATATCGTCAGATTCTTTTGACTTAATTTCGTCTTGTGATACTTCCCTTGCTGTTGATAAGAACTTAACACCATCTCTTGAATTTGCTATAACCTTTGATACTTTTCTTTTAGTTCCATCTTCTGCTTCATAACTATCAACTTTTATTTTACCAGTAATTCCAATTAAATCACCTTTTTTGCAATATTCAGTTAATGACTCTGCTTGTCCTCCCCATACTTCGCAATCAATAAAATCTGTTTCAAAAACACCTTCACTATTTTTATAACTTCTTTGAACTGCTAAAGTAACATTTGCTACTTTCTTATCACCATCTAATTCTTTTAACTCTGGATTTTGAGTTAATCTACCTGCTATAGTTGTATTATTCATTGATTTATCACCCTTTCCTTTCTTCTTTATAAATCAAAATTATTATTTTTAGACATCAATATTGCTGTAATTTTTTCATTTGTTTTATCTATTGATTTTTTTCCAAAATATTCCTTATACTTGCTTATCTGCTCGTCAGTTAAAGATCTATCCTCACCATCTTCTGAAGTTTCACCAACAATTAAAAAAGGTCCAAATACAATATCATATCCAGTATCTCTATTTGGTCCCATTCCATTTATTTTACCTTCTTCATTACAAATGATGACTACTTTATCATCATCTGGAAGATAAGTATATTCTATTAAACCTTCAACTTTCTCTTGTTTAGCTTTTAAAGTATTAGGAATTGTAATTTCTTCAGGCAAAGAATTTTCTTTAACATATAAACATCTAAGACTTCTCTGCATTTGAATCACCCCTTTCAAAATACTTATAATTCATTTTTTAATATATTTTCTTGTGTTTTTCTAAATATCTTAAAAAAATCATCAAACATAAAATTATTTTCTCTAGCACTAAATATTCGTAAATTATTTTCTTTACAAATATCCTCTATTGAAAATAAATCTTCATAATGCCTACTCAATCTAGTATTATTTAATATAATAATATCAGTATCATTATTTTCTAATAATAACTGTTTTAAATTAGGTTTATTATCTAAAAAGTTTTTACCTGTATCTTTATATACTTTAATTGGTTTTAATTCCCATAAATCACAATAACCTTTTAAAAATAATTCTTGCCTTTTTAAATCTTCACCACTTTTACTATAAATATAAAGAATACATTCAGGTTTTAAGAATTTTTTAATATCGCCATTTTTTAATTTGTTTTCTTCATTCATAATTCGGCATCAACCTCCATATTATCTGCTTTTTCCATTAATTCAGTAATATAGTCATCATCAAATTCTCTAACAATTGACGGATATTCTAAATCCTGTTCTTCTTCTTTTTCTGATTCATAATAACTTTCTTCATAATCATCACAATTTTCACCCATTCTAGCAAATCTATAGGATAAATCTTTTTCTTCTAAATGATTTAATCCTTTAACAATAGCATCAACTCCAGCATAACTTCCCTCATACCATTTAAGCCAATTCCAGCCAAAATAGATTGAATATTTATTTTCTTTTTTAATATTCAGATTGTCCATTAAGTTATATTCTTCAAATCCGTTAATGTTTTTATGGTCTGCTAAATATTTATCATTAAACTTTTTTAGTTCTTGAAAACCTTTTTTAGTTGTCATTATTCTAACATCTGATCTATAACCCATATTCTTCCTCTAAACTATCATCATTGAGCCAATCATACTCAAAAAACTCAACCTTTTCTTTAGGTTTCATTTCTCTAATAGAATCAATTGTTAAATATGTTTTTTTAATATTATCTTTTGTTAAATAATTTCTTAATCTACCAACTATATGAATCCAATTACCTTTTTTTATTATAGAATCATATTTTGCAATTTGTTCTTCAAACATTCTAACAGTAAAAAAAGAAGTATTTTCAACTTCTTCACCATTTTTACCTTTATATTTTGTATTTTGACAAATATCAAAATATTTATATTTCTTTCCACTAGGTAATGTTTTAATATCAGAAATACTAGCAACATTCCCAATTAAAGAAACACCATTAAAATCAAAACTATTCATAATCCCTCCCTTATATCATGATGATGGATGGTAATAATAAATATACTAATTATTCATCATGATGGATGTTATATATTTATAATATATATTTATATTATTATGTAGGTCATTTTTGACTATGGGGGTATGTCATTTTTGCACTACCCTAATCTTTCTCAAAATTGATTCTTCTACAATAATATAATTATAATCTTTTAGTTGTTTTAAAGCCCTAATAATTTTACTAACACTACAACTATTTGCCTCTGCTAGAAAATTATTAGTAGCTTCACAAACACCCTTTTTAAAACTAAGTACATATAATTCCCCATATAGTAATTTAGCAAATGATGAAATATTTTTATCAAATAATAAATTACTAGGAATATTAATGTACTTAATATTCACTAATATTCCACCTTATCAACTAGATAACCAATAAAAACTAATTGTTTATCTTTACTACCCTTTTTACAAGTAATTAAAGTAATGGTATTTTTACTTTTATCTCTAATTATACTTACAATACCCGTTTTATTTACTTCATAACTATTTGTATATTTATAGACATATTTATATCCTTGATAGTAAATATTAATAAGATCTCCATCTTTCATTTTATATAGATTTTTAAAGAAAGAAACATAACTTGTTCCATTATGTCCTGCTAATATTAAATTACCATTTTCAATATTAGGCATACTAGAAGTTTCCATAATTTGAATATTATACTTAACATTATTATATTTGCTATCTGGACTAACTAATCCTCTTTTTAGATTAATACTTTCAATTTCTAATACAGCAATATAATCATATTCAGTTTTATTTTCTTTCACTTCTTCTTTTGTATTTTCAACTTCGTTTAATTCAATTTCTGGATTTTCTATTTTTTCTTCATCAAAAAATTCTTCAATCTTTTCCTGTTCTTTTATTTCTTTATGACTTTGATAGAAATAATGATTTCCTATTACTAATAGCCCAGATAAAATTAAAAGAAAAGAGCCAATTAATGCTAACTGACTCTTACTTATTTTTCTTTTTTTTGCTAACATATAATGCAACTCCTAACCCAGATAATATCAGTAAACTTCCTATTACTTCATAAAGATGATAATCATTTAATCCTGTACTTGGTACTTTGATATTAATTAAAGATGTTTCAATAATTGCCTTATCTTCTATAACTTCAAAAAATATTTTTTCACTATTAAGTTCATAACCATCGATAGATTCTAATTCTTGATAATAATATTTTCCATATTCAAGTTCTATTTCAATATTTCCAAATTCATCTGTATAACATTCATGAAGAAGATTATCATCTAAATCAAAAATACCAATCTTTACACCTGATAAAGTATTATTATCATCACCTAACTTATGAATAACAATAGTTGATTTTATTTTTTCGTCTTTCATTTCAGCTTTTACTACTTCACCATCTTCTTTAATCTCGAAATACATTGGTTCTTCATTTAAAACATATCCCTTTGGTGCTTCAACTTCTAACAAATAATATTTTCCACTTGGAATATTTTTAATTGTTATTTTACCTTCTTCATCAGTATAACCTTTAAAGATTAAGGTATCATCACTATCAGAATTGTCTAAATATATTTCTATTAAAGTATTTGGAAGTGGAGTATCATCTACTAAATCTGTTTTAGTAAAGACTAAATCGGATTTAATCATATAATTTTTTAATACAAATGATTTATCAATAGATGCTGTTTTACTATCAACATAATCAAGAATTACTTCATATTCTTTATTATCTAAAACTAAATTATCTAAAGTATCTAATTCTTTGATAATATACTTACCTAAATACAATCTCCCAAAAGTTAGATTTCCATCATCATCAGTATAATCATCTGCAATTAAATCACCTTTTGAATATCTTGTGATGTTATTTAACACGATATCCTCATTAGCAAATAATCCAAAATGAATTCCTTTTAGATTTCTTTTTGTTTCATATACAAAACAACTTTCATTATTTTTACAATTATCGGTTATAGAATCTTTTTCCCCATCTTTGTGGATATTTATTATTCCAATAACTCTTTCATCTTTCATTTCAGTTTTTACTACTTCACCATCTTCTTTGATTTCAAAAAATAATTTTTCATTATTTAATAAGTATCCTTCTGGTGCATCTTTTTCTAAAAAGTAATAGCGACCAATAGAAAGATTTTTTATTGTAATTTTACCAGAATCATCAGTTCTTCCCCTGAAAATTAATTCATTATTTTCAGTATATAATTCCATTAAAGTATTTGGAATAGGATTATCATCTACTAAATCAGTTTTAGTGAATACAACATCAGATTTTTTCAAATAATTATCAATTGTTAAATTAATATCAATAACTGGTGTTTTATCATCTTTATATTGTAATTCAAAGCAATTAGGTTTTTCATCAATTATATATTTATTTTCATTTGATGTTTCAATTAGACAATATTTTCCTAAAGGTAAATTTTCAATTGAATGTTTACCATCTTTTACTTTGAATTCACTGACAACATCATTTTTATTATACATGATAGTACCATCTTGGAGTTTTATTTCTTCATTAGCATAAAGTTTAAATGATACACCATCCAATAATTGTTTTTCATATTTGAATGTACCATTTTCTACAATAAATTTTTCACCATATTTTGTTATATTAACTTTTCCTTTAACAGCTTTATTTTCAAAATTAATTTCTATAATAAAACCATAAGTTTGATCGTAAATTATTTTTTCATCATCTCTTATAGAAAAATTAACATTACTAGTAGATAATAAATAATTAGGTTGTGTCTTTATTTCCTCTATTTCATAATCTCCATAAAATAATGGTAATGGTGTTAACAAAATACCTTCATCATTTGTTTCATATTCACATACAACTTTATCCGTTGCTTGACAAACATATTCATTTGTTTTAGTATTTTTTATTTTAAATTTAAATCCTGCTAATTTAATTGTTTTCTTTGTATCAGAATCAACCTTTATTAATTTTAATTTTGCAGTTATTTCACCATTTTTAATATTTATTGTCTGAGTTAAATTACTCTTTTCATTAACACTAATATCAAATGTTCCCATCATTTTATATTCTTCCAAACCTTTTATTTGTCTAACTTTATAATTTCCATAAGGTAATGTTACTTTAGCAGAACCGTTATTATCAGTTGTAAAAGTTTTTACTACTTCATTTTTATAATCAACTATTTCAAATACTGCATTAGATTCTGTATATATAAAACCTGTACCTTCCTTACCATAAAATTTATTAAAGATAAAATCATTCTTTATTACATCTTCTGGTACTGTTATTTCATAATTATTCGTTATTTCTGATTCCGTTGCTCTAACAACAATATCATTAATTGGCTCTTTAATAAAGATATTGAAATTTTGTTCATTTATATAATATCCTTTTCCACTTTTCTTTTCATAAATATTATAATTTCCATAAGGTAAATCCTTTGATATTGCATTACAATCATCATCTATTGTTAATGTATCAACTATATTATTGTTTTTATCTTTTATTTCAAAAATTGCACCAGATAAAGATGCCTCTCCCTGTGATTTACAACTATTATTTTCAGAATCTAATTTAGTTACTTTAATTTTTCCTTTTATTATTTGTTCTTTAACTACAACACTAGGATTTAATTCATTTTCAGTTATTGTAGCATAATAAGTAGTATCATCTACTAAATATCCTGTTGATGCAGAAAGTTCTTTTATACTAAATCTTCCAAGTCTATTTAATACTTCACTAGTAGCATTACCATTTTCATCGGTTGTTACTTTTGTTAACAAATTGTTATTTTCATCATAAATACCATAAACAGCTCCAAATAAAGTTGCTTCTCCACTAGGAGTTGTTGTTTCAGAATCTATTTTTTTAATAGAAATAGTACCACCAGATGTATTTAATGTTACAAAAGCATTTACAGGATCACTGTATCTAAATCTTGCTAATTTTTGAGATTTACCATTTTCACCTGTATAAATAATCGTAGTTTTATTATCATATTTCTGTTTTTCTAAAATAACAGTTGAATTGTGAAAAGAATTTGGAATTATATGTAGTTTATTTCCTTCAATACTAACTGTATTTCCACCATCATCAATTACTTTATAGTTAGATAAATTATTACTTACATCTTCTATTACTACTTCTTTTTTTAGGGTAGTATTTAAAGTATTACCATTAAAAGATGGTTTATCATAATGAGAATTGACTAATCTCATAATCTCATTTTTTTCTGCTGAAATATCAATATAATTTCCTCCAGCATTTATTTTAGTATAAAACTCAACTTTTAAATTTCGGGCTGTTTCCCAAATTAGTGCCTGTGTTGCCATTCTGTATTTTTGTGTTTGATGACCGGGATAGTCATAACCATAATGTCCAATTAATACCATTTTATTTGTTATCTCATCATTAAATGGTGAACTTGAAATATCACCTGTTATATAATCCCAATCGTTTATTGGTACTCCGGGTTCAATACAAAATGCAGGAGTACCATTTAAAGAATAATATAAATATTGATGAGAATCATTAAGACCATCACCAATACGGGTATAATAAACATTATCTTGATAATCAAACTTTACAGTTACTTTTTCAGCTTTAACATTAGTTAGTGTAAACATAAAAAAACTTCCTAAAGTTAAAACAAAGGATAGTAATTTAAATATTCTCTTCTTCATTTATTCCTCCCATCAAAAAAGCAATCATATAGATTGCAAAAAAATTATTTTTTATATTCTTTCCATGTTCCATCAGTATAACGAACTTTAAGTCTCCAGCCAACTTCAGTTCCTTTATAATTAACTGATTCACACCTTGTTGACGATATGTTAATCATATCACTTAATCTTATTTCTCTACCTTTTATATCACATTCTTCATAAGTAGCGAAAATTTGCTTCATCAAATTAATATAAGCTGAATCATTCTCAAATGACGATACTTCTGGTGTTTCAAATGTTATTTCACCACTTTGTTCTGATTTACTTTTTTCTGTACTGGAATTATTAACTGATGAAGAATCATCTTTTTTTTCATTAGAAGATACTGATTCTTGTTTAGTAGCTTCATTATTTTTTTCATTTTCTGCTTCTATAGTTTTTTCTTCTTTTTTTATTACAGAAACAGTATCGTTTTTTCCTTTTATAGTATTATCTACACTTTTATTATTTTTAGTAAAACTACCAGATTGTTTTTTTACTTCTGGAGTTTTCTCTACTACTTTTGATTCTTTTTCTTCCTTTTCAAATTTAACATCATTATTTACAATATTTTCCGTTTCTGAATCAATAATTAATTCTTCATCTGGATTTTCATGTTCCACAATAGTAACTTCTTCAACGGATTTTGTAATTTGATTGTTTTTTAATTTCTCATTTTTACAACCAGTTATAGATAATAACAATATTAAGGATAGAAATAAAATTTTTTTCATATTTTTTTCACCTCACCTTGATGCTACCATCATTTTCATAAAAACACAAATCATCTATGATGCTTTTTAAATAGAGATTTTTTATCCACATCAATTATAATATAATGCTTTGTAAAATTAGGAATATCTAAATACTGTATTCCTGAACCAGCAACTAATTCATCTATTTTACTTAATGCTTCTTCTCTACAAGTTGCACTAACTACTATATTGTGTTCTTTCACAACCTTTATTTTTACATCATATTTTTTCATTTCAATCACCTTTTCCTTTTATTATTTTTTTACTACACCGATATTTTTCCTCGAACCCCTCGGTAGGAAATCATCAAATGACTAAGTGCTAATTAGTTCCATAGGAATTTTACCTTTCTGTGGATCTCACAGAACTGCCCCCATTACTTGAGGTTGTGGCTGGACAGAAGTATCATTATACCTATTATTTGTCATTGCAAAATAGTTGCTATCTATTTTTATAATCTGGTTTTAATCGCAAGCGAACCAATTAAAGTGCTATTAATAATAGGAATGTATCTGATGAATGAAAATAAAATTGTCAAAGAACAAGTGAGAAAAGTCAAAATTAACCTTCTCACTTGTTTCCTCACTTTAAAACACTTTTACGAAGTATCATTTTAAAATTTTCTTTAAATTTTTTAATGCTGTATTTAAAGTGTACTGAACTGCTCTTATATCAACACCTTCATCATTCGCTATTTCTTGTTGTGTCATATTTTCAAAATAGTATTTAATAATTCTTCTTCGTTGAACCTCTGGTAATTGACTAATACATCTTTGTAATTCTTCATTTAAAATCTTATCTTCTACTTCCTGTTCTAGTGAATAAATATTATCCTTTGTTCTATTAAATAAAGTAATATCAAAAAGTTCAGAATGTTCTATATGTCTATCATATTCATTTAACTCTGATAAATCATGTAATTCAGATTCATTAAATACCTCGTATATTTTTGAACTTACTTCTAATTCTTGCATTTTATTTTTACTATCCTTAAAGTAAATAAAATACTTCTCATTAATAATTTTAATTTCATAAGGGTTATCCTTGTATTTCCTTCTTTTTGGATTTTGTATCATATTATTCCTCCTATCAATCCGTTAAAAACAAATTGATAAGAGGTGGTCCTCTAGCTAATTTAAATACAAAAAAAATGCCGATATTACCCCATATAGAGATACTATCGGCACTTCCTAAAATATATAATTTTCTAAAGCAACATCGCCAACATAACATACTTAGACACCATTAAAGATATGCAGAACTACTATTACTACTAAAAGTAATTAGAACTCATACTTCATAATGTCTAATATACTTATATAAAAACAAATCCCCCTTTGAAATACTACATACTACAAATACTACAAAAATGTAGTTTCCAGCACATACTTATTCCCTTCATACTTATTATAAAAAAAGTAGCACTCAACATTGGTACTACTCTATTTACAACATAATTATAGCATTTTTTGACATTTTTTCAAAACTATTTTAATTGTTTTCTTATCATTAATAAAAACCTAATCATTTCTGTTTCATTAAAACTTAAAGTATAATGATCTGATGAATGTTCAAGAAAATCATATTGTAAATCTAAATATGAATTGCCACTATCTTTCCAAAAATTAAATCTTAATTTAGCTTTTATCGTATCATAATAAATATCATACTTAGTTTTAGAATTATTCTTTTTATAAATGTCTAAAATATCAAGTATTTCTTCTTTTGTAAGTAATTCTCCTTTTGTATAAGCACTAAAATTAGAATTCTTAATTCCAAATTCAATTGTTATTGAATCTTTATTTTTTAATTTAGAAAAATCATCACAAACATTTAACAATACAATGGATTCACCAACTGTCAAATAATTATCATCATAATTTACAACAAAAGGTTCTTCTTTATATTTTTCGTAATAATCTCTTGCAACCCATTCAACTTGTTCTAAATAATAAGAATAGTTTTGATTCATTGTTTCGCTATAAAGAATATTTGCATTACATAAATTACTTTTTCTAGTTATGAATACTTTTGATAGGATTTTTTCTATTTCAAGAATATCCTCATTATCATCATAGTCATACTTATCTAAATCCTCTAATAATCTTCTTATACAAGATGATTTATCAGATTTTTTAGAATAATGTTTTAAATTGTTATAATAATTATAGAAAAACATCCTCCTAAATCCATTAAAATACATATCATAATTATTATCTTTATGAAAATCCTTATCACTTAACAATATATCAGCATACTTATTCTTTAAACTATTTTCAATAATAATAAATTGTTCATTTAATTCAAAATAGTAATGATTTCTTACATAAGAAATATAATGGTCTAAATTTTCTAAAAATCTTTCTTCCCTAGTAATATCATACCTTCCATATAATAAATTACTTGTAAGTTTTAAATTTCCTTTCTTTATTCTTTTTACTAAATCATGTAATTCTTCATGATTTAACATCCTGTACATTTCACCACAGCAAGAATAATTATTATCTAATGCTAATTGTTTCATCCTTGATGTTTGTTCTGTATCAGGAAGTTTATGGTTATCTACCATACTATCATCCTCTTTCTATAAAAAAATTTGGTACTGCTATAAGTATTATAACACTGTTTTCAGTCTATTTCCCCAAGAATTATTAATATACCCCAAATAAATGGGAAAATTAATACAGGTGATAGATATGATAGTTAAAAAATTACGAGAAACTAGAGAAACTTTAGAAATTAAACAAAAAGAATTAACTGACCTTTTTAATGTAACATATTCTACAATATCAGGTTGGGAGATTGGTAAAGACACAATTCCACTAAAACAATTAATTAAATATGCTAATAAATATAATTATAGTTTAGATTATTTATTTGGATTAACTAACAAAAATATAGAATATAAACCTATTGAGATTAATCTAGAAGTTATTGCAAATAATTTAAAGCATATCAGAAAAAGTTTTGGATTTACTCAACAATATGTAGCAGATATTTTAAATACAAGTCAAAGTAGTTATGATCATTATGAAAATGCTAGGTATTTAATTTCAACGAGT
>JAEEGL011654966.1_pt1 | contig 15969 bp, 17 predicted proteins | sample 9134231 | NCBI WGS metagenome assembly JAEEGL01 (sample SAMN16246548, study PRJNA631951) | gut metagenome | biome: gut microbiome; feature: rumen; material: fiber-attached | host: Bos | place: Iran: Karaj | collected 2018-10 | reverse complement strand
TAAATCTACAGAAAAGATTACTGATTTTAGTAAAATTGATTCTACGGTACGACCTTGTCCACCTTCTTCAAGTCCAGAAAAGTTAGGATGTGGTGATAAAGAATCTAGATATAATAGCGATTATCTTATATATAATAAACTATTTTTACCTGGAAGTACTGAAGAATATCGTAATATAGATGTTGATGTTCGAAATTGTTGGATAGCATCTAGAGATTATAGCGAAGCTACTTCATTTTCGTGGTTTTGGAGAGCATATTCATTTGATGGTAGTTATAAACTTAATGGTTCTTTTTTACTTTCATATAGATCAGATAGTGGATTTACTGAAACAATTTTATCTAAAAAAGTAATACCTGTTATTACATTAAAGAAGAATGTTTTAATTAATGGTGGAGAAGGAACTAAAGCTAATCCATATAAATTAGCAATTGAATAAAGAAGTTTTTAACTTCTTTTTTATTTTTTCGACATAATCATACAAAAAAGTATTTATAAATAAAGTTTAATAGATGTACTTAGTGATTACATTATTTATATGTGTTATTATTAAGTTATGATGGAAAGGTGTGATACTTGTGTCGATTGTAAAAGTCGAAAAAATTAATAAAAAATTTGGTAAAAAGCAAGTTCTTTATGATGTTTCGTTTGAAATAAATGAAGGAGAAATTTTAGGCTTTATTGGACCTAATGGTGCTGGTAAAACTACAACTATTAAACTTATGCTTGGTCTTCAAGCGATAGATAGTGGAACAGTAACTATAAATGGTTATGATTTAAAAAAGGATTTTGAAAACGCTATCAGAGGAGTAGGTGGAATAATCGAGTCTCCAGATATGTATATGTATTTAACTGGTAGACAAAATTTGAATCTAATTGCTAACCTATATAAAGGTATAACTAAAAAAGAAATTGATGATTTAATTAAACTAGTAGGATTAGAAAAAAGAATTAATGATAAAGTATCTAAATATTCATTAGGTATGAGACAAAGACTTGGAATTGCAGCTGCATTAATTAATAAACCTAATGTTCTAATTTTAGATGAACCTACTAATGGATTAGATCCTCAAGGTATTGTTGAAATTAGGGAACTAATTAAAAAATTAGCTAAAGAAAAGAAAATGGCTATTTTGATATCTTCTCATAATTTAAGTGAATTAGATAATTTCATTACTGATGCATGTATTATTCAAAATGGTAAAGTTTTAAGTAATACTTCTGTTAAAGAATTAAAAAGTTTAGATGTTTCTAAATATAGATTTAAATTAAATAAAACAAAAGGATTAAAAACTTTATTTGCTAATAAGTCTATTGAAGTAATTAATGATGATACTTTTGAGATTGAAATAGATAAGAAAGAAATAAATAGTATTTTAAAGAAGTTAATATCTAACGATTATGAAGTATATTCATTGTTTAAAGTTTCTATGAGTTTAGAAGAAGCTTTCTTAAAAGAGACTGGAGGTAATTCAATTGAGTAAATTAGTATATAATGAGCTATATAAATTATTTCATAAAAAATCAACTAAATTATATTTTGTATTAGTATTTTTATTACTAACGCTTAGTTTAGTAATAGTATTAAAGTTTGATAATTCAGAAGAGAATGAATCTAATTTTGATATAAACTATCAACAATCTATTATTGATTCATATAAAGATCGAAATGATTTAAACGATGATGAAAAAAATGACTATTTAAGTGCTTTAATTGAATATGATAAATTATCTTTAATTAAAGAAAAAGGAATTAAACGTCATTCTCCGGAAGAAACTTATGTTAAAGATAATATGTCTCAATTATTTTATTCTAAGAACTTTATAATAGTTTATGGGTATACTACTGATGTAAATAATAGAACTTTAGATGATATTAATGCTGAAATAAATAAAGAGATTAAGAAACTAGAAGAATTTGATCCAATAGCAGTTATTAAAGATGAATTAAACACATTAAATAAAGAAATAGTTTGTTCAGATATTAAAAGTGAATTTTGTGATAAATATTTTGATGTTTACAAAAAGGTTTTAGAATATAGGATTAAAATGAATATTCCTAAATCTAATAATGTTTCTTCAATGGCATTAGAAAGATATTTATCAGAGTATCCTTCATATCTTCAATATGAAAAAGATAAGGGAAGAGTTAAAGAAGAAGAAAAGGATACTTATAATGAAATACTTTCATTTAATAAAACTATGGAATATAAAATTGAACATAAATTATTAACACAAAGTTCAGAAGTTCAACCTAATATGGTAGAAGTTGTGAGTTCTGGGCTTACAGATATGTCTATTTTTATTGTTATTGGTTTAATTATGGTAGGTGCTAGTGTTTTAAGCGAAGAATTTGAAAAAGGTACTGTTAAACTATTATTAGTTAAACCTTTTACTAGAAATAAGATTCTTATTTCTAAGATAATAGCTTCAATTATTATGATTGTAGTATTCAGTTTATATGTTACAATTTTAAATTTAGTATCAAGTATAATATATAATAGTATTGAAGGAAATCAATTTATATTTACTTTATGTAATTATAATTTTTCTCTTCATAAAGTAGTAGAATATAATATATTTAATTGTTATTTACTTACTTTTGTTAGTCAAATGATTTACTTTATCATTATAGATTTAATTGTAATATGTTTTTCTGCATTTACTACTAGTACAGCAATATCTACATCATTTGGATTTGGGTTATTACTTGGAGCTGAAATATTAACTGCTTTTGTTCAAAAATTTAAATTGATTCCATTATTACCAATGTATACATCAAATATGATAAATGTATTCTTTGGTCAACCACCAGAATATAAAATTCTGACATTGCCTGTTCAAGTATTCTTTAATGTATTCTATGTAATATTGTTTATTGGATTAGCAATGTTTATATTTAAAAAGAAAGATATTAAAAATCAATAAGAGTATTTTATACTCTTATTTTTTGTTTTTGAGTATTAATTTAGTGTTTATCAACAATTATTAATTGTGATAAAATGTATTCAGAAAGGTGGAAGAATTATGGAAAAAGAAAGAAAACAAAAGAAAGCATTAGTTACATCTAGAGTTTTATTTTATACTGTATTAGATAAAATTTATGTTGTATTATTTGCTTTAATATTCGTGTATGGTTTAGTTGCTGGTTTATTAAAAGATATTAAGTCAGTAGGTGGCGTAATTGGTTATTATGCTACATTTATTATTGGAATGGCTTTATTTGGATTATTACTTAACTGGATTTATAAATGTGTAACTAAAACTATGTTATGTATTACTGAAGATGAAGTTTATAAGGAAGCTTATGCTCCTTTAAAAAGAAGTGAAATGTCTATTCCTTTAAACAAGATTACTTCAGTTACTACTTTTAATTTCTTATGGATTTTTAGATCTATTATTATTTTCCAATATCATCAATTACCAGTAGTATTCTTTACTTATACTAACCAAGAATTCAAAGATAAATTTGATGAATTAGTTAATAATAGAAAAGAAGATATTGTTAATGAATTTGAAGATAAAAACATGATCTCATTTATTGATAAGAAACATTATCCAATTGTTGAAGCAGTTTTAGGAGGATTATTAGTATTATTCCTAATTATTGGTATTATAATGTCATTTATGGATCCTGCTTCAAAAGTAGTTGGAACTTATAAAAATGATTCTGGAGAAGTTAAACTAGGAAAGGATAAGAGTTGTTCTGTTCCTGGAGTTGAAAATATGACTAAATGTTCTTGGACTTACAATGAGGATACTAATATAGTTACTGTAAATTATTCTTATGAAGTTAAATATTTAAGTCAAACTAAAGAAACTGATAGAACTTTAACTTATACTTATTCTGATAAGACTTTAACTAATGGTTCAAAAGTTTATACTAAAAAGTAGAAAGTAATTTCTACTTTTTCTATGCTTGAAATAATATACTAAAACTAGTATATTATTTTTAGTTAGTAAGGTGATAATATGAACGATAATAAAAATCCATATGCACATCAAAAAATAACTAGTAAGAAGTTATTTATTGAACCCAATTATGTTAAACCAAAAGAGGAAGAAGATAATGGTGGTGTTAAAGCAGTTGGTCTTCTTTTAACTATTGGTTTAATAGTAGTTTGTATTGCATTATATTTATATTATATATATCCAACATTTATTAAAGGAACTTATACAGTTGAAGAAGCTTGTAATAATCCTTATGAATGTGTAGAACTAGAAGATGGATCTAGAAGATGCTCTTATTATGATTCGCAAGATAAGATGGTTATTGTTGATTGTCCCGCATTATCTACTACTTCATCAAGTTCTACTCAAGTAAAGACTACTTCAAATGATTAGTATTCTTAAAAGAAAAGTTAATGAGCAGGATGAATTTATTAAATATACTTTAATATCTTTGTTCTGTACATTAATATTTTTTTGTTTATATGTAAGTATTAACTATCTTACTAAAGGAAGATACTTGATAGCTAATGGATTTGCATATGTTATATCATTTACTACTCAATTTATAATGAATCAAAGATTATTTAAGGCTAAACCCAGGAAACATCATAAGCATTTTTTACAAGGAGTTGTTTTTATAGTTGTTAGAGTATTAGGTTTTCCTTGTGATCAGTTCTTACTATATATGTTTGTTGAGAATTTTCATTTAACTTATTTAATAGGTAAGTTGTTTGATTCACTAATTATGTTTATTTATAATTATTTAACTAATAAGTTTATTGTATTTAAAATAAAATAAAACACACTTATGTGTGTTTTTATTTGCATTGATTAATTTCTTGTAATAGTTTATAAGCAGGTTGTTTAGTCGTTTCAAATGTACTATTTGTTTTGTTGTATAGTATTTGAGTCCCTGTATAGATATTGTTTTCACAGTCTTCTTCATTAAAGAATAAAGTATAAATATCGTTTTCATATTTTATACTTAATGGTCCATTATAGTTGTATTTTTGAACTATTACTTTATCATTTGCTCTTATTAATTGAAGAGTAAAGTTTGCATTACCATGATTTTCTTCGATTGCTACATAGTTTCCAATAACTCCAACTTTTATTCCATAAAGGAATGATGAGTTATATACTTCTGCTTCATTGATATATAATTTATACATGTACTTACATTCTGGTTCGCATTCACTATAATTATTCTTTAACGATATTTTATAACCTTTATTAAATAATTTTACTGTTCCAAGTGTGTAATCAAAGTTTGCATTAGATGAAAAGTCATTTAATACATATCCATCTGTTTCAAGAGATTTGAAATAATCTTGAAGAGCTTTTCTTGTTTGAACAGCAGCTGAATCTATGTCAGTATTGTTTTTATCCATTAAAACTTTTGAATAAATAATACTTATTAGAATAGCAATGATTGCAAGTAGAATAGCAATTACATAATCCTTAATTTTGTCTTTCTTTGTTTCAATCACATTATCGCCCCGTAATCTTTTTCTAGTATAAAAAATTGTTAATAATAAGTAAATAATTTTTTAATTATAAATGATAAAAGTTTTAAATATGGTATAGTTAATGTAGAAAGAGTGAGTATTATGTTTGGAATGTTTAAAAAAAATCATATTACTTTACCTTATGAAGTTCAATTAAATGGTGATTCGATTATTATTGAGGCTTCAGGTAATTATAATGAGTCTTTTTTGGTTTTTCATGGAGTTATTAAGGTAAAAAATAATAATTTAGAAAAAATTTATGTAAGATTAAATGAAAACATTACTAAAGAAATTAATCTTAGTATTGAATATAGAGATTATAATAAGTTTGATTTTGACTTTTCTGGATTATTAATTGATGAAGATATTAAGACTATTAGAGTTATAGATAAAGAAGTATTAAAGGAAGGAAGTATCTAATATGTCGTTTGATGAAGTTATTTTGAAAAGATGCGCATGTCGAAAATTTAGTGATTATAAATTAAGTGATGAAGAATTTGATAAAATCTTAGAAGCTGGAAGAATTGCGCCTTCTGCCAAGAATTTACAACCTATTAAAATAATTGTTTGTAGAAGTAGTGAATCTTTAGAAAAAATTGATAAAGTATCTCCTTGCAGATATGGAGCACAACAAGTTTTAATTGTATGTGGTGATAAGAATGTTGCTTTTAGAGAAGGTGATTATTCTGGATATGAAGTAGATGGTTCGATTTGTGCTACACATATGATTCTTGAAGCTACAAATATTGGAATTGATAATATTTGGGTTAGAATGTTTGATTCTAAAGTATTAAAAGAGTTATTTGATCTTAAAGATGGATTAGAACCAGTTTGTTTAATTCCATTAGGTAAGAAATCTGATGATTGCCCTGATAGTCCAAATCATAATAAACGTAAAGAAATAAGTGAGATAGTTGATTATATTTAGTAATCAACTTATTTATTTTTATAGTATAATAAATAGAGAGGGTAAGGTAAACATGAAGGAACGAGAATACACTATCAAAAAGATTGATTCTAATGAATATGGAGCTAATTATAAGATAGAGATTAGGATACCTATGTCTGCGGGATGGATAGATGATGTTTATTTTTATACTGTAAAAGACGGAAAAGATATTAAACATAAATTAAAGTATATTAAAAATGAAGATGGTTATGTATATTTTTCCAGTGATATTTTTTTAGAAACTTGTGGGGTATATAGATATTTCTTTAAGTTTAAAGCTAATGGCTATGATAGATATATAGATAGAGATTCTTATTGTTCTAATTATTTAAGTAATAATAAATTAGGAAAATTATCTGTTAATTTTGAAACTCCTGAATGGGCAAAAGGTGCTTTAATGTATCATATATTTGTTGATAGATTTAATAGAGGTTCAAATTTACCTCCTGAATATATGCCTAGAAGAAATTTATATAAATCTTTCGATAGTAAATTAAATCCTGGACCAGATGTTGATGGTATTTGGAATAATGATTTTTATGGTGGAGATTTAGAAGGTATCACTGAAAAACTTGATTATATTAAATCATTAGGTACAGATATTATTTATTTGAGTCCAATTGTTGAAAGTCAAAGTAATCATAGATATGATACTGGAGATTATGAAAATGTTGATCCTTATTGTGGTACTAATGATGATTTAAAACATTTATGTGATAAAGCACATGAATTAGGAATGAAGATTGTATTAGATTCTGTATTTAATCATACTGGAAATGATTCTAAATATTATAATGAATTAGGCACATATAATAGTGAAGGTGCTTGTCAAAATATTGATTCTTATTATGGTTCTTTTTATAAAAAACATTATGGTAAAGATGGTAGAGTATACTTTGATCATTGGTGGGGTATGCCTAATTTACCTGTTTGTGATGGTTCTTCATATAATTGGCAACAATATATATACGGAGAAGGCGGAGTAATTGATAAATGGTTTAAATTAGGAATTGATGGTTTAAGATTAGATGTTGCAGATGAACTTTCTGATACATTTATTGAAGGTATTAGAAAAGCAGTACATAGAAATAAAAAAGATGGCTTAATTCTTGGAGAAGTATGGAAGAATCCGATGAGAATGGGTAGAGGATACATTCTTTCAGGTAAAGGAATGGATTCTGTTATGGATTATTCTTTGATTGATGCTTTAATTAGATATTATAAGTATGCTGATACTTATAAGTTAGGTTATATTATTCAAGATATTTTAAATGAGTATCCTAAAGATACAATTGATACTTTAATGAATTTTACTTCTACTCATGATATTTCTAGAGCGCTTAATATATTTGCTAATTATGATTTCAATGAGTATGGCGAATGGGCATGGAAACCTTATAATGAATCCCTTCAATATGCTAAAGATTATAAATTAAATGCTATGGAGCTAGCACGTGCTAAAGAAATATATAAATCATATACTTTTGGATTAGATTTCTTGCCTGGAATATTTTCAATTTTCTATGGAGATGAAGCTGGAGTATTGGGATATGGTAATTTAATGAATAGACAACCATTCCCTTGGGATAATATTGATACTGGTTTATTAAAACATTTTAGAACTCTTGGAAAATATAGAAAAGAAAATGAATTCCTTAAAGATGCAGATTTAAATGTTGTTGATATTACTAAAGATTATTTCATGTTTGAAAGAACTTCTAATAATGGAGAAGCTTTAGTGGCAGTTAATAGAACTCCAGAAAGTAAAAATATATTTATTCCTGGTAAATATGACGTTCCTGAGAAAATATATTCTTTAAATAACTCGAAAAAGACTAAACTAAATGGTTATGGAGCAGTTGCTTTAATTAGAAAATAAAAACGTTAGATAAATGAAATGAACCCCAAATAGTTCACTTCAAATTCTAACGTTTTTTTATAACCATTCTCCATATTTTTTAATATAGTGGTTTTTAACTAGAAGTACAATTGCTGAATATAATACAAGCAATAGTATTACATATAAGTAATAGTAATTAGGTAATACTATAAAATCAAATGTTTTAATATTATGCAGTAATATTGGTGTTAATATGGTTCCAATTATTGTAATTAATGTTCCTAATACTAATCTTATATCTGGTTGTGATTTTAATATTGATTTAGATGATCTTACAAAGTAAATAATCATCGTTTCACTTATTAAACATTCTACAAACCATGCTGTTTGGAAACCAGCTGGATTAGATGCATTATATCCTAGGATAAACCAGAATATTACAAATGCACATATATCTATTACTGAACTTGCCATACCCATTATATTCATGAATCTAGATAAATCCTTTGTATTCCATTTTTTAGGTTTTGCTAAGAATTCTTTATCTACATTATCATATGGGATTGCTATTTGGCTTATATCATAAAGGAAATCTTGTAATAACATTTGAATTGGTAATAAAGGTAAGAATGGTAAGAACAGTGATGCAATTACAATGCTAAATACATCTCCGAAGTCTGAACTTAAAGCCATCTTTAAGTATTTTGTTATATTACCATATACTTTTCTTCCTTCGATTACTCCTTGATATACAACCTTTAAGTTTTTTTCTAATAGAATGATGTCACTTGATTCTTTTGCGACATCACTTGCAGTATCTACTGAGATACCTACATCAGCTGCTTTTAATGAAGGAGAGTCATTAACACCATCACCAAGATAAGCAACAGTGTGTCCGTTTTCTCTAAATGCTTTAACAACTCTTTCTTTTTGGAAAGGATTAAGTCTAGCAAATATTGTTATTTTTTCAATTTTTCTTTGAAGTTGTTTATCTGTTAATTTATCAACTTCATTACCAGTTAGAATTATTGAATTATCTAATCCAACTGTTTCACTTAATAGTTTAGTAGAAAAGGCGTTATCACCAGTTAATACTTTAGTTTGAATTCCTATTTCTTTTAAACTATTTAATGTTTCTTTAACATCTTCTTTTGGAGGATCTAGGAATGCTATAATTCCAATGAATGTCATATTTCTTTCGTCATCAACACCATAAATTTTATCTCCCGATGTATGATTTTTTTCTGCGATTGAAATAACTTGCATTCCTTTTTTAGCATATTTTTCTGCGATACTCATTATTTTCTTTTTAATTTTAGAATCTAAATGTAATGTTTTACCTTTTGATTTTACTTTAGTACATACTGTTAAGATTTGTTCAGTTGTACCTTTTGTAAGCATTTTGTATCTTTTCTCTTTATCTTCAATTACGACTGACATTAATTTTCTTTCGTAATCAAATGGTATTTCATCAATTTTCTTATATTGATCTTTAATACCATCAACATTATTCTTTTTTGCATAATCTACGATAGCCTTATCAACTAGATTTTTAATACCTGTACCAAAGTAACTATTTAAATATGCTGCGTTTAGTACTTTTTCATCATCTCTATCATTTATATTTATATATTTTTGAAGGACTATTCTATCTTCAGTTAGTGTTCCTGTTTTATCTGTGCATAATATATCAATTGCTCCAAGATTTTGAATTGAATCTATATTTTTAACTAAAGTTTTCTTTTGTGATAGTACTTTAGTACCTCTGGTTAAGTTAACATTTATTATCATTGGTAACATACTTGGTGTGATACCTACTGCAACTGATAAAGCAAATAGTGTTGCTTCTAAAAAGTCATGTCTTATTATTCCATACACTAAGAATACTAATAAGCAAACAATAATCATATAATTAATTAATAATGTTGTTATTTTATCAATACCTTCATCAAATGAAGTTTTTGTTTTTTGAACATTGGTCTTTTTATTCATCTTACCTAGGTAAGTATTTTCTCCAGCTTTAATTATTATAGCTGTACCTGATCCTGAGATTACATTTGAACCCATGTAACAAATATTTTTGATTTCAAATATATCTTCAGTTTCGTTGTATTCAATTGTTTTTTCGATTGGTAAAGATTCACCTGAGAATGACGATTGATTAATAAATAAGTCTTTGGTTTCTATAAGTCTTAAATCTGCAGGAATTAGTGTTCCGGCATTAAGTTTAACTATATCGCCAATAACTAAGTTTTCTGCTTTTATAACTTGCTCTTTTCCATCTCTAATTACAATTGCTTTTGAATATATTCTTGTTTCTAGTGTTTTATTAAATTTATAAACTGAATAATTTTGTATGTATTTAATTAGAGCACTTATAATAGCGATTGCAACTATAATAACTGTTCCTAATTTATCGGATAATAGAAAGTTAATAACAGCTAATAAAATAAGAATAAAAATAAATTTATCATTAAAACTTTCAATTAAGAATTGATACCACTTTTTGTTTATTCTTTTTTTAGCTAGGTTCTTACCATTTTCTTTTAAGAGTCTTTTTGCTCTATCAGGTGAGATTCCTTCGCTTTTAGATTTAAAAGTTTCAAATAATTCTTCATTTGTAAGTTTAGATAAATCTTTATACTCTAAATCCATATTTATTACGTCCTATTCTAAAAATATTATATAAAAAAAATAATAAAAAGAGTAGGTAGTTATATTGATTTTTTATATTCTATCTTTTAAAATTTAATTAGAATAGAGGTTGTTGTATGAACGAAGAAAATAAAAATATTGTAAATAATGAAAACAACGTTGAAATGCCTGTGGCTAATGATGCACCACAAGCTCCTACTAATCCATTAGATCAAACTATTACACCTAAAATGGTTACTCCAACTCCAGTTGAAGCTGCACCTGCTCCTGCATCTGCACCTGCTGAAAGTCCTGCACCTGCTGTAACGCCAGCACCTGCTGCTCCTGTTGCACCAGCTGCTGAATCTCAAAAAGAAGTTGGTAGTGTTGTTGTTGGAAAGCCAATGAGCAATATTATTAAACCAATTCCTGTTGGTGATATTCAAGGAAGCGGACCTGTTGCATCTGTTGGTGGTGGAAATGCTTCAATCGAACCTAAAAAGAAAAGCAATGTAGTATCTATAATTGTACTAATTGTTGCTGTTTTAGTTTTAATTGGAATTATTTTATTCAAATATGTATTTAATGGAAAGATAAATTTAAGTGGAACATTAACTGGTACAGTTCAAACTGATGCTTTAGTTTATAAAGGTGCTAAAAAAGGTGATAAAATAACTTTTAGTGTAACTGATACATTAAAACTTATCTTAACTATTGATGAATATGAAGTTCAAGAAGGTGTCGGAACTAAAGTCGCTTGTTCTTTAAAAGAAGCTGATGGTTCTGAATCAGTTAGTTTATCTAATATTTGGTTAGAAAATGATAATGTTACTTTAAAAGTTCCATTTAATAAAGTTGGTAATTATGCAGTACTAACTAATAGTATTACAAGTTCTGAATTATCTGTTATTTCTCCTGATGGAAAAGTAACTAAATATAATGATATGGCTTCATATGTAAATGAAGAAAGTGGATTAATTATTAGCTTTACTAGTGCTACTACTGATGAAATTCAAATTGAAGCTTCTCGTGAAACTGGTATGGGTGCTTTAAAATATGGTACTTTAAAAACTGAAATTGATTATTCAACTGAAAATGAAGATGAACTTTCTAAATTCAGTAGATATAGTGTTGGTGATGGATTTATTTATTGTTTAGATGATACATCAAAGATTCCTGAAGGAACTACTGTTAATGCTTCATTTACTATTAAATTAACTGATGGAAAATTAAATCTTGATAATCCTACAGTTAGTGATAAAACTGATTTCAAAACATTTTTAGAACAAGCTAAAGATACAGAATGCGTTGAATAGTGTACACACTCCTGATGAAAATCAGGAGTTTTTTTTATTTTATGGTATAATTATAATCAGGAGTGGATCGTATGAAGGAATTAAGTGACGAATATTCTTATATTAAAGATATAGATGAAAGGTATCGCTTCAGTGAAACTGAAGAAGGTTTGGTTATTAAAAGACTTTTATCTATGTATTTAAAAGAGAAACAAAAAAATTTGGAATACAAAGAAAAGATTATTGAAAAAGATAAAGAAATCAAGAAAGTTAAAAATGATTCATTAAGAGATAAACTTACAGGTTTATACAATAGAAAAGGTATATTTGAATACTTTAAAGATACTTTTGCTAATGATACTGCAAAGAATCATATTAATGATTTTTCTTTGGTAGCAATTGATTTAGATCATTTTAAATCTATTAATGATACATATGGTCATAATGTTGGTGATGATGCATTAAAGATTGTTTCTGAAGGTATGATTAGACACTTTAAGAAAAGTGACTTATTAGATCGCGATGGTGGAGATGAATTCATGGTTGTAGTTAAAGACTGTGATTTATCAGTTCTTATGTATAAAGCAAATTTAATGAGCAAATATATTACAGAAAGTATTCATAAAGAATTGTATTATAAATATGATGAATTTGGTAATCGTATTGAAAGACCACATGATTATACAATCTCTTTTGGAGTGAGGGAGATGGATTTATCAAAACTGATAGGTAATAAAACTATTGAGGAGTTTAAGCAATGGTTTAGAGATGCTGATAAAGATGAGTTAATTAGAAATGAGTGTATTCAACAATTTGAAGAATGGTTCAAGGGTGAAAAAGAATATGCTGATGTTGAATTATATAATCAAAAGGAAGAACATCATTCAGTAAGAAGATAATAATTTTAAGGAGACTTCAATGAAATATAGAATTTATGAAATTGAAGGATCGTTTTATAATAGCGTGAGTGATAAATTATTTGAATGTGTAGTTAACAAAGAAATAATTTATGAACCTTCTTTATTTGTTAAGAAGGGTGTAATAAAAAAAGCAGTACTTGATGGTACTAAATTAAAGGTATATGTAAGTGAGGGATTATTTTATCCTTGCTTATTAATAATATTTTTTGTATTCTTAATACTATGTACTATTATTACGTTTACATAGGAGGTATTTATGGAAAATATTAATTTTGATGATTATAAAGGCGTTTTCTTTGAAAACGGTGAAGTAGTATTTAAAGGTGAAAAAGATGATGAATCAGTGCCTGAAGAAAAACGAAAAACACATGGTGATATTATTGAATAATATATTGATATGAAAATGGAAAGTGATGAATTTAAAGATAATCCTTATCTAATTAAATTAAAGAATTGTAATGCAAATATTGCTATGGCAGCTCAAGTATTATTTTTTACTAATGCTGTTGTTGTATTAAATACTGGAGCTGGTTCATATTTATTATTTAGAGAAGATATTGATCCAAAAGATTTAGATATAATTAAATATTACAAGGATGATATTGAATCATTAGGAAAATGTCAAATAGCTAAGATTGCTCTATTTAATGATCCAGCTGGTTCTCTTATTTTTGATGTACCTATCGAAAATGATGATGATACATTACCTTTAGATATTAGATTAGATAATTATTTTGCACAAAGGAAAGGTAAAGGAAGAAAATAGATGGCTAATAAATTAACTGAAGAGGAAAGATTAGAAAGAATTAAATTAGTTGGTGAATATTATACTAATACTGAAAATGCATCTGTAAGATCTACAGTTGAATATTTTAAAAAGAATAATATGGATATTTCAGTAGCAACTGTTTCTAAGTACATTGAGTTATATAAAAAGTTATATCCTCAATATGCTAAGAAAGTAGATGAAGTTATTGAATCTAGAACACCTAAAACAGTAGAGGATAAAGAAATTAGAGAAAGAGTATTAATGGAAGCTAAGATGATTCTTGAAGGATATACTATTGAACAAATTTCTGAATTAAATGATACTGAATATTGGGTAGTTTATAGAGATTTAGGACAAAGACTTCAAAAAGTTGATATAGAGTTATTTGCTGCTGTATGTACTATTATGAATCAAAACTCTTTAGAAAATTTAATTCCTAAGAAAAATAATAAGTAAAATAGATAAAGTTATCATGTGGATAACTTTTTTTATTGTTATTATATGGTATCATATAATTGGGTGATAATATGAAAGATGATTATTTCAAGTATATTGAATATTATGGTAATTATTCTTTTAGTCAAATTAAGATAAATGAAATAGATTATCTTCTTTTTGCTACACTTTCATATTTACCAAATATTACCATCAAAGATGGTACTAGTTTAAAAGCTTTAGGTGATAAAGTATTATCACTTGATGAATCTAAAATATTTGGGACAATGAGTCCTAAGGCGATAGATTTATTAAAAGTTATGTATAATAAAAAGAGATATAAAAATATTAGGGTATATAAAATAGTTAAAGAATGTACTAGTGCTATTCAATTTGGTGCTATTAGTTTTAGATATAAGAATAATTTAATTGTTTCTTATGAAGGTACTAATAATGCTATGTCTGGTTGGATTGAGAATTTTAAACTTGTAAGTACTTTTCCAACTATCACTCAAGAAAAAGGATTGGATTACTTATATAAAGTAGTTAAACCTATCGATAAAAATATTTATTTAATTGGACATTCTAAGGGTGGTAATACTGCACTTATAAGTGCATATTTAGCCAAGTCTAGTGTATTTAATAGGATAAAGAGAATTTATAATTTTGATGGACCTGGATTTAGAAGAGAAGAGTTTAATACTCCTAGATTTAAAGAAGTTAATATGAAGACTACTAACTATTTACCAGATGGTTCTTTAGTTGGAATTCTTCTATTTAATAAAAAGTATAATTATTTTAAAACTAATGGAATTATATATCAAAAACATTATCCATTTAATTGGGTTATGTATGGTGGATTCTTTGAAAAAGCAGAACTTATAAACAGTTCTAAATCATTTAAAGAAAGATTAGATAATGCAATTAATAAAGTTAATTATACTGATTATAATAAGTGTGTTAAAAGGTTAGATAAATTCTTTAAAGATAATAAAATTGTTAATACTTATGATTTTCAAAAAATTAAATTTAATGATTTAGTAAATATGTTTAATGATGTTAAAGATTTAGATAAAGAAACTAAAGATTTATTTATTGAATTAATTAAATCTATTTTCTTTAGCAAAGTTAAATAAATCTACAAAAACACGTAAAAATATGTTATTATACACAACAAATGAAAGAAGTGACTTATATGTATTTAATAGATAAATTAAATAATGATATTAAGAATATTTTAAATTCGCTTGGATATAATGATGATGTTCAAGTTGTTAAATCATCTGTACCTTCATTAGGCGATTACCAATATAATGGTGCTATGAAATTAGCAGGAATGAATCATATTAATCCAAGAGAACTTTCTGAAAAAATTAAAGTAGAATTAGACAAGTTACCTGATTATACAAATATCAATATTGCAGGTCCTGGATTTATTAATATTACATTTAAAGATGAAGTATTAATTGATTATATTAATAACATCTTTAAAGATTTTGATAAAAATATTTATAAAGATGAAAATGATCAAACTATTTTCTTAGATTATGGTGGAGCTAACGTTGCTAAAGAATTACACGTTGGTCATTTAACAAGTGCTAACATTGGTGAAGCATTAAAGAGATTCTTAAATTCATGTAATATTAAAACTATTAGTGATGTTCATTT